>Ga0256842_1001416_pt1 | contig 19181 bp, 18 predicted proteins | sample 4559240metaG_FD_185973 | JGI IMG/M metagenome (GOLD analysis project Ga0256842, IMG submission 185973) | Hydrothermal vent microbial communities from Guaymas Basin, Mexico - 4559-240 | ecosystem: Environmental > Aquatic > Marine > Hydrothermal vents | place: Mexico: Guaymas Basin | collected... | reverse complement strand
AGGTGAAGGTTGCTTCAGCCCATAGAAACCCAGAAAAAGTTGAGGAATTAGCAAAGAAAGATTATGATGTCTTCATAGCCATAGCGGGTTTGAGTGCTGCCCTTCCAGGGGTGATAGCCTCTCACACAACAAAGCCTGTGATAGGAGTTCCAGTTTCGGCTAAGCTTGGCGGGTTGGATTCCCTATTAAGCATTGCTCAAATGCCGCCTGGAATTCCCGTTGCTGCGGTGGGAATAGACAATGGAAAAAATGCAGCATTGCTTGCTATTGAGATTTTGGCGCTAAAAGATGAGAGCTTAAAGAAAAAGCTTGAGGAATACAGAAAAAGAATGCGGAGTTAAACAATCACTTCAAGCTTCTTTTTGCAATTTCTAGGAGGTCCTCGGGAGTTAATACTTCAATCCCTTCAGGTTCTCTTTCGAGGGCGTCCTCAGATGGAATAACAAGAACTTTCCTGCATCTGAACTTAGAGAGTTTTTCCTCAATTTTTTTCACTTCTTCACGTTTAACCCTGCTTTTCCACTTAACCTCTCCTACCAGCTCAAGTTTGCTGAAGCCCATTAGTGAGATATCAAGCTCAAGGTCCGGGAACTCAACCTTTACTGGCCTCAGGCCATAAGCCTTAGCCAGAAGACTCTCAATGAAGCCCTCAACATGCCTAGGAACCTTCTCATCAACAGCCTTCCTGATGAACTCTTTGGGTGTCTCAAGCTCGGTGTAGGCATACTTTGCCTCAAGGTAGAAGTGGAGGTCAAGGAGGGGGGATGCTATTGAGTAGCGGAAGCGCCTTTTCTTTCCGTGGATTGGCTTCTTCTTTATGAGTCCCATCGAGGACAGCACTTTAAGGTACTTTTGGATGCTGGAGGGGGATTCAATTAATCCTTTGGAAAGCAGATAGCTTCCAATTTCTCCGCTCTTTGACTTTCCATCCGCTATCGAATGAAGAACACCTTGATAAACCTCAGAGAAGAAAACTTCTTCTTCAGTAAAAGTTTCTCCTATGATGTCCTTAATGACCGGCGCTGAAGAGTGTAGATAATCAGTCAGGAACTCTCTGAGTGGCGGCTTATAGGAGGGTACAAGCATCGGCTCACGAAGGTATGTTGAAGCCTCAATAAGTTCCTTTCCCTTAATCTCCCGTGACAGTTCCACGAGGATTTCTCTTTCGTCGATTAGACCAACCTTGACAGGAAGCACTATCCCGAGGAGGGGACTTTCACGCATTGAGAGGATCCTGACTGCCAGCCACAGGGTTGAGGTTATGAGGATGAGCTCACTCTCCAAGGGAGAGTAAGCGTGGAGAAGATCAAGAAAGCTATCTGGAAGGCGGTGGAACTCATCTATTACAATTTTCTCCTTTCCAAGATGGTCAAGGAATTCTTTCCGAAACTCATCGTAGTTCATGTACTTGCCTGAAGTTAAATCGAGTATGGTTCCATCACGATTTACGAAGTAAAATCTATCATGTTCAACGAAGTGCTGAACGAGGAAGGTCTTTCCTGTCTTTCTTCTTCCATAGAGCATTTTCCAGCCTTCACCCTCAAGCTGTGCAAGTTCAATTCTTCTTGGAATGATTCTCATGAGAATGATTCTAATTAGAATCTTTTTAAAGATTTCGGTGGAAAGGAATGAATTGTTATGAAAGAGAAAAAATCAGAGCAGGTGCTTCCTTTTAATAAACTCCTGACTCTGCCACTCTCCGCTCCTGGCTTTGAGCTCTATCATGTGGGCAACTTTCTCCGCCTTCTTCTTTGCTTCCTGCACATCATTGTCCCAAGCAAGAGCAACGCCCAAGCGTCTTCCCTTGTATGCTGAAGGCTTTCCAAAGAACCTAATTGTTGTGTTCGGAACGCTCAATGCATTGAAAACGTTCCTAAACCTTGGAGCGTAGCCCTCTTGATTCGATAGAATAACGTGGGTTGCTGCAGGGGTTAAAAGTGGGAACTTTCTAACACCGTTCTCTTCAATAGCTGGAATTGGCAAGCCTAACACCGCTCTAACGTGAAGTCCGAACTCTGAGAAGCCCGTAGGATGAGATGCCATAGTTACCATGCCCGTATCGTGGGGTCTTGGAGAGACTTCATTAGCCCATACCTTGTCGCCTTTGACGAACATCTCCACACCAAAGATTCCAAGACCTCCAAGAACATCAGTGATCTTCCTGGCTATCCTGTAAACCTCGCGCTCTGCCTTCTCGCTTATCTCCGCAGGCTGCCAGCTTGAGTGATAGTCTCCTTCAATCTGGTAATGACCGACAGGCTTTGGAAAGGTAGTAACTATCTTGCCGTTCTCATCGAGGTGCCTAACAGCTAGCTCCGTGATCTCGACATCAAAGTCGATATGCTCTTCAACGATTATTTTATCCGCACTGCCGCGGGCCTTCTTCTTTGCTATCTCCCATGCCTTTGGAACGTCTTCAGGGCCTTTGACGAAGTAAGAGCCCTTCCCGCTCGAGCTCATTATCGCTTTCGTATGGCAGGGATAGCCAATCTTTTCGCAGGCCTCGTAGAGCTCATCTAAGGTTGTAGCATATGCGTATCTCGATGTTGGAACCTTCGCCTCTTTCGCCAGCGTTTCCCGGGTGCGCTCGCGGTGCATGGCTATCCAAGTGGCTTTAGCGTTCGGCACGACGAAGTAGCCCTCCTTTTCAAACTCAAAGAGTGCATCTAAGTTTATGGCTTCAATCTCTGGGACTATTGCATCAGGTTTTTCACGCTCGACGACGCTCCAGAGGAAGTCTTTATCCTTCATATCTCCAACGTAGCTTTTATGAGCAACCTGCATTGCAGGAGCATTTGGATATCGATCAACTGCAATAACTTCCACTCCCAATCTTTGAGCCTCTATGGTTATCTCTTTTCCAAGTTCGCCGCTTCCAAGGAGCATTATCTTAACAGTAGAATCCGTTAAGGGGGTTCCCATCTCATTTCTTATCCCGATCATATTGACCACCCAATTGATTGACATTATTATGTTAAAATTTACATATATTTAAGCGTTTTTGAAAATAAAAATGATAAAATTTTAAAAGGCAATAGACTGGATATTAGAGCTCTCTCAAAACCCGTTCTATCACAGGGTCGGTTATTGAGTATAGCTTTTTTCCATCTTTAAATTCACTTTTTATCCAACTCATTCTTTCGAGATTTTTAAGCAAAGAGGAAAACCGTGCATTTGTTATCCTGCCTTCATGAGCCTCAAGATATTCTTTTATTTTCTCCCAGCGATTGAATCCTAAAGCTACAGCTTTCAAAATAAATGTGTATCTCCTGCTTCTCTTTTCTAGCTCTTTGATTTCTTCTAACATTGTTTGTTGTGCCTTTCTCATAGTGAGCTCCAGTGCCTTCTTAGAGTCTTTGGTGTGGAGATAGTGGAATCCATATTCAACCAGCCACCCTGGAATTCCATCCAAGATCTCAACTGCTCTCTCTAGTTCCCATTCTCTCACTTTTAAGTTGACCTCGTTGAATCCTCTCTTAAGAAACTCAAGGGACTTTTCTCTTGTAAATGGTGTTATGGTAATTTCGTTGTGTATTCTACCGAAAAGAAGTGCTTCGTGATTTTCAAACCCTAAAAAGTCATGTAAGAGGCCAATCTCTGAACCAGTAAAAACAAAGTGTATTCTAGGCAGATTATCGTAGGCGTATGCCACCAAAGCTAGGAATTCTTTACCTCCTTTTGTACCATAGAATCTTAGATATTGAGCCTCATCGAAAGCAAGCACAATAATTTTACCTTTCTCTTCTCCAAATTTATTGAGCTTTTCAAGGATTTCCACCAGATTCAATTCTCTAAGCGAAACTTCAAACCCTTTTATTGAGAATTTTGATACGTTAAGGTGTGAGAGCAATGGTTTTAAGATCTTTGGCTTCAGATTCAACAGTGCATTTCCAAGCTCTCGCTTGAGTTCATCTTTTGTGATCCACCCTCCCACGTTTGTGTACAGTTTCCTTGCATCGATATAAACTCCAACTGCCTTGCTCTCGTTAAGTGCTACTTTTAAAACAGAAGACTTACCAACTCGTCTAATTCCGAGGATTAAGGTTATGGGATAGTTTTCAATTGATTTAATTACTTCCGTTATCTCCTTTTCTCTGTCAAAAATTTCCTCTTTTCGTGTTTTGGGTTGCGGGTCAAATAGCATATGTATCGCCCCCGATACTAAGTATCGCCCCCGATACTAAGTATCGCCCCCGATACTAAGTATCGCCCCCGATACTTATAATCATTTTTAGACATTAAAATGTTTAGATAGCAAAAACAATTACATTAAATCTACATTAACATGGCAAAATTTTTAAACTCTTCACAAGATCAAATCTTGGTGATGATTATGCTCACATATGCTCAAGCCGGTGTTGATGATGAGAAAACCCAGAAAGCCCTAAGGGGAATTATTTCTCTTGCAAAAGCATCTTTTGAGTTTAGAAAGGGAAAACTCGGCGAGCCTAAAGAGGACATAGGTCACTACGCCGCTTTGATGGACTTCAAGGAATTCTACCTCGCGATGACGACCGATGGGGTGGGCACGAAAATTTTGGTGGCCGAGGCAGTTGGGAAGTACGACACTATAGGTATTGACATGATAGCGATGAACGTTAACGACCTGATTTGCGTTGGAGCCGAACCGGTGGCTCTGGTGGACTATTTAGCGGTGAAAGAGCCGGATGATGAGGTTTTTGCCGAAATCGCCAAAGGGATATACGAGGGAGCAAAGCAGAGCGGCATAGCTATTGTGGGAGGGGAGACCGCGGTTCTACCTGAGCTTGTAAACGGCTTCGACTTGGCGGGAACTGCTATTGGTGTTGTTGAAAAAGAGAGGGTAATAACCGGGAAGAAAATAAAACCGGGAGATGCGGTAATAGGCATTGAAAGCTCTGGGATACACTCAAACGGGCTGACCTTGGCCAGAAAGCTCTTGATTCCAAAGTATGGGCTTCATTATGAATATGATGGGAGAGAGCTCTGGGAGCATCTCCTTGAGCCGACGAGGATCTACGTAAAGCCAATTTTGGAGCTTTTGGAGAGCGTTGAGGTAAAAGGATTAGCCCACATAACCGGTGGAGGCATGACCAACCTGAAGCGCCTTACGAACTACGGCTTCTCTCTGCAGATGCCCACCATCGAGGGAATATTTAAGCTGATTCACGAGGGCGGTGTCCCTCTTGAGGAGATGTTCCGCGTTTTCAACATGGGTATCGGGATGGCTGTCGTCGTGCCGAGAGAGGAGAAAGAGGATGCTCTTGAAATTTTAAATAGATATTTCCCTGCACAGGAGATTGGGAAGGTGATAGAAGAACCTGAAATACGGATAGAGAACTATGGGATAAGTCTTTAAGATTCTCTCTATCTTTTTCTGGGGGGATTTATGGAAATAACCTTAAAGAGAACCCGGGTAGTTGAGAGTGTGGTTAAAGGTCGGGAAAAAAGAATGAAAATCAAGCCTCTCCGACGAGGCGCCTGTAGAGCTCCTCATAGGCGTTGATGAGGTCGCCCTTGTCAAAGCGGAAGACGTCCTTATCGAGGCTTTCTTTGGTTTTGGCATCCCAGAAGCGGCACGTGTCGGGGCTTATCTCATCTGCAAGCACTATCTCGCCTTTTTCATTCTGGCCGAACTCGAGTTTGAAATCGACGAGGATAATGCCTTTTTCTTTGAAGTACTCCCTGAGGATTTCATTCACCCTAAGGGCGATGCGCTCCATCTCTTTAATTTCATCTTCTCCCACACCGAGCACTTTGGCATGGTAGTAATTGATCATGGGGTCTCCAAGGGCATCTTCCTTGTAGTAGAGCTCCACTATAGGTTCTGGCAGTTCGGTGCCTTCGGTGAGGGGGAGGCGCTTCTTCAGGCTTCCGGCAACGACGTTTCTGACAACGACTTCGAGCGGGTACATTTTCAAGCGTTCGACTATAAGCTTGTTATCGCCTGCAACTCCTATGAAGTGGGTCTTTATTCCCTTCTCTTCGAGCATCTTGAAAAGCATTGTGGAAATCTGAGCATTCAACCATCCTTTCCCCTTAAATTGGGCTTTTTTTTCACCGTTGAAAGCTGTTGCGTCATCCTTAAACTCCATTATGAACTTCCTCTCGTCAAGTGGAATCATCTTCTTGGCTTTTCCCTCATAAACATGCATGGTCTTCACCATAAAAATGTTAAAATTCTCATTATATAAGGTTTTTCTTAACAAATTCATGTTAATCAAAGGGCAAAGCTTTTAAGCATTGCACTGTAAAGTTCCAGTGGAAATTGTGCTCTCTTCAACATTTCAATGTCAACAGGTGATTTCATGAGGGAAAAATGTGGCATATTTGCAGCGAAAACAGAAAACGCCCCTAAGAAAGCATACTACGCATTACTGGCTCTTCAACATCGCGGACAGGAAAGTGCGGGAATAAGTGTATGGAGAAACAAAATTAAAACCATCAAGGGGCTTGGATTAGTCTCTGAAGTGTTTAAAGGAAACAAATTGAGACAATTAAAGGGCAGTATTGTCATAGGGCATGTGAGATATTCAACATCAGGATCGCTGAATGAAGCACAACCTTTGGAAGCTTTTTGCTGTGGAAAGCATATAGCAGTAGTCCATAACGGAACCCTCACGAATTTCCTTCCCCTCAGGAGGCACTACGAACGGCTGGGAGTTAAGTTCAAGCACTCGGTAGATTCCGAGCTGTTGGGGATTTCTTTTCTCTGGCACCTCCGCGAGACCGGGGACGAGTTCGAGGCTATGGGGGAAGTTTTCGGGGAAGTTAAGGGGGCTTATTCCCTTGCATTCCTTTTTGATGGGAAGATACTCGTGGCAAGGGATCCGGTCGGCTTCAGACCGCTCAGCTACGGGAGTGGAGATGGCTATTACTTTGCGTCTGAAGATTCAGCTCTGAGGATGTTTAACCTCGAAACAAAAGACGTCAGGCCGGGGGAGGTCTTCCTCCTCTCGGAGGATGGAATCGAAAGCAGGATAATAGAAACGGGGGAGCACCATGGCTGCGTCTTTGAGTACATCTACTTCGCCCGCCCGGACAGCACGATAGACGGTGTAAACGTCTATACTGCGAGGGTCAGGATGGGGGAGGAGCTGGCAAAGGAGAGTCCGGCCGATGGAGACGTCGTCATAGCCGTGCCGGATTCGGGGAGGGCGGCAGCGCTTGGATTCTCCAGGATCAGCGGGATTCCCTACTCGGAGGGTCTCATAAAGAACCGCTACATAGGAAGGACCTTCATAACCCCCGGGCAGTTCTACCGCGAGCTGAAGGTTAAGCTCAAGCTATCGCCGGTGAGGAAGGTAATAGAGGGGAAGAGCGTCGTTCTTGTTGACGATTCAATCGTCAGGGGGACGACTATGAAGCGCATCGTCTCCATGCTCAGAAGGGCCGGGGCGAGAGAGGTTCACGTCAGGATAGCTTCTCCGCCGATAAGGTACCCGTGCTACATGGGGGTTGACATTCCGACGAGGCACGAACTCATAGCGGCATTTGGAAGCGTTGAGAAGGTGAGGGAATCCATAGGGGCTGACAGTCTGGCTTATCTCAGCGTCGACGGGCTGAAAAAGGCCGTTGGGAGGAGAGACCTCTGCTTAGCATGCCTCACCGGTGAGTACCCGGAGTGGGCTTTCAGGTTTTAATCCATCCCAAATGTCTTCTTCAGTGTCAGTTTGACCTCTTCAAGCTTCTCCGGCCGCACCCTGGCTATAGTTTTGATCACAAGAGACTTCTCCACGGTGAAAACAGAGGAGCAGTCGATAAAGCTTTTCTTCTTTAATCTCCCGCTCAGAAGGTCGTTCTGAGTCAGCTCAACTTGGAACTCTTTAAAATGAGACTTACTCGTAATCTTCAGGACTATCACGTCACTACTCATTGAGTTCAGTTCGTTGGAACTAACGACTAAAACCGGTCGGAGTTTGCTTCCCAAGTAGTCTGTGAAAGGAAGCTCCAAAAGAACTATATCGCCCTGGTCAAATTTCAAAGAGCTCCTCGGCATCCTCTCCCTCCTTGAGGAGCTTTAGGTACCCCAGCTCCTTGAGGGCATCTCTCTCTTCAATCTTCTCTATCCTTATCCGAAGCTTCGCACCTTGGGGAATGTTGAGCTTTTCGAGGGGAATTATAACGTCCCCCCTATACACGGCAACTATCACCTTGGACATGGTTAAAGATTGGGAAAGAAACTTTTAAACATTAGTGTCTTTCGAGTTTCTTTAGCCTCGCCGCGGAGAACTTGAGCTCCGGTGTTCCCGCTTTGTTTAGAGCTGGGCTCGTTATTTTGTTCGCCTTGAAGTGGAAGGGAACCGCAACTACGCCCGATGGAACACCGCCGAGCTTGGCCCTCATTCTAATCTTCCCGCGCCTCGTTTCAATCTCGACCCAGTCGCCGTCATGAATTCCAAGCCTCTCCGCGTCGCTCCTGTTTACCAGCACTCTGGGCTCTCCCATCAGCCTGACGAGCGATGGGCTCCTCAGGGTCATTTCACCGGTGTTGTAGTGGCTTATCAGCCTAATTGTTGTGAGTATGAAGGGGTACTCGTAGTCCGGCCTCTCCCACGGCTGCACCTGCTCCACCGCAATGAACCGGGCCTTTCCGTCGGGGGTCGCGAACTCCCAGGTGTGGAGCCTCTTCTTCGGAAGGAATACCCCATCACCCTCCTTCAGCTCGTCAACGCTCCTCTCCTCCAGCGAAGGGAAGAGGCGGAAATACTCGGCCGTGATCTCTTCAACGCTGGAGTAGTTGAATCCCGGCAAACCGAGGGCCCTGCCGAGCATGGTCAGTATCTCCCAGTCGGGCTTCGAATCCCCCATCGGCTCGCAGACCTTGTGGCTCCACTGGATTCTCCTCTCGCTGTTCATGTACGAGCCTTCCTTCTCGCAGAAGGCCGAAGCCGGAAGAACGTAGTGGGCATAGCGGGCAGTTCTCGTCGTGAAGATATCCTGAACCTCTCGTCGGTCAGGGGGACGTAGCCCGGCAGGAACTCACTCAGCGCTCCCATGTACGCCGCTCCTTTTCGCCGATGTAGCCGAGGAGCAGGGCGAGGTCTGTAACGGCCATGACGTTCTCAACGCCCGAAACGTGCTGCGTCAGACCCATTCCCCACATTATTGCGCCGCTTCCGGCGAGGGCAAAGGTCCTCGCAACTTCTCTGATCGTCTCAGCCGGAATTCCGGTTACCTTCTCCGCATACTCGGGCGTGTACTTCATCACAGCCATCCTTATCTCGGAGAAACCAACGGTTCTGGTCTTTATGAACTCTTCATCGTAGAGCTCCTCCCGGATTATGATGTTCATCAGAGTATTTGCGAGGGCTATGTCAGTCCCCGGGCGGATGATGAGGCTGTAGTCCGCGAAGGCCATCGTCCTGGTTTCCCTGACGTCGACAACGATTACCTTCGCTCCCCTCTTCTTGGCCCTCAGGATGTAGTCCATGACAACGGGGTGGGTCTCGGCGGGATTGTAGCCCCAGATGAGTATAGCTCCAAATCCCTCCAAGTCTTCGTAGAGGTTGGTCTGTGCCCCCGCCCCAACGGTCATCTTGAGCGCGTGAACGCTCGCTTCGTGGCATAGGCGAACACAGTTGTCTATGTTGTTGGTGCCGAAAAGTCGCGTGATCCTCTGGAGGAGGTAGCTCTCCTCGTTGCTCACCTTCGATGAGGCTATGAAGGCGACGGCATCCGCCCCGTACAGCTCGCGGATTTCGAGAAGTTTACCCGCTATCTCCTCGATGGCCTGCCCCCAGCTTATCGGATCTCCCCGCTTCAGGGGGCGCTTGAGCCTGTCCCCGGAAAGAACGAACTCAGTCGCGTGGAGACCCTTGGGGCAGAGCTTGCCCCTGTTAGGCTCGCCTCGGTGGGGTTTACGAGAAGCCTGCAGCCGAAGCCGCAGTAGGGGGGCACACCATCGTTTTCACGTTACCACCTGTGAGCATCTAAGCGGCAAAATTGATGAAAAAGTGTTCAAAGAATCTTCTTCAGGAAGTACTCATGAACCCCCATATCGTCGGTCAGCTCGGGGTGGAACTCAAGGCCGATGAGGTTGTCCTGCTCGACGCCGACAACCCTGTCGCCGAGCCACGCTATCGGCTTCACCCTCTCGCTGAGGAGCTCCACTATCCTTGGGGCACGAATGAAAACGCCGGGAAACGAGTCGTCGCTGAAGGCCAGCTTTATCGGTGCCTCAAAGCTGTCCACCTGCCGGCCGTAGGCGTTTCTGTTAACCCGAACGTCGAGGAGCTCCAGGAATCTCTGCTCCGGTGTTGCCCCGATAACTTCCTTCGAGAGCATTATGAGGCCGGCGCAGGTGCCCATAATCGGGAGCCCTTCCTCACCAAGCCTCTTAACCGGCTTGAGAAGACCCGTCTTAACTATGAGCTGTGAGATTGTGGTGCTCTCACCACCAGGGATTATTATCGCAGAAATTCCCTCAAGCTGCTCCGGCTTCCTGAGCCAGACAACTTCACCAGCAACCCCAAGGTTCTCCAAGGCCTTCCTTGTAGCCTCGATGTGCTCGTTGACGTCTCCCTGGAGGCCGATAACACCCACCCTGACCACTCTCACCACCTCACGAAAAGACAAAGAAGAGATCAAACGCCCCTCTCCTCAAGGCGCACTTGAAGTTTCTCTATCTCAAGGCCTCTCATGGGCTCCCCGAGGTCCCTACTTATATCTGCTATAATATCAGGCTCATCCCAGTGGTTGACGGCCTCGACTATGGCCTTCGCCATCTTCTCGGGCTGGGAGCTCTTGAATATACCGCTACCAACAAATACTCCATCCATTCCCATCCCCATCATCAGGGCAGCGTCAGCAGGGGTGGCAACTCCACCAGCTGCGAAGTTAACCACCGGAAGCCTGCCGAGCTTCTTTACCTCAAGAAGAACTTTGTAGAGCCCCTCGACGATTTCGCGGTAGGTATAGTCTTCATAAACAGGCTCGTTCTCAAGAACATCTGCCAGGAGACCGCTTATTTCTCTGATCTGTCTGGCTAACTTGAGGTAAGGTTCTGCAAACTTCTTGCTTACGCTGTAAATCTGGTCATCTGTCAAGCGCTGGAGAAGTTTTATATTCTCATTTACCAGATGCACATGCCTCACAGCTTCGATTATGTTCCCAGTTCCTGCCTCACCTTTCGTCCTTATCATAGCCGCTCCTTCCCAGACCCTTCTGACAGCTTCGCCAAGGTTCCTCGCACCGCAGACAAAGGGAACGTTGAATTTCCTCTTATCCACATGAAAGTAGGGATCGGCTGGTGTTAGAACCTCACTCTCGTCAATCATGTCAACTCCAAGCGCCTCCAAGGCATAAGCTTCAGCATAATGGCCGATTCTGATCTTTGCCATCACAGGAATCGTCACGACATCCATAATCTCCTGAATTTTTCCGGGATCAGCCATCCTTGCAACTCCCCCGACTTTCCTGATGTCTGCAGGAACCCTCTCAAGCGCCATAACGGCAACAGCTCCAGCTTCTTCGGCTATTCTTGCTTGCTCAGCGTTCGTAACGTCCATTATAACGCCGCCCTTAACCATTTTGGCAAATCCTCTCTTGAGTCTTTCAGTTCCCTTCATCTCAATTATCTCAAACCCTCCCATGGTACCACCTTCAAGTTAATCCTTTCAATTTTATTCAAGGAAAAACTTGAATATAAACTTTGCCATGAGTTACCAATCTAACAGAAAAATCTGAGAAGAGTAAAATTCAGAGCCTTCTAGTTATTTCCAAGCTGACATCGAAGTTCTTCACGCTGTGCGTTAGAGCTCCGAGGCTTATGACATCAATGTCAAGCTTAGCATAATCCCTTATGTTCTCCTCAGTTATCCCGCCGCTCACTTCAATTTTAACTCTATCCCTGAGTCCTTCACGCTTTAAAGCTTCAAGAACTTCTTCGATTTGCTCTGGCGTCATGTTATCGAGCATTATCACATCAGCCCCGGCTTTAGCGGCTTTTAAAGCATCTTCTAAGCGCTCCACCTCGACCTCAACAACCTTGTAAATGAAGAAAGCCTTTGCACGCTTAATTGCCTCTTCAAGCGGCACTAATGCTAAATGGTTATCTTTTATGAGTATAGCATCACTTAGGGAAAAGCGGTGGGACTCACCTCCTCCGAGAAGTATAGCCCTCTTATCAAGGGGCTTTAAAAGGCTTTTTCTCGTTCCGGCAATCCTTACATTTGGATTAACAGCTCTAACTTTCTCCATAAGTCTTCTCACTTGAGTGGCTATGCCGCTCATCCTCCCCATGATGTTGAGAGCCGTCCTCTCCACCAGCAAAATTTTTCGTGCGTTGCCCTCGAGCTTTATAACTACGGTTCCCTTCTTCACCTCATCGCCGTCCTTAGCTTTAAGCTCAACTTTAACGCCAAAGTGCTCAAAAAGGGCTTTCGCCTCTTCCAGGCCCGCTATAACCCCATCTTGCTTTGCTATAATTACAGCCTCTGCCTTCAAATCCTCGGGAATAACAGCCTCGCTCGTGACATCGCCGAATGGGGCGTCTTCCTCCAGAAAGCGGAGGAGGTATGTAAGGGGAATCATGTTATCTCACCTCTCGGTCAGGAATTTCCACAGCGGAATAAGATCCACATTCATGCCTTTAAACTCTTCTTTTCCTTCTCTATCCCATGTTATAATCGTCAAATTCTCACATCCCAGCTCCTTTGATGCTTTCACAAGTCCCTTTAGCTCCCTCTCCCATGTGCTGGCATCATCAACCGAATACGACGCCTGTATGAGCTCCACAATTTTACCGTCCTCCCTGACCACGAAGTCAACCTCTCTGCCGTCCTGAGTTTTAAAGTAAAAGACCTCCTTGTTCCTCCGTCTGAGTTCCAAAAATACCGCGTTCTCCATGAGCCTCCCTATATTGCTTGTGAAGCGGAGAGAGTATGCATTTATGAGACCGTTGTCTATGACGTATATCTTCGGAAGGCTCCGTTCAATTTCTTTTAAACTGTATGAGAACCTCTTAATGGGGAAGACTATGTATGCATCGGTAAAGTATTCAAGGTAGTTGTACAGAGTGTTTTTGCTAACCTCTATCCCAATGCTCTTCATGTAGTTTGCAGTTCTGTTTATGGAAAACTCTTTGGCAAAAGAGGTAACCAGGAGCTTTAAAAACATGCGCACAGCCTTTAAGTTCTTCAGATTATAACGTTCGACCACATCACGGTATAGCATGACGTCTATATATTCCTCCAGCACCTTACGTTTCAGATACTCATTCTCTACCATGACAATCTCTGGAAAGCCTCCGAACTCAAGGTATTCCTTTAATAGAGCCTTAACCATTGCCTCTTCTCTCGTGGACAGATATTTGCTGGGTTTTACGCCCTTAGCCCTCAAAAACTCTCGGAAACTGAATGGAAACATCTCAAATGTGAGTGTTCTGCCTCTTAGGGCCGAGGCTATCTCTTTGCTGAGGAGCTTTGAGGAAGAGCCCGTGAGAAGAACCTTAAACCCTTCCCTTTCAACGGCCCTTTTGACAAAGAGCTCCCAGTTGGGAACGTTTTGAATCTCATCGAGGAATAGGTATTTCTCGTCAGCGGTGGGGAATAGTTCATAAAAGACCTCTATAAGTGCTGATAAGTCCTCTGTGGATGGGGGATAAAGCCTATCGTCATCAAGCGGTAAAAATAACGCGGGCTTCCCTTCTTTTCTGAGACGGGCAAAATGAGACAGCAGATAAAATGTTTTTCCAGCCCTCCTCGGCCCGATTATTGTGATTGCCTTTCTGAGGTTTGAGTCTAAAGGCACATCTAAGTCTCTCTCAACACCATCAACTTCGAGGTCAAAGAAATCCTTAACAATCTGACCTATTATCTCTTCGCGTGTCATGTTAAGTATAGAGGTAAAAAAGTTTAAAAAATTTACCTCTCTACTTAACTACTTGCTCATCTCGAGCATCCTTTCGATGGCCTTTTTGGCTTTTTCAGCAATTTCTTTGGGCACTTCAATTTCGTACTTTTCGTCTCTGAGAGCTTCATAGATGTGCTTGAGCGTAATTGCTTTCATTCCAATGCAGAAGGCATCTTCTCTTGCGGGATGGAACTTTTTGTTGGGGTAGAGCTTTTGAAGCCTATAAACCATCTCCTTCTCCGTAAAGACAACCCACTCGCCATGCTGGCAGGCGTTTCTAACCATTCCACCTGTTGAGACTATTAAATCAGCCCTCTCCTGCACCTCAGGAATGCACTCAGGGTGAACCATTAGCTTTGCATTTGGATAGAGCTTTTTGGTTCTCTCAACATCTTCAGGTGTAAATCTTTTATGGACATAGCAATGACCGCCTTCGGGGATTGGTATAATTCTTTTTCCAGTGCGCTTTGTAACATAATAAGCGAGATTGTTATCTGGGCCAAAAATTATTGTCTCGGCATCAAGCTTGGCAACGATTTTATCGGCGTTTGCTGATGTTACTGTTACGTCTGCATAAGCTTTGGTTTCGGCGGTTGTGTTTACATAGAGAACAACGGGAGCATCGGGATACTTCTTTTTAGCCTCAAGGATGTGCTCAACTTTAAGCATATTTGCCATTGCACACGTTGCCCTTCTTGTTGGAAGGAGAACTTTCTTTTCGGGGTTTAGGATTTTTGCGGTCTCTGCCATAAAATCAACACCTGCAAAGACTATAACTTCAGCATCAACATTCACTGCCTTTCTCGCCAGCTCAAGACTATCTCCAAGGAAATCAGCTATATCCTGAATTTCCGGAAGCTGGTAGTTGTGAGCCAAGATTATCGCGTTTTTCTCTTCCTTCAGCTTTAAAATCTCATCAATCAGCTCCATTTCTTCACCACCTTGTTTGAAGCTCTTCTCGGATGTTATAAAGGTTTGTGGATCAGAGGATTAAAATGATGTATAACAGTCCTGTGATAAACAAGAGGAGAGCTGGAGCCAGCATCTGCCGGTATACTCTTCCAAGCTCCGCATTATAATATTCAGCGGAGAAAACGAGACACAGATGAACAGGACTGAAGAGCATGCCCATGTAGCCGCTCAGGTAGGCTAGAGCTATCCTGTTAAAGCCCGTAAAGAAAGGCAGTAATAATGGAAATGTCATGCCCACGGAGGCAAAGCTTATTCCCGTCATCAGACCGACTAGAAATGGGGTTAGCACTATAACAAGAACTACTGGTAGGTTGAGTTCTAAAATTGCCCGAGGCAAACTTTGAACAGCACCCGTAACCTGTAGCAGGTATTTGAAGTACATCACCGCAATCAGAAGAAAGACAATTTTTGGCTGAAGGGCATGTTTTATAATCTCTTTTTTGCTTACTCTCCTGAAATGAGGTATAAACGCTGAAAGAAAGCCTATTAAAGCACCGTAAACCATGTCATATCCCAGAATGATGGAAATGAAGATTATAACGAGGATAGGATATGTAGTTTTCACCAGCAGAAGCGCACCTTTTCGTCTGTCTCCTTTAATCTTCTCGTAGTCTTTTACTGGTCTGATCAGGAGAAGATATCCGATTGTAACCATTATAATGGTTAGTGGGAACATTTTGAGGCTGAATTCCCTAACGCTGACCCCTGTCAATGCGGAGGCGATTATTATGGCCTGATACATCGGCCAAGAATGCTCCCATACATGCCTGAACCAATAGTTAATGACAGTTTCTTCCTCAGGCTTCAGCTTTAGCCTGTTAGCTACCTGTTCGATCATGGGAGCTGAGACGAGAGCTCCTGCTGGCATTGGCATGAGACCGATAAGGGCTGGAAGCATGGCAAGAGAATATTTCGCTCTGGGGAAGAGCTCCTTAATGGCAGTTTCCATATCGTGGAGGTATCCAATCTGAGAAAATACCGAAGTTAAGGCCATTATAAAAACAATTATGAGAATCAGCCTTATAGTCTCCCAGGAGGTTGTGGATAGATAGAGGGATCTAACCAGGTTATACGGTTTCATTCCGAAGAGCAGGCCTAGTATCACGGAACCTATAAAGATTGAGATACCAATATTGACCTTGAGCCTTATGAGACCTATAACCACTGCAAACGACAGGAGTAGGTAGAGCAATTCCATAATCTCACCGACATATTAATGTTCAGATGGATGTTTTAAAGATAAAAGGCTTATAAGTTTAGCGTCTGCTTAGATGACAGGATAACCTGCAAGAGCTCCTGATAGTAAATTCATAATAACTATCAAGCCTGACTTATCCTGACAGTAGCGTTTAGATAATACTGTCGGGATAACCGGTGGAAGCGCCTGATAATAAATCCAGATATAACTATCAAGCCTGACTTATCCTTACAGTAGCGTTTAGATATATGAGAAACACTGATAATAAAAGAGGGTCTAACTTATCCCGCATTGCTGCGAGATAGATAGCTAACCAAAATCCTAAATACCGCTCCCATCTAAGCGGCCTTAATATAGTGTTTGGATTATGGCATCTATATCCGCCTGCCTTCAATGATATAGACAACCCTTGCTCCAATCTCCTTGGCGTGGTCGCTTATCCTTTCGAGGTGGCGCATTATCAGTGCGTCCGCGGCCTTCTCGGGGTTCTCGTTGAGCGCTTCAAGGGAGCGCAGGTAGTAGTTGTCAATTATCCTGTCGAGCTCGAAGAGCCTGCCGACGAGGGTCTCGTCGAGCTCCCTGAAGGCGTCAACCGAGAGTCTAACCGCCTCTTCCGTCAGGGGAAAGGCCTTCTTGGACAGCTCAACGGGCCCCTTGACAATCCTCGCAGTCCTCTCTATCTCCATGGCATACCTTGAAATCCTGTAGAGGTCGTAGGAGACGTCTATGGCGCTCTGGATAAAGCGCAAATCCCTGGCAACCGGCGAGTAGCGGACGAGTAACTCCGTGGCGAGCTCGAGGACATCAGACCTCATTATGTGGAGCCTGCTCGATATTTCCTCGGTGGAGTCAAAATCGCCCTCGATGCTCTTCCTCGCCGATTCGAGGGCCTCAACCGAGCCGTTCGCCATCTCCCCAATCATCTTCTTCATCTGTTCAATCCCAATATCGAGTAGTTTTCTCATTCAACATCACCCCAGGGCTCCGGTCACGTACTTCTCGGTAAGCTCGTGCTCCGGGTTCTCGAAGACCTTCCTCGTCGGGCCCACTTCGATGAGCTTCCCGAGGTATAGGAACGCCACCCAGTCAGAAACGCGTGCCGCCTGCGCTGGCGAGTGCGTAACGAGGACTATCGTGTATTCATCCTTCAGCTCGAACAAAAGTTCCTCAATCTTTGCGGTTCCGACTGGGTCTATGTTCGCGGTAGGCTCGTCCATCAGGAGGATTTTCGGCTTCATAGCGAGGGCCCTCGCTATTACGAGCCTCTGCTTTTGCCCGCCCGACAGGTTGGAGGGGTAATCATCGAGCCTGTCCTTGACCTCGTCCCAGAGGGCGGCCTTCTTCAGCGCCCACTCGACCCTCTTCGGTATCTCGTCCTTGGGCAGGAGCTTGTTGAGCTTCAGGCCGATTGCAACGTTCTCGTAAATCGTCAGGTGGGGAAAGGGGTTCGGATACTGAAAGACCATGCCCACCTGTTTTCTAACCTCTATCGGGTCAACGTCGGGGGAGTAGATGTTCTCTCCAAAGAGCCTGACCTCTCCCTCGACCCTCGCGCTCTCGTTGAGCTCTATCAACCTGTTGAAAGTTCTAAGCATCGTCGATTTTCCGCAGCCGCTCGGCCCCATGAGCGCGAAGACGCCCTTCTCGGGAATCTTGAGGTCAACGCCCTTGATGACGTGGTTTGAGCCGTAGTAGACGTTTAAATTCCTCGTCTCAATCGCGTAGTTCACAGTTTCACCTCCCTCAGGCTGAGCCTTATGGGTATGAATATTCCAAGGAAAATCAGCAGGAGAACGAGCGAGGCCCCCCACGCGGTCTGGTGGTCGGTCTTGCTCGGGCTCTGGACGAGCTGGTAGATAAGGAGCGGTATTGCCCCAACGGGCCTCGTGATTGAGTCGGGATAGCTCTCGTAGAGCCCGCCCGCCGTGAAGAGAAGCGGTGCCGTTTCCCCAGCGACCTTGGCGAGCCCTATTAGGACTCCCGTCAGTATTCCGCGCTTCGCCATCGGCACGAGAATCCTGAAGAGGGCTTTAGCCCTCGTCAGCCCGAGGGAGAAGGCCGCCTCGCGGTATGTGAATGGTATCTCCCGCATGGCCTCGTGGGTGTAGACAGCGACGTATGGCGTGAGGATTATCGCGAGGGCCAGCGCGCCGGCTATGGACGAGTACGTCCCCCTCGGGACGACCAGGATTTGCATCACAAACACTCCCACGAGTATCGTCGGGAACTCGAGCATTATCTGGAGGAGCGTCTTCGTCCACCTGCCTATGGTGCTGTTCGGGAACTCGTAGGCGTAGAGGCCGACGAGAAAAGCCACCGGAAGCCCGAATAAAGCCGCCAAAAACGTCAGCAGGAAGGTTCCGGCCACGGCCGGACCTATGCCACCTTCGGAGAGCGTGCCGGTTATGAACTTCCATCCGCGCTCCGCTATGACGGGCAGGCCTTTGGCCGCGACCGATAGGATGATGTGGAAGAGGGGCAGGATTGCGAGGAAGGTTAAGGCTCCAACGCAGGCCAGGAACGCCTTCTCCTTCAGCTTTCTCGCGTTAAGCCTTGACATTCTCCTCCCACCTCCTGAGAATCCTGAGGCCGAGCAGGTTCACGGCGAGGCCTATGAGGAAGAGCGCAAGGCCAGCGGCATATAGAACGGGCGTCATGTACTCGTAGATGAAGGCGTTCCCGAACTGGTTCGCTATGAGCGACGATACCGTGTAACCGGGGGCGAAGAGCTGCCAGGTCATGTTGAAGGTGTTCCCAATGACGAGGGACACGGCAACGGTTTCGCCTATTGCCCTTCCGAAGGCGAGTATCGTTCCCGAAACTATCGCGGGTCTTATGTAACCTATTAAAATTTTAGTCGCCTCGAACCTTGTCGCTCCAAGCGAGTAGACGGCCTCGCGGTAGGTGAATGGAACCATGGAGTATGCCTCCCTGATTATAGCCGAGGCGAAGGGTGTAACCATAATCGCGAGCAGTACGCCTGCCGAGAAGTAGCTGTAGCCGGTTGTAGGAGGATACGAGAAGAGCGGGATGAACGAGAGGTGCTCATACAGGGGCTTCATGACGTGTTCCCTGAGGAAAGGAACGAGGACGAGGGCTCCCCAGAGGCCGTAGATTATCGTCGGGAGCCCGGCCATTATGTCTGAAATTATGATGAGCGGGTTCTTAAGCCACTTTG
>Ga0256842_1001415_pt1 | contig 19184 bp, 33 predicted proteins | sample 4559240metaG_FD_185973 | JGI IMG/M metagenome (GOLD analysis project Ga0256842, IMG submission 185973) | Hydrothermal vent microbial communities from Guaymas Basin, Mexico - 4559-240 | ecosystem: Environmental > Aquatic > Marine > Hydrothermal vents | place: Mexico: Guaymas Basin | collected... | reverse complement strand
ACAATTCAAATCTTTAATAAGTAATTATATTCCAGAAAATGAATATTATATTAGATTTAAAGATTTACTTAATGGAAATATTATTTTGGTCCTTGGGAATCACGATCCTAAGCCCTTCGATAATAAGCTCCAAGGTTTTGATGTTATAAATGGTTTCTATCATTTCACAGGAGATATTCTGAATAAAGTTCAGCATCCAGACCCTATGTTTAGTGGATTTATTAAAGAGATAGGCGGAACCAAATACCTATTTACTCACTATGATATTTTTACAACAGATTCTTGGGATTTAAAAAACAAGATGATTGCTCCTAGAATAAATGTTTTAAAAACTATCTTTGAGGCTTTTGATTGTGATAATTTGGTTCATGGGCATGTTCATAGTTTGCACTCAGCAAGAGAAAAAGATATTAATGTTTGTTTTGAGCATTTAGGTTTTAAACCTAAGAAATTAAGCACATTAATTAAGTAATAATTAAGTAACAACTTAGTATAATATATAATAAAGGAAAAGATTATGACGAATGAAGTTAAAAATGTTTTAAGAGAAAGTGCTATGAGCTTAGTGGAAATTATGCTATTAGAAAATGAGCCATTCAGAATTGTACTATGGAATAATGATAATTGGAATGCACCATTACCAAAAAGAATATTAGAGAGTTTTCCCACTCAGTTGGTGCTTGATATTAAAGATCAAGCATTAGATGACTCTTATATTGACCCAGCAACTGGAGAGATTATAATTTGCACGGTATTTGATGGAGCAGAATATATTAAAGTTCTTGAATATGGCGAAATAATTGCCGTTCTTAGTTTAGATGGCCAACCTTATATTCTAAATGACTTCGCTCAAGATAAAGAGGAAGAAGTGTTAACTGCTAAGGAGGAAAGAGTTGTTTATGAGCCACAATCAGTTGACGAATTAGTCGAGATAGTTTCTTCTGAAGGAATTCCTAAAGAATCTGCTAAAAAATCTATAGATTGTTTTATGAAAAATAATCCTGAACTACGAGAAAGGTTTCAATGATGGAAATAACTTTTCTTGGGAGTGGAAGTGCTTTTGTACCCCTAAAGAGAATTATCAAAGTAACAAGTAAGAAAAATGCTAAATAATGAAAGTATTGCGCATAATATAGGCGACCTTGTAGTTCTTGTTGATAGATATTTTGAAAACAGAAAGCCAAAAATAGATTAGTTCTTAGTCTTTTGGTCACTGAAGATATTCATCTTCTATATTTACACACGTCTGATATTATTATCAGGTTCCGCGAGCCTTTAAGGATTTAAAAAATGAAAAAAATGTTATTTATTGTGGTTATGGTTATGAGTTTGTTAGTTAGTACAGTATCTGGTGCTGTCACAGATGGCACGATATGGAGTAAATCTATGACTATATCTGGAACAAAAAGTATGGTTGCTATGTACAATAGAAAAGATTATTCAATAAAAGATCAAGATGAAGGTAATATTGCAGTTGCACTAAATAAGAAAATTTGTTCTAACAAAGATTTAAGAGTTCTTATTAACGAAGGGAATATTGCTCAGTTTATCTATTTTTATTCGGATGGAACTCTAATGGTTGAAGTCACTAATTGTGACTAATATCTAATCAGGATTTTTCCTGATTTAAGATTATTTTAAAGTTTTTATGATATAATTATATCATAAAAAGAAACAAAGGATATTAAAAATGATTTTAAATCAAGAAAAAACTAAATGCGAAACTAACATGACAGGTGCTACAGCATTCACTATTCAAGCAAACGCAAAGATGTTTAAAATCTTATCAAATTCTCTTTACTCAAATAAAGAGAGAGCAATTATTCGTGAAGTATCTTGTAATGCTTATGATGCTAATGTAGATGCAGGAAATGGAGATAAACCTATTGAGATACATCTTCCTAATGATCTTGAACCATACTTTAGTGTTAAAGATAGTGGCCCAGGACTAACTCCTGACCAAATGGTCAAAATCTACACTCAATATGGTAATTCTACAAAAACTGACAGAAATGATATGATTGGTGCTTTAGGTCTTGGTTCAAAATCTCCTTTTAGTTATACAACTTCATTTTCTGTTATATCTATTGTTGATGGCACAAAATCATCATACTCTTGCTATATGGATGGCAAAGGTGAGCCTCAACTTCAACCATTTGGTTCAGAGCAAACAAATGAACCAAATGGTGTCGAAATCCGTTTTCCTGTAAAATCAGAGGATTTTAATAAATTTAGACAGGAAGCAGAAGTGGTTTTTCGTCCATTTGAGGTAAAACCAGAAGTAACTGGAAATATAGATTACAAAGTTAAATCTTTTAACATTTTATTGGAGTCAGAGAACAAAAAAGATTGGGAATTGGTTAATCCTATCACAAAAAGCTGGAGAAGGGAGCAAATTAGGGTTGCCATCCAAGGGAATATAGAATACCCTATTAACACAGATAAAATATCTGAATTTTTATCAGATAATGCTAAGACGTTTATTTATGAAGACTTTAGATTGTATTTTGATATTGGTGACCTTGATATTTCGGCATCACGAGAAGAACTAGGATATGATAAAATTACTGTTAAAAATATTACCAATAAATTTGAGAAAATGGCATCAGAAATTATAGAAACTCAAAATATAATGTAATAGGTTATCATAACAATGGAAGAATAATCAGAAGGGAAGCATTAAGAAATACATGGAATGATGAATATGTTTTTAATGTTAAAAATTCTAACACTGAAGTTTTATTTATTTTGGCTGATGAGAATAATACTAAATCTGTAAAAAAAGCAAGAAGTCTTGTTACAAATGCTAATTTCGTTTATTTAGTTGATAATAAAGAATTTTTTGATATTATTGGTAATCCTGAGTATACAAAAGCATCTGACATTAAATTAGAAGCAACTCCTAAAAGCAAAACAAAAGGTAAACATTTTAAAAGATACCTTAATAATTCAGACTTCTCAAGACAGTATAGAGATACTTTTTGCTCTGTGGATGATTTAGACATTGACCTAAATGAAACATTCTATTATACAGAAATTAAAAATAATCTTCCAACAAATGGCAAAAATATATATAATTATTATGAAGTAGCAGAAAAATTAGGTTTGCTTGATGATATAACTGTTATCGGAATTAGTGCAGCTTACACAAAAACAAAAGCATTTAAAGAAATCAAAGATAATGGTGTTGAGATTCATGAGTATTTGATAGATCTTTTGAAAAATTCAAAAGAACTTAAAGATAAAATTCAAGAAATTAATGAATTCAGAAATCATGACATATATAATAACTTGCAAAGAGGATTTATATCTACTTTAGAGAGTAAAAAAATTCTGAAAGAATTGCCTGAAGATCATATCATCAATAAACTGGCTAAAATTAATAAAAAAGAATATAGCTATTGGGAAAGAGAAGAATTAAGACTTTATAGAGGTGTATTAATTAATCTTGGTATTATTAAAGATGATGAAGAAAGTATAGAACGATTAGATATTGAACTTGTAAAACTATATCCTCTAATTGAGGCTATTGGTTGGTCATTCCCAGAAAATGATATCCTTGAGTATATCAAAGGACAGGATCTACTTAGAAAAATAAAATCAGAAGAAAATTCATCAAACATTACAAAATTAGAAGAAACAGGAGAACAGGCATAATGAAATCAGCAAACACAACAACAAAAGTAGAGAGTAACCCTAACATTTCAATGAGTTATGAAGATATAGCAAAAAAATTAGGAATATCAGTTAAAGAAGTTAAAGAAGCAGAGAAATCAGCTCTTAAAAAATTAAGACATCCAAAAATTGGTAAAGCATTTAAAACTTATCTTGGTATAGGAGATAACTTAGAAGTTAATGGCTTTTAAGCAAAATATAAGAAATATTAAGATATAATTATTACATAAATAAAAAAGGAATAAACATGTTAAATCATATTATCACAGAAAATTCAATCACTGTTCTTATAAAGAACATTCCAGAGGTTATAGATGATTCTCATCCAAATTTTGAGAAAGTAGAGAGTGCTCTAAAAAATGGTGCTTCAGAAGAAGAAATCTTGCGTTTAATGAATATTGGTGAAGCAGTTAAAGAGTTTGCCAAAGTCACAGAAGGAAATGTTCAAGTTAAAGATGGGCAAATCTTTTATATGGATGAGATTGTTCATTCTGCATTATCTCGCAGAATTATCTCATTGATGAATAAAGGTTTTGATATTACACCATTTACAAATTTTATGGAAAATCTATATAAAAACCCATCAAATAGAGCTGTAAATGAAACATACGGTTTCCTTGAAGCGTGTAACTTACCTATCACAGAGGATGGATGTTTTCTAGCTTACAAAAAGATTACAAAAGATTATCTTGATTGCTATACAAAAACAATTGATAATTCTATAGGCAAAACAGTAGAAGTTCCAAGAAATAAAGTTGATGAAGATTCAGAAAAAACATGTTCTTATGGTTTACATGTTGCTTCTTACTCTTATATGGCCCACTATCCTGGTGAGAGAATTGTTATTTGCAAAGTAAATCCTGCCTCGGTTGTTGCTGTGCCATCTGATTATAATAATGCTAAGATGCGTGTTTGTAAATATGAAGTTGTAAATGAGGTTAATTTAAAAGACGAAGAAATTCCCAAGAATGTTATTTCTGATGAAGATGCTTATGATAATTCACTAAGACCTTTTAAAGACATCGATGATATTTTGATGGCAGTGCGTAAAGAGTCATTCAGAGATATTAAAAAGAGATTAGAAGTTACGGATGCTAGTATAGAAAATGCAGATAAAGAATTAATCGTATTCAGTCAAATATTCTCAGGAATGGATAATAGAACAAAAAATTGGAGAAATAAACTTCTTGATATTTTTGATAAAGGCTTGTGTCATAACCCAGAAAATGAGTTATTGAGTGATATAATGGACCTAAGCTTATATGAACTTAGAGAGATTTATGGTGAGGACACAGTTATTTCAGATTTGTTATTTGAAATCACAAATAGCACATATAGATGGCGAGATTTACTAAAAAATAAAGTGTTATCTGACGATAAGAATACTGAGAGTATAGAGAGTAAAGAAAAATCTTCATTCAGAAAAAAGTTCAGGATATACTAGAAAATCGGGATTTTTATAACAGAAGAAAATTGCGTAGCTGGTTAATGACAAACACTAAAATCAGACCTGATTTTATTAGAGCATGTATAAATATGTCAGATTATAAATCATTGGCAAAAGCAATAGCAAAAGCCTCAAAAGAAGGTCAATTCAAAAAGAAAAAATTCCTAAAACTTTGGAAATCTTAAGATTTCCAAAGTATATTTTTATTATTAAGTTCTATAAAAGTATTTTTTGGTTATAATTATATAAGAAGAAAAAATAAAAGGAATTAAAAAATGTTTATCAGAACAGAATTAATAAAAAAATTTAAAGAAGAAGTTTTTAAGGAAAAACTACAAAATACACTTAATCCTTTTTTGAATTTTGCTCCAAATGATGATATTAGTGATATCCTAAATTATAATGTTAAAGTTTTTAATGATAAAAGCACTCCGTTTTCGTCAAATTCAAAAAGACATGAAATGTATAATCTTCTTATGGATATTAGATTTAGTAATATAGATGATTATGAATTTGTTTCTGAATTAGGTCAACGTTTAGAAACAAAATATTTATTAGCGATAGCAAGGGTAGATAGAAAACTTGAAGTAGTATCTGATGATTATAGAGATTTATTTAAGGTATTAAAAACATTCGATAAAGATTCTTATATTGTTGGTGGCTATATTAGAGATGCCATTGCCGGAAGAAAACCCAATGATTTGGATATCTGCACAAGCACATCTTACAATGAACTAAAAGAAGTATTCAAAGAAAAAGGCTGGGGAACTAAAGATACAGGTAAACAATTTTTAGTGCTAAATGTTATTCATCCTGAGACCAAAGAAAATTTTGAAATAGCAAATCTTAGAAAAGATAAAAACAATGAAGGTGCACAAATTGGTACTATTTTTGAAGATGCAGAAAGAAGGGATTTTGTTAATAGTACAGTTTATTATTCAATAAAAACAGAAAAAATATTAGACCCAAGCGGAAAAGCAATCAACGACTGCCTAAATAATGTTATACAGTTTATGGGCAACGCAAAAGATAGATTAGCAGAGGACGAACTTAGAGGATGGAGATTTTACAAGTTTGTTGCTAGAGGATGGGAAGCTGAACCAAAAACTCTTAGAGTTGTTCGCGAAAATTGGGACAGTGTGTATAAAAATTCTAATCCTGAGCGAGTTCGCCGAGAACTTGAATCAATGCTAGGTATATAAAACTTATTAGTTCTAAAAACTTCAAGAACTAAAGAGTACTATATTAATGCAAGTGAGGAAATAGAAAAATAGTAAATTTATGGATGCATAAAGAGAATAAGGAATAATTATGGAAACAGAGGATATAGAATTAAAATTACTCAAGAAGTTATTAACAAACATAAACTTCTCAGATACGACAATGACTAGGGTTATTAAGCATCATGAAATTCTTGGATTATATATTTATGGTTCAAGATTATGGGATACTGCGAATGAGAAATCTGACTTAGACTATTGTATAATTGTAGATGATAATTCAGTTATTTTTGAATTATCAGATGGTTATATTCAAAAAGAGTCAGAAGATATTGATTTGCATATTATGTCTGCTACTTATTATGAAGACCTAGTTAGAAATTGTGATGAATTTGCTCTAAGTATTTATTTTCAGAAATATCCTCTGATGAAGTATGAAATTGATATTAAAGTTCAAGATTTAAATCTACAAAATTTAAGAAAATCATTTAGTTCAAAAGCTAATAATTCTTATGTTAAGGCAAAAAAGAAGTTACAAGATGGAGAACTCAAAACTGCTTATAAAAGTTTATATCATAGCATTAGGATTTTAGATTTCGGCAGAAAAATAGCAGAAGAAATTATAGAAAAAGAAGATAGACTATATGATATGACAAGTTTTGGGGAGTGTATAGAGTGGTTTGAAGAATGTTTTATGATAAAAAAGATGACCTGGGAAGAAATTCATAAAATATTTAAACCAATATTTAATGATTATGCAACAGAGTTCAAAAAACTAGCTCCAAAAAACTAAAGGAAAAAGATGAATATAGAAAACAGATACACCAAAATTATTTTATACCCCCGAAGAATTGAGTATGCATACTGATATTGACTATGCTTTTATTATATTTAGCAATTCACCCTTAGTTCCATCATTAAAGGTAGATGATGATGGCAATATAGGTAGTCAGATAAAAGTGACAAGGGTAATGTATGTAAAGGTTTATTTTAGAAATGCTAGATATGATTATGTTTGGGTCATGGAAAAAGCAAAAGACTTATTTATGGAAATATATAGTTATGAAAGTTAATGAGAATGATATAGAAATAACAAGTGAACAGATTAAGTTTATAGTAGGTGAGTTAAATAAAGTTTATATTCCGACTGATAATATTAAGGAAGAATTTTTTGCTAGATTTGCTCCTGATATTAGAGATGAAGATGTTAAAGATTGTTTGGTTATAATGAATATAAAGCATAAGGTGGTTGGACTGCCAGAATGGATAAAATATGATGCTTTTATAGATGAAGATAAAATTATTATCTTAAATGAAAAAGGATTAACATGGTAAAAGAAATAACAAGAGAAGATTTTAATAATATACAAACTTGTTTGAAATCAAAACAAAAGTTTTTACAGAAAGCATTGGATAGTCTTAATAAACAAGATTTGGAAAAAGCAAAAATAATGCTTAATATAGAGCAAGGCTTTGGCATTGAAATAATTCGTATATTAGATGAATATATAATTATAGATAAATGTGAGACAGATGAGGCAGACGAAACAATGTATGAAAATGTAAACACAGAACAAGAAGGAGAATGGTAATGGAGACACATAGAATGACACCGGAGGCTTTTGCTTATTGGCTTCAAGGATATATAGAAATTCAGAATCCGAGAGAAATCAATGAAAATCAAACACAAATTATCAAGGACCATCTAGCATTGGTGTTCAATAAGGTTATGCCTGACAGAGGGAGTGTTGAGATTGATGATTTGTTGAATGAAATTCCCGAACATAGCATTGATAAGTGTGAACCTATCTTTGACTGTAATTTAGATATTAGCTAAAGGAGAGAAAATGCAAGTACAAGTTTTATATTTAACCGAAAATTCAAAAGCCATTCAATCTAAAGGATTTTCTAGCCCGGATGAGGCAGAAGCATGGATGAATGAAAAAAGCACCAGCAATTTCCCTATTCAGAATGCTAGAATAGTGGTTGATTATGCTGCTGTCAAGGTATATCAGGAAATGTATGAAACATTAAAAGAGCAATTATTTGGGAATAAGTCAAAGCTTATAAAAGAAAAGAAAACTATTTAAGGAAATGAAATGGACGAATTTGTAAGAATATCAGATGATTTTTTGATTAGGAGAAAAGATATATTAGCGCTTTATTCATCTTCTTACTATGATAGTGATAAACACTCTTGTAGATTTTATTGCAAAATGGATACAACAAATTCAAGTGGAATTATCTTGCATGATGAGACAATCGATTCAAATTTATACGCTCATAAAGACAGCAAAAAAGACAAAGAGAAAGAAATATTCGATAATTTTTTGATTAGGATAGAGAAACTATTGAGTATAAAAGATAAGGTGACAATATAATGAAATGTGTGGTTATATCGGATACTCATAGTAGAGAGAAAAAGATAGAATGGTTTAAGGATACTAAAAATATTCATTCAGTGGATGTTATTATTCATGCAGGAGATTTCTCACATTCACAGAAAACCTTTGATGAATTTCTAAAATAAATGTTAGATAAACAGAACCTCAGAAATTTAGTTTGTCTAATTATTTTAAGGACAAACTGATGAAAAATATATAGGTGCATGGACAGAAGAAGTATTTTTAACAAAGTCAGAAAAAGAAAGTATATTAAGTAATTTATTAGTATAATTATAAACAAACTAAAAAGGAATAAAAATGATTAAAGAATTTGAAGATGTTAGGAAATGGGGTGAAAAAAGAGGATTAGGAACATCTAGTTTTGAAGCACAGTTTAAGAAAGCACTTGAGGAATTAACAGAAATCTATGAGGCATATATAACAGATGATACAGAAGAACTTGCCGATGGGATCGGGGACCTACAAGTAGTTCTTATCAATTTAGCAAAAACGGTGGATATGAAAGCTGAAGATTGTCTTCAAGGTGCTTTTGGTGTTATTGAGCTTAGAAAAGGATTGAATAAAAAAGGTTCTTTTGTAAGGTACGGAAAATTATCTGATGAAGATAAGAAAATTTGTGACGAAAAACAAGGCAACCCAGAAAATGAATATTATATTAGAGAACATGGAGAAATTTTAACTCCTGAGAACTTTAAGGCATAAAACAGTGAAAATCAAAAAATGTCCATTGATTATTGCCAAAAAACTGTGCACAAAATGTCCATTGGTGGTTAAAGGGTTTTTATGAAAAAATACGACAAAGCAATGATGGCTACAGCCATCATTTGGGCTCAGGAGTCATATTGTGAAAGAGCAAAAGTCGGTTGTGTTTTGGCAATTGAAGGAAGGGTCATTGCTACAGGGACACATCAGGAGTAGAATTTCTGAAAGAAAATGGAATTGAAGTTCAAAAATTTCAAGAGATTTAATTTTGCTTTAAGGCTATTATATTATAATTATAGTAACAAAAGAGAAAAACAAAAGGCTTTAAAATGAAAAAGATACCCAACACATTTCAAGAAATTGTAGAAAGTTTTAGAGAAATTACTTCAGTGAATGTAGAATATTCAAACTATGAAAAAGCATATGTTCTAAGCACTGAAGGTATATCAGCACAAGGATTTAGAACAACTAGGTTTAGTTCATACACTCACAAAGAAGTTGCAAATGAAGTTGCAAAAAGAGTATCATATTTTATAGGGTTAAAAGGATAAAAATGACAAATATAGAAAAAATCTTGTTTGACGCTAAATTTAGTATCAAATATATGAACGGAAAATTAGCAATATCATCAATGTTAGGAGTTCAGACATTATACATTTCTGAAGACAATATAGCACTTCCAGAAGTTTTGGAAAAAATTGTTTATTTTGATGAAGAAGATTGGGCTAATTTTGTTCGCTCATTCGAGAATGCTTTATAAAAATATAATATTTTAGAAAAGGAAATTGAAAATGGAAAATAAAAATACAGAAAGCACAGAGCATAAAGCAGAGGTTATGTACAAAAGCAAGGGAAAAACTCCTAATGGCGACCCTTTTATGACAGTAAAAATGGCTCGGAACTATTATATTTACGCAGAACGCGGCGGTCAGGATAGTATTGCTTTTATTTTATTTGATGCCGATACACGCAAATATGGACTTATCCTAGAGTCAAAACCACCAATGGATGAGAGAATGAGAAAAGAAGTCAAAATGACTACAGCATTTGGTGGTTCTATTGATATGGGAGAAAATGTTACATACAAAGATATTTGTCAGACAGAAGTTAAAGAAGAAAGCGGGTATGTAGTTCCTTTAGAGAATATTCATTTTACAGGGGAAACTCTTGTTAGTACTCAAATGTCACAGATGTGCCACACTTACCTTGTTGATGTTACAGGTATTCAGAAAACAGAAGTTGCCGAATATGAAACAAAAGACAAAAATGATGAATTTAATGGAAATGAGGTTAGATGGCTTAATTATGATGAGGTTATGAAAAATAATGACTGGAAAAGTATATTCATCCTTATTAAAGCAATTCATATGTATTTAATATAAATAACTCTAAAATAGGAGAATAATATGAATAAATTTAGTGATTATATAAACGAGTCACAGGAAGAGCAAAAATGGGCAAAACCAAAACTAGAAGTCATCGTCCGCCAGCAATAAAAATGCGTACAATAGGCGATTTAGTAAAATTTCTGAAAATTCAGAAAAACTGGGATAAATATCAAGAGGATATCATATCATTTTTTGAGAATGGAGCATGGTCAAAAGGAGATTATGTTTCTTACAATATACTGGAATTAATGCATGATAGTGATGATTATCAAGACGAATACGAATATGAGTATAAAAAATCTGTTCACACCACAATTGATAAAAGATTAAGGGGAGTACTTAAAAAACTTGACAAAGAGTATATAGTTTCAAACGGCGCATGTTACAAAGAAATCAAATCTGCATTACAGCCTGATGGAAATATTTTTGATGATATTGTATATGCCATATTAGATAGCAAGAAAAATGCTGGTGTTAAGGTAGAATATCCCAAATTAAAATATTATAGAGATGTTGAAAGATGGCTGAATGATTATGATTTTACATATACTATGTCAAATAAATGTTCAAAAGATGATCTTTGTTTATTAATGACTGAAGGAATTGAAAGTATATCTATAAGCAAAGAAGATTCCAATGAGTATATTTCGGTCGGAGGTAGAACTTCATCATGGACAAGTGTGTATAAAGTTGACATAGTTACATATAGTACAAATAAAGTTATTAGCTTTGAAGTTAGTAAAACTGATACAAGAGCTTTATAATCCTATATCCTATTAAATAAGTATCCTTTAAGGTCTCTTATATTATTATACTGAAATTGAATCAGAATTAGAAGATGCTAGATGTGAATTTTCTCAAGATTTATACAGAAAACTAGATCAGTTATATGAATATTTAACATCTGCTGAGAGTATTATTGAAACTTTATCTGCTAATGAATATGAATTTGATGAGTATTTAGAATTTGCTTAATACTCCTAAATTTTAAGTATACATTAAGTATTATTGTGATATAATTATAATAAAAGATAAATAACAATAAAAGAGGATAGTAAAATGACACAAAATAAAAAAATAACAGAATCATCATTATCGAGAATTTGGAAACATAATGAAGAATATGATTGTGGAGCATTAACAGCTTTTAGGAAATATCACAATTGCGGATATGATGATACTAATGAGCCTTGTGATTCAGAAACTCCTGTTTTATTGTCAAAAAAAGATAATCAAAAAAGAAATCTGGCATTAGCTGCAGACCTTAAAAAATTAGGATATAGTATCACTAAAGTAATTGGAAATTATCCAGAAGGCGGGAAAACAGTTAAAGAGATTTCTTATTTTGTGGTCGACATTGATGATAAAGGGAATATTAAAAAAGATTTACAAAAATTAGGGGAAAAATATAATCAAGATTCTGTTCTTATTATACCAAAAGGTTCTATTAAAGGTGAGAACAAAGCTTACCTTATAGGCACTAATGATTGTTGCAATAACTGGTTAGAAAAAGGTAAAGCAGAAATATTTAATAAAGGAAAAATCGGATATGATAGTCCTATTTACACACCTTATGTAAATGGTAGACCTTTTATTTTTGAAGATTATGAATTATCAGATGATATTTTTAATTCAGGAACTACTGCTATTTTGGCAAAGAAATTTTCTGAATTTATCCAAGGAGAAATATAATGAGTATCACCAATAATGTAACAGAATCATCATTATCAAGGATTTGGAACAAATCAAAGAACATGAAAGTGGTACAATTAGCGCATTTAGAAGTGCCAGAGATTGCAACCAAGGACTTGAATTTTCAAAATCAGAAAACAAAAAGAACTCTAAAATATTAAAAGCAAAATTACTAAAAGCAGGTTTTGGAGTAACAAAAATAGATGGCACATATATTGAAAATTATAAATCGGATAATGAGATAGAAGTTAAAGAAGAAAGTTATCTTGTAATAAATCTAAAAGATGACAAAAACTTCAAACAAAAACTTATTGATTTTGGTTCAGAATTCGAACAAGATAGTATCACATATCAGAATAAAGATAGTGATTATTACTTGATAAGCACTAACGAATGTGAAGAAGGTTATCCAGGATTTGGAAAAATTGGAGTTGAAGTGAAATTAGGAAAACCAATCTTTGGTAAAGATGGAGAATTTCATTCTAAGGTAAATGGCAGACCTTTCGTATTTGAATGTGTGGATGATAAACAAGAAACATTACTCAAAAAAAGTATTTCAGAAATAAGAAGTTTTACTGAATTTGCTAAATTAACAAAAGAAGGATAAAAAGATGAATTATATCTATGGATTAATTATAGATGTTTATTTAGGAGTTATATATCCTATAGCATCACAACTTGGTTTAAAATAAGCCAAATTTAAGAAATAAAATAGTATAATTATACTAAAGAAAGAGGGAAGGCGTCTAAACAGTGTTTTAGACTTATATTTATTGACAGAGTTCAATCAAAAAAATATAAACAGAAGGAATTAAATATGATTACAAACACACAAAATAGAGTAGCTCTGGCGGACTCATATAAGCATAGTCACAGTTCACAGTACCCTGAGATGGTATCTATGTATGATTACATGGAATCAAGAGGAGGGGAATATCCAGCAACAGTTTTTGTGGGGCTTCAATATTATCTTAATGCTTATTTTAAAGCTCCTATTACCCAACAAGAAGTTGACCAGTCGGCAAGAGCGGCAAAGGCACACGGAGTACCTTTTGATAAAGCAGGCTGGGATTACATTGTTCAAGAGCTTAAAGGAAAACTTCCAGTTCGCATTAAAGCAGTAAAAGAGGGTTCAATTATCCCTGTTAAAAATGTTCTTATGACAATTGAAAGCACAGACCCTAAAGTTCCTTGGATAGCTGGTTGGCTGGAAACAATCCTTATGAAAGTTTGGTATCCAGTAAATGTGGCTACTAGGTCATATTATGTTAGGAAAATGCTAGAAAAATATGGTTCAACAGAATGGGCTCAATTTGCCCTTCATAACTTTGGTGATAGAGGTTCAAGTTCAGTAGAATCGGCAGCAATAGCAGGGTTTGCTCACCTTACACAATTTATGGGAACTGATAATTTCAATTCTCTTTTTATGGCAGAAGATTTTTATAACCAACCCGATTCAGTTCCAGCAGGGTTCAGCGTGTTCGCATCTGAGCACAGCACGACAACTGCAAATGCAAATGGTTCAACAAAAAAAGAGATTGTTTTTGTTGAGAGAATGCTAATCGAAAATCCAGATGCTCCTATTATGAGCTTCGTTGCAGATAGTTATGATATTTACAATTTTACAAATAAGATCACTCAGCCAAATTCTTGGATTAGACAAACAATTGAAAATAGACCTAATCAGAAATTTGTTATTAGACCTGATAGTGGAGACGCTATTACTGTTATCAGTAAAATGCTTGATATTATGAAGGAAAATGATATTGAGTTTACCAGAAATGAAGATGGTAAAATTCTTTTTAGGGATTATGGTATTCTTTGGGGTGATGGTATAGATATGGATGTTATGGAAGATATCCTAAAAATGGCCAGAAATAAAGGATTTGCAGCAGAAAACTTTGTCTTTGGTTCGGGTGGTTGGCTTGTGCAAGCACACGATAGAGATACTCAAAGATTTGCTATTAAATGTTCAAGTATCACAAGACCAGATGGGACAGAACAAGATGTTTTTAAGGACCCGATTACCGATCCAGGGAAAAAATCTAAAAAAGGCAAAGTAACAACTTATTATAATGAAGAGAGTAAATCATATTTTGTTGATAGAGTAGGTAAAGATTTCAAATCTTCAGTGGATATCCTTGAGGTTGTGTATGAAAATGGTGAACTTATTAGAGAAACATCTCTTCAAGAAATTAGAACTATCTCAAAATAAGGAGATAAAATGACAAATTATAATCCAATAAATAATATTCCTCAGGAACATCGGTTTTCAGAGGAAAAAGCAGAAAATGTAAGATATTTTTGTAGGATGCACATTGATCTCCATGGCACAAAGCAAAAAAGAAACTATGAAAATATATTTGCTGATATCAAGAAAAATTCAGAAATTCAATATTCAAATGATGAAATTTGCTTTCTTATGGACTATATTGACTTTTACTATAGAGAATATATTAGAGATAAAAAAGTTTTTGGTGTATTTCTAGGCAGATGTCAACCGTTTAGTAATGCGCATAATGAAACAATCCAAGAAATGATTAGAGATGGCGTAAAACCAGTGGTTATTCTTGGTAGCATAAATAAAAATGATGATAGGAATCCTCTTACATTTGAGGAAAGAAGAAGGCTTATTAAATTAATTTATCCTAGAGGAGTTGTTATCCTGGGTCTTGAAGATAAGGATAATTGGGAAGATTGGATGGATAGTGTCATCGAACTTTTTGATAAAAATAAAATGAATAAAAATAATATTACTCTTTATTCTCATATCAAAGATGTAGATAGAACAGATTTTAAATATAGAGGTACTGAATATAAATCAGAATCTTATACAAAAATGTTTGAACTTAATAGAATTAACATTAAAAATATAGATGAGAAAACTTGTTTTCTTGGAAATGTAATTCATGCTTCTGATATTAGAAAAGATGAGGAAGTTGCAAAAAGGAATCTCGATGCTAGGATTTATATTGAGCTTAAAAATAAATTTAATTGGTGGAAATAAATGAAAACAATAGATAACAAAAAACAAAACCCAAGATGCCCTAAATGCAGAAGTAAAGAATATCAAGCCGAAAAAAGACCAAATGGAAATGCTAAATGTCTTATGCCAGATTGCGCATATTTCGGAAAATATTCAGAGTGGTTCGAAAATAATCTGTTTATTAAAGATGAATATGATGATAAAAAATTTATTGATGCTAGAGGTGATATTATTCTTGCTAAGGGTGGCGATGGAACACTGCTTAGAGCCATTAATAAATTCAGACATCTGAACAAACCATTTTATGGTATTGGTGCGGGTACAGAAAATTTCCTAATGAATAATACCACTGAAGCATGTAGTATTTCTAAAAATGCTAAATATAAAAAATTTACCCTAATTAAGGTTATAGTGACATCTCTTAAAGAAGTTCAAAATTCATTTCATCGTGAAGATGCTTATGAGCATATTGAAGAGTTTCAAGCTTTTAATGAAATTTTTCTATCTGAAGAAAATGGATGGATAGATTTTAATTGTCATGACAAAGACTATATATTGGGAAAATTCAAAGGCTCTGGGCTAATAATAAGCACTCCTCAAGGAAGCACAGGCATAAATAAAAATAATAATGGCGTTATACTTCCTTTGAACTCTAATGATTGGAGTATAACAGGAGATAAAACGAATAGAAAAATCAATTATGTTCTTGAGCAAAAAAAGATGAGCATTAATGTTAATTCAAGAGGAAGTGTTAATCTTTTCATCGATGGTCATAATAAAAAAGTATCTAATGTACTAAAAGTAGAAATCTCTAAAGGCGATATAGTTACAGTGATTTTCAATGATTATAATAATTTTAAAAGAAAAAGGAGATTATAATGTTACCGGTATTTGTTGATGAGTACACTACTATTAAAATAGAGTTTCCCGCCGACTTAAAGAATATAGAAATAAAAGCTAGAACAACAAAGAGTAAAATTAAGAAATTATTTTTATTTCCTGATAATAACCCAGAAGATTTTGAGATTATTATTAGGAAGAAGAAATCATAAAAATAATATAATTAAAATTCTTAATTTTATTATGGTACAAAAATAGGAAGGTATAATGGATAATATAATAATAGATAATCAATTGATAAATAAAGAGCAAATAACAAAAAAGGTAATATCATGAAAATAATCTATACTCAAAGTCCAATAGGAATACATGGGAAATCAGTATTTCTAGCTGGGCCAACTCCTAGAAGCAAAGACGTTATTGGATGGAGAAAGGATATTATAAAGTGTTTTTGTGATGAAGGTTTTGATGGGACTATTTTATTGCCTGAATTCAAAAATTTAGAGGATTTCACTAAAGATTTTGCCTATGATAAGCAAATAGAGTGGGAACATAAGGCCATGGAGACAGCTGATATTGTTTTATTTTGGATACCAAGAGAATTGCCTGATATGCCAGCTTTCACTACAAATACAGAATTTGGTTACTGGTTAGCCAAAAATCCTTCAAAAATAAAACTAGGAATTCCCGATTTTGCTGTAAAATGTGATTATATAAAATACATGGCTAATAAAGAAAATATTTATGTTAATAGTAAAATGGATATATTGGTAAAAGATACAATAGATTCATTGCAGTTTAAATAGTTAAGTAATATTTTGATAAAATAAAATAAAAGGAAAATAATGTCAGATAATAAGACCTTAGTTAAAAAACTTCTTAAAGACCTTCAAGGTTTAAGTAATAAGACTATTTACAATTATGATTACAAATATTACGATTTGAAAATGTCTTCTCAGGGTGATATTTTAGTGCCTAATGAAGATGCTAATGAAAAATTTGGAAATTCAAGAAAAGGTTATGAACTTTTTAAAAAAGAACATCGAGAGGATTTAAGTATAGGCTATTCTGGGGAAATATCACTAAGAGAAGTTTATATTAGAGATACGAATGAAGTAATAGGATATGTACAAGAGAAGAAAAAATCAATGAGGCCATATGTAGAAAAAGCACAGGAGATTTATGAGGAAATCTACAATAATATTGTAAAAGAATTATGTGTTAAAGATATTAATACTTTTAATTATTTTATAGAGAAGGACGGACCTGGGTATGATTTATTTGAAAAAGATCCTATAATCCTAATAAAGTCGAAGGCCTCATATCTTATTGAATTGATGGAAAATTATAATGATGACGAAGATTTTAGAGAGTTTCTCGATAAAATAATAAAATAAAAGGTTTGTATATGAATTATAGAGTAGATTTTAAGGCTAATGATAAAAAAACTCTTGAAAGTGTTACAATAGATGATTTTGATGAAGCAAAAGCTTTGTGTTCTGATTATATGGATAAGATTATTGATGAATGGGAAAGTAAATATGACATTATTCTTGCCGATAGAGATGTAATAGATAATATGGAAGAAAAAGGCTATTATTTTGAAGGTTATTTATTTATGAGAGCTGATGGAAAAAGAGGATATATTGAGACTTTTATAGTGAACGAAGGAGATGATAATGTTTGGTGGATTATATAAAACATATACGACATATGAAACTAAAATAGAAGATGAATTGATGTTAGACATGGATCCTTTTAAGGACTTAAAGAAAAAATTAATAAAAATGCAAGAGATTTCTAAGTTTATGCACGAAAATGCTAGTAAGCCGGAAGCAATTACTCATGCTTCAGATTCTGAAAACCTAGATGATTTGGCTTTGCCTAAAGTTTTTGAATTAGTAAAGAAAGAATTTCAGAAAAAAGATTCGGAAATAGAAACATTAAAAGCAAGATTAGATGCTTTAGAATTGATAATTGAATCTAAGAAAGAGAAAAAATATATTTAAGGAAGAACAATGTATATACCAAGAAGCTCCTCTGATGAGCCAAAAATAATAATTTTTAGTGGTGCAGGATTAGATGCTCCAGCTGGTTTATCTACATATAGAGATAAAGAAGGTTTATGGAATAACTATAAAATATCTGAAGTATGTAATGAAAACACATGGAAAGATAATTTTATAAAAGTTCATAATTTTTATAACGATTTAAGAAAAAAATTATCAGAAACAGAGCCAAATTATATCGTCAAACAAGTAAAAATTATTAAAATGTATTTACTTATATAACATTATTATAACATAGCAATGCTTAATTTATAAATAATAATAAAAAGGATTAGTATGAAAGCAAAAGAAGTCTTAAGGTTGCTAAAAATAACTAGACCCACTCTAAGCACATATATAAGTAAAGGTTATATAATAGGACATAAAAAAGAAAATGGACAATATGACTATGATGATAGTAGTATATATAAATTTCTTAATAAAGGTAATACCAGAAAACAAGTAATATATGCTAGAGTTAGTACTTCCAAACAAAAGAATGACTTAGAAAATCAAATAGATACAATAGAAAAATATATGTTTAATAATGGTATTAGGATAGATAGGGTATATGAAGATATAGGTTCAGGTATGAATTATGATAGAAAAGATTTTAATAAATTATTAGATGATGTAATGGAGTATAAAATAGATACTATATATATTTCTTATAAAGATAGATTTGGTAGAACTGCATATAATGCACTAGAAAGATTATTTAATAGTTATGGAACCAAAATTATACCTATATCCGATATAGGTATAACCAAAAACACCGAAA
>Ga0256842_1001414_pt1 | contig 19197 bp, 32 predicted proteins | sample 4559240metaG_FD_185973 | JGI IMG/M metagenome (GOLD analysis project Ga0256842, IMG submission 185973) | Hydrothermal vent microbial communities from Guaymas Basin, Mexico - 4559-240 | ecosystem: Environmental > Aquatic > Marine > Hydrothermal vents | place: Mexico: Guaymas Basin | collected... | reverse complement strand
GATAAAATCGTCTTTGCTAATTCCACTTGGTCAGATGCTGTAGCTGGCCCTATTATTTCAGAATAAATTTTCTCTGTGGATTGTACTAACCACAAACGCTGTCCACCGGCAACGTAAGGCAATTTTGAGATAACATTTAAGCTATTGGCATTACGTTTTATTACTTTTTCTCCGGTAGAAAAAAAAGAGCCGGCTGGCACTAAAACTTTTGGTTTATAGTGCCCACCGACTAAATCTATATCTTCTCCATCGCGACCTGTAGTAATAATACCGATTTTTCTATCTGCATATTTACTAACGATCCAATTTAAAAATGTAGTTTTCCCGGCATTTTTAGATAGTCCCACAATAGCTGCAATTTTCCAATTAGTTCCAAGCTTTTGCAAAAAATGCTGTCTCATACATTTCCTTAATTATTGGTTAAGAGAGATTATTTCTTTGTTCGATAAGATCTTTTTGTTTCCGGGCCGAAAGAAATTTCTTCCCCACGGAAAAGTTTCATAATACCTTCATTTGATTTATTAGATTCTTTACAGAATCCGGAATATTTTGATAAATCTTGAGTTACATAATCCGGTTCTGTGTAAGTTGTAATAACACCTTCATAATTTCTTAAAATTATTTTTCCCGGCATTTGAGAAATTATATAATTTGGCTGAACAGGGATTTTTCCTCCACCGCCCGGTGCATCAACAACAAAAGTTGGAACAGCAAAACCGGAAGTGTGTCCGCGTAAAGATTCGATAATTTCGATACCTTTTGAAACAGGTGTTCTGAAATGTCCGATTCCAACAGAAAGATCACATTGATAGATGTAATAAGGTCTTACTCTGTTCTCAACCAATCTGTGAACAAGATTTTTCATCACATCTACGTTATCATTAATTCCTCTTAAAAGAACAGTTTGATTACCTAAAACTATTCCGGCATTTGCAAGTTTTGCCAAAGCTGCTTTTGCTTCTGGAGTCATTTCATTTGGATGATTAAAGTGTGTATTTAACCAAATTGGAGGATATTTTTTCAACATTTCAATAAGTTCATCATCAACTCTTTGAGGCAAAACAACAGGAATACGTGAACCGATTCTGATTATTTCTACATGATCGATTTCATATAATTTTCCAATAATCTCATCTAATCTTTTTGTTGAAAGAGTTAATGGATCTCCACCGCTGAGTAATACATCCCTAACTTCTTCATGCTCTTTAATATATTCGATTGCTCTTTCAATTTGGCTCATTGGCATTGCAGCGTCAGTTTCGCCTGCTTTACGTCTTCTTGTGCAATGACGGCAATACATAGAACATTGGTCTGTTAAAAGAAACAAAACTCTGTCCGGATATCTGTGAGTAAGTCCGGGAACAGGAGAATCAGCATCTTCATGAAGCGGATCATCGATATCTGAAGCTGAAATCATTGCTTCAAATATTTTCGGGATTGCTTGCATTCTTACAGGATCATTTGGATCATTATTATCAATAATTGAAAGATAATAAGGAGTAATTGCCATTCTAAAAGAAAAATTATTATCTTTAAAAACAGCTTCTTCTTCTTCTGATAGAGTAATATATTTTTTTAATTGTTCAACATTTTGGATACGATTTCTTATTTGCCAATGCCAATCGTTCCAATCTTTTTCAGATACATTTTTTTTTATATCTTCTAATGCCATATTTTACCATCCTTTCATAAAAAAGTAGGATAGCAAAACGCTACCCTACTATATATAATTTATATTAATTATTCGGTGTATCTTTCTTTGAAGATTTCCATCAATTTTTCATTACGTCTTAATAAATCTAATGAAATCATAGCATGATTATGAGCGTAGCCATTTCCTAAAATCATATCAACATCAGCTCCGATACCTTCAGCACCCAAAGCTGCTTTTGTGAATGATGTAGCCATACTAAAGAAATAAACAATACCACGATCTTTACAAGCCATAATTGAAGCCATTTCTGTATTATCTACATTTACTACATTGATTACTACATCAGCCATTTCACCATTTGTAGCTGATTTAACCATCTCTTCCACTGCAATTGCATCTGTTGCATCAGCAATAAGAACCTCATCACAACCTGTTTCTATACAAGTTTGAACATAATCTTCTTTTCTTACAATACCAATCACATTACCGGAAACACCAGCACGCTCTTTTGCCACTGCATTACAAAGAACTCCTGATTTACCATTAGCACCTAAGATAACAACATTATCGCCTGGCTTTACTAATCTCTCTACCTGTGCCGGAGCACCTGCCACATCAAGAACAGAAAGCGCTAAATTCTCATCCATATCATCCGGTAATTTTGCATAGATTCCTGAGCTGAAAAGAATTGCTTCACCTTCGATTTCTGCTTGGTCTTTATCTAATAAAACTCTTTTTACTTTTTTTACTTTAAGAGGAGTAAGTGAGAGTGAAACTAAAGTGGCAATTTTATCGCCAACTTTTACTTCATCTTTCATTTCAAAATTTGGTCCGATTTCTTTAACTATACCAATCAGCATTCCACCGGAACCGGTATCTTCATTCTTATGTTTTCCTGTTCTTTCTGTTAGATCAATAATATGATCTGCAAAAGCTTGCTCTAAATTCTCAGGATTTTGTTTTTCTAATTTAGTCTTGATTTGATGAAAAGATGCTGAGTCGATATTTAATCTAATCACATCGATTAACATTTCGTTATCCCATATTTCAGACATATCATTATTAACCACTCTTGCCGGTTGTGGTAAAACACCAATAGGTTCAATTACACGGTGTGTTCCGTATCTGCTTCCGCCAGTTTTCATTCATTCCTCCAAACTATTTTATTTTATTTTAATTAATCCAAATTTAATATAGCTATTTTAATGTCAACCTTATTCAACGACTGTATATAACTAGTTTTAAATTTAGGGATTTATTACTCTTTTTTAGGAAAATATTCCTTTTCCGATAGCCATCGATTTACTCTCATAAATTAGATTTATTTTCTCTGTCATTTGATATATTTAGCAAAAAAAAATATATTTTTACAGACTCAGTATAGTTGACACAAATAACATTAAAATATTATGAGACTTCATTATAATACCAAAATATTAGGAAAAATCGATGAAAAAAAAAATTAATTTAACTGAAGGAAGTATCTTTCTTAATCTTATCAAATTAGCGTTACCAATTATGGCGACCTCTTTTGTGCAGATGACTTATAATATGACCGATATGCTTTGGCTTGGTCGAGCAGGAAGCAATCAAGTGGCTGCAGCAGGAACTGCCGGTTTTTTTGTATGGTTGGGATTTGCTTTTATCTTAATCTCCAAAATTGGCGCCGAAGTAGGAGTAGCTCAAGCTACCGGACGAAATGATGACCTTGGAGCTAGAGATTTTGCTAGGAATTCTATCCAAATAAACATTTTTCTAGCAATACTTTACGGAACTTTCATTTTCATTTTCCGTAAACAGATGATAGATTTTTTCCATATAGAAGATGCAGAAGTAGTTAGAATGTCTGTAGGATATTTAACTACTGTTACTTATGGAATATTATTTATGTTCATAAACCCTGTATTTTCCGGAATATATAATGGGTTGGGAGATAGCAAAACTCCTTTTTATGTTAATACTATCGGTTTAGTTTTCAACATTATTTTAGACCCGATCTTAATTTTCGGATTCGCCGGAATTCCTGCTTTAGGAGTACAAGGTGCAGCAATTGCAACGGTTTTATCACAACTACTTGTTACCTTAATTTTCGTTCTTCTTATTTGGGGAAAAAGATCTCCATTTAGTGAATTCCACTTACTTGTAAAACCAATGAGAAACGTCTGCTCTCAGATATTCAAATTTGGTTCTCCAGTTGCTTTGCAATCAGGTCTTTTTTCAATATTTGCAATAATAATAGGAAGAATCATCGCACATTGGGGACCAATACCTATTGCTGTCCAGAAGGTAGGATCTCAAATTGAAGCTATATCGTGGATGACAGCTAGTGGTTTTTCTACAGCTTTGAGTAGCTATGTAGGTCAAAATTATGGTGCAAAAAAATGGGATAGGATTTGGAAAGGATATGTGGCAGGAATTTCTGCTGTATCAGTTGTTGGTGTTCTTGCTTCTCTGCTTCTGATTTTCTTTGCTGAACCCATTTTTAAACTTTTCATACCGGAACAGGAAGCGATTAGGCAAGGTGCTATCTATTTAAGAATATTAGGAATATCTCAGCTTTTTATGTGCTTGGAAATAACTACTGCCGGAGCTTTTAACGGATTAGGAAAAACCGTTCCACCATCAATTGTAAGTATAATTTTCACCGGAGCACGTATTCCTGCAGCTATAATTTTGTCTTCTTCCGCTTTATTAGGTTTGTCCGGAGTTTGGTGGAGCATTAGTGCTTCAAGTATTTTCAAAGGAATAATTTTAGTAATTTGGTTTATGATCTATTTGAAGAAACATCCGACTATTATTGGGCCAAGAATTATCGGTAAAACAATTTTCAAATGGGATCTTCGCTACCTGCGAGACAAGCGCGGAATTAGTGGTAGAGCTTAAATTACCCGAAGGAAAATATTATGCTTAAAGCCTGTAATCGCAGGCTTTTTTTTATTGCATTTTCTTTTCATATCAACTTTCTCAATTTAAATGCATGATTTGTTTTATTCCTATTACTGCTATAAATTAATTGGATATGGAACAAATATAAAATCTTGTGAGCATAATTTTCAAAAAATTCCGGCAAATAAAAAAGAGCCTAGAAAAATTCCAGACTCTTTAATTATTTAATACGCTTCAGATTATTTTGCTAAATCTTCAGCTTTGATATCTTTGTTATCTACTTTAGCAGTTGCTTCTACAAGCTCGATAATAGCCATTGGCGCACTATCGCCACGACGGTATCCATTTTTAAGAACTCTAGTATAACCACCTTCTCTATTTGCATAGCCAGGTGCGATTTCATCAAAAACCTTTTTTACAAGGTCTTTATTTTGTAAAACTCTGAATGCGAGTCTTCTATGATGAAGAGTTCCTTTCTTGCCGTAAGTAATAACTCTTTCAGTTAGTCCTCTGATCTCTTTTGCTTTAGCCACAGTAGTATTAATTCTACCATGATCCAAGAGAGACACAACTAGGTTTTTGAGCATAAGGTCACGATGTCCCTTTTCTCTACCGAATTTTCTTCCACTTACTCTATGTCTCATAATCCTTATTTCCTCACAGTTACTTTGTTTCTAGCTTCTTCGATCTCTTTAATTTTTCCTGCAACATCATAACCCAAATGGAGTTCATATTGTTCCAATAATTCGTTAATCTCTTCTAAAGATTTCTTTCCGAAGTTTCTATATTTTAGCATCTCATTCTCATTTTTAGAGATCAGCTCACCAATCTTATCAATCTTGGCTGCAGCAAGACAATTGCTACAACGAACAGAAAGCTCAAGTTCATGTACATCTTTATTGAAAATAATCTCTAATCTTTCCAAATCGGAATCCATTTCAACCTCTTCGATATACTGTGGTTCACTTTCAAATAAAACCAAAGTATCATAGAGGTCTCGTAAGATTTTGGCTGAAAGATAAAGAGAATCTTTCGGATCAATACTTCCATCAGTATTGATCTCCATAACAAGTCTATCAAAGTCAACTTTATCACCAACACGTTGATTTTCTACTATAAAATTCACTTTTTTGATAGGAGAATAAATAGAATCTATTGGAATAACTCCAGCAGTAATTTCTTCTTCTACCTGATTTTCCGCTTTAACATAACCTCTTCCAATACCAATCCAAAGTTCCATTCTGAAATCAATATCTTCTGTCATGTTCAAAAGTAATAAATCTTTATTTATCACTTTCACATTAGCATTTTCTTGAATTTCACCAGCAGTAACAGGTCCGATGCCTTTATGTTCTAGAACTAAAACTTCCTCAGCAATCGAATCACATGTGATGACAAGTTTCTTGAGTTTTAAAATAAGATCGATATAGTCACAATCTGATCCTGGGATAGGAGCAAATTCATGATGCAATCCTTCTATCTTTACAAAGCGCACAGCAGCGCCTTGGATAGCTGAAAGCAAGACCCTTCTTAAGGTATTACCAACTGTTGTACCAAAACCAGCTTCCAAAGGTCCAATTTCAAATCTACCATAGGTAGAAGAATATGTACTCTCATCAACTTGAACTTTTTCCGGTAACTGTAACGGTTCAAGAAACTTCATATATCACTCCTATTTTTTCTATTTAGAATAGAACTCAACAATTAATCTCTCATCAATATTTACAGGAATTTGATCTCTTGCTGGAATTTCAACAAAAGTACCTTTAAAATTTTCTGCATCAAGTTCTAACCAGCTATAAGCTGCAACACCTGCACTACTTTCCATTGCGTCTTGTAATGCTGGCATTTTACGACTTTTCTCTTTCACTTCAATCACATCGCCGGGTTTGCAAAGGAAAGAAGGGATATCAACTTTCTTGCCGTTAACCTTGATATGACCATGGTTTACAAATTGTCTAGCTTGCATTCTAGTTCTAGCAAATCCTAAACGGAAAACTACATTGTCTAATCTTCTTTCTAAGAATTTCAACAAGTTTTCACCTGTAATACCTTTCATTTTATCAGCTTTTTTAAAGTAATTACGGAATTGCTTTTCCAATACACCATAAGTATAACGAAGTTTTTGCTTCTCTACTAAGTGCTCACCATAATCACTTAATCTCTTACGAAATTTTCCAGCATTTCCATGTTGTCCTGGAGGATAATTTCTTTTTTCCAGCAGTTTATCATATTTTGGACTACCGAAAATGTTCTCACCAAATCTTCTAGCGATTTTTCCTTTTGGTCCAGTAAATTTTGCCATATCTTAATTTCCTTAAACTCTTCTTGTTTTACGTGGTCTACAGCCATTATGTGGGATAGGAGTTACATCAGTAATCATAGTTACTCTCAAACCATTTGCATCTAATGCTCTAATAGCAGATTCTCTACCGCCACCAGGACCGTTCACAATCACAGATACTTTTGTGATACCCATTTCCAAGGCTGTCTTTGCTACTTCTTCTGCTGCTAATTGAGCTGCAAAAGGAGTACTCTTTTTTGAGCCTTTATAACCAATTTTACCACCACTTGACCATGTCAAAGTATTACCAGCTTTGTCTGAGATAGATACGATAGTGTTATTGAAGCTAGCGTGGATATGAGCTACACCCTCATTAAATGAAAGTTTTACTCTTTTCTTTTTGTTCTTTCTTACTTTCTTTGCCATCAATTTCTCCTATTATCTCTTACGACCTTTTCTGGTTCTTGCATTGGTATGTGTTCTTTGACCTCTACATGGAAGACTCTTTTTATGACGATCGCCACGATATGAGCCAATTTCCATCAATCTCTTGATGTCCATGATTCTTTGTGTTCTAAGTTCACCTTCAACTACATATTCTTCTTGAATCAAGTCTCTAAGTGCTTTCTCTTGTTCTACAGTTAAGTCTTTTACTCTTGTATTTTCATCAATTCCTAATTTATTTAGAATCTGCTTTGATGTTGTAAGTCCAATACCAAAAATATAGGTAAGACCGATAACTATTCTTTTATCTTTAGGTAATTCTACACCTGATATATGAGCCACTAGGGTTCCTCCTTTACCTTATTAACCCTGACGCTGTTTATGTTTAGGGTTAGTTGGACAGATAACTCTGACAACACCGTGTCTTTTAATAATTCTGCAATCTTTGCACATTGTTTTCACTGAAGCTCTTACCTTCATGATATTCTCCTATTTATAACGATATGTTATTCTTCCTCGGTTCAAATCATATGGAGATAATTCCACTTTTACTTTGTCACCCGGTAAGATACGAATGTAATACATTCTCATTTTTCCCGAGCTATGAGCAAGAATTTCATGCCCGTTTTCTAATTTCACTTTGAATTTAGTGTTTGGTAACGCTTCTGTTACCACACCTTCTACTTCAATTACGCCTTCTTTAGCCATTTTTTTTCTCTCTCATTTCTTAGTAAATAGATAATATCTCCGGCTCACCATCAGTTATTAAAATCGTATTTTCAAAATGTGCAGAAAGAGATCCATCAAGAGTAAAATACTCCCAACCATCTTCTTGCACACGATTTGTTCCAATGTTAATCATTGGCTCGATAGCGAGCGTCATTCCTTTGCGAAGCCGTGGTCCTTTACCTGCAATTCCAAAATTTGGAATCATTGGATCTTCATGCAATTTCCTACCAATGCCATGTCCGGTAAGATTGTCTGCTATAAAATATCCTTTCGCAGTTACGAAATTTCCTATTGCACTTGAAATATCACCAATTCTGTTTCCTACTTTTGCAGCATTAATTCCTAATTCAAGCGCTTCTTGTGTTATATCTAACAGTGCCTTTGCTTCTGCAGAGATTTCTCCTACCATATATGTGCGAGCGGCGTCACCATAGTAACCATCCTTGTAAACTCCTACATCCACACCGATTATATCACCTTCAACTAGAACGGTACTCTTAGAAGGTATACCATGAACTATGCAAGAATTAACTGACGCACACACAGCCGCAGGAAAAGGAGATAATCCTGGCACTGAATAGCCTTTGAAAGCAGGCTTTCCACCTTCGGAATAAATAATATCTTCAGCGATCTTATTTAGTTCCCAAGTTGTAACTCCCGGAACAACATACTTACGTAATTTGTGGAGAAGCAAGCCTACAATGCGATTACTTTCTCGCATCTTAGCTATCTCATTAGAATTCTTAATCGAGATCATACTTCTCCTACAAAATCTATATATTCAGCTCTATCCACGACGAGATCTGAGCTTTCCTTTTTTCATAAAGCCATCGTAATGACGAGTAACCAAATGAGATTCAATTTGCTGAAGTGTATCTAATGCTACACCAACGATAATAATTAAGCCTGTTCCTCCAAAATAGAATGGAAGATTTGCCCAATTCTGCAGGAATTGTGGTAACACTGCAATAAAGGCATAGAAGATAGCACCGGGAAGTGTAATCCTAACTAATATACTATTTATGTAATCAGCAGTTTTTTTACCAGGTTTTCTTCCGGGAATAAATCCACCATATTTTTTCATATTTTCTGCCATTTCTATAGGATTTATAACCATCGCTGTATAGAAATATGCAAAAAATACAATTAGAGCAACATATAATAAAGTATAAATAAATGCTCCGGGGCTAAGTGCAGCTACTACTGCATTCCAAAAGCCGCTTTCCGGAAAGAAGGTAGCAATTGTGCTTGGAAACATTAAGATTGATTGAGCAAAAATGATCGGAATCACTCCAGCTGAGTTTACTTTGAGTGGAATATGTGTTTTTTGTCCACCATAAACTTTACGGCCAATTACTCTTTTTGCATATTGTACAGGTATCTTACGAACACCTTCTGTAACAAGTACAACTGAAGCTGTTACAGCAATCATAACTAAAATCACAGCAACTGCTAAGAAAATTGACATCTCACCAATCTTAATCATCTGGAACATATTAATAAATCCAGCCGGATAACGAGCAATAATACCGGCAAAGATAATTAAAGAAATACCATTACCAATACCATTTTCTGTTATTTGCTCACCTAACCACATCACAATCATTACACCGGTAACCATTGTAATGATGCTAGTAACAACAAATAAGAATCCTGGATTTGCAACTGCACCTTCTACACCATTCATTAGGAACATTGTAATACCAATAGCATTAAATGCTGCGATTACAACAGTACCATAACGTGTATATTGTGCGATTTTTTTTTGCCCTTCAGCACCTTCTTTTTTTAATTTTTCAAAAAAAGGAATAACACCACCGAGCAATTGGATAACGATTGAAGTTGTAATATATGGCATAATGCCTAAGGCAAAGACTGAAGCCTTTCCTAAGTTACCACCAACAAACAAATCAAACATTCCAAAAAGATTTCCACCACCAGACTGAGCAGCAGCTCCTAAGAAGTTACTTAGGACTTCTGCATTGATGCCCGGAATAGGAATATAACTGCCCAATCGGTAAATAACCAATATGAAGGCAGTAAAAAGTACTTTTTTCTTCAGGTCTGGAACCTTGAAGATATTAGCAATACTTTGTAACACTAGATAACCTCCGCTTTCCCACCAAGTTTTTCAATAATTTCCTTAGCTGTTTTTGAGAAAGCATTAGCTCTAATTGTTACTTTTTTGTCAAAGTTTTCTATGTTATTAGCAAGAATTTTTACTGGAGCTTTTTCGTTCGCTCGTGCTTTCCGGATTAAATTCATCTCTTCAAATTTAGCGATATCAAATTCATTTTCTTCTACATTGAGAAGATCTCCTAGATTTACAACTCTTGTTTCTAACCTAAAGATATTGGTAAAACCACGTTTTGGAACACGGCGTTGGTAAGGCATTTGCCCACCTTCGAACCATGCAGGAATATTTCCACCAGAACGAGATTTCTGACCTTTATGTCCACGACCTGATGTTTTACCGGTTCCTGAACCTTGGCCTTTACCAAGTCTTTTTTTACGATGTGTGATGGAAGGACGTTCAATATTATGAAGTTTCATCTTATTCTCCTTCGTTATTCAGAAATCTCTTCCACTTTCACAAGATGACTAACCTTGTTAATCATGCCGCGAATTGGAGGAGTATCATTATGAATCTTTGTTCTATTAATCTTACCAAGACCAAGAGCTTCGATTGTTCTCTTTTGATCTTGTTTGCGATTGATTGTACTTTTTATTTGAGTAACCTTAAGCTTCATTTGAAACCTCCTGGCCAGTTAATTTAGCCACAGTTTTTCCACGAAGTGCTGCTACTTCTTGAATAGTTCTTAGTTCTTTCAATCCATTAACTGTAGCTCTCACTACATTAGCTGGAGTATTTGAACCCAAAGATTTAGTAAGGATATTTTCAATACCAGCAGCTTCCAAGATTGCACGAGCTGGGCCACCAGCTATTACACCAGTACCTGGAGCAGCAGGTTTAAGCATTATTCTGCTACCTGAAAATTTACCAATAATTTCGTGTGGAATAGTTCCTTTCACTACAGGAATAGTGAACATAGATCTACCGGCTCTCTCTTTAGCTTTTCTAATTGCATCAACAATCTCATTAGCTTTACCACGACCAACACCAATGCGGCCGTTTTTATCGCCAACTACAACTGTTGCATTAAAACTAAAGTTTCTACCACCCTTAACAACTTTTGCTACACGGTTGGTATCTACTATTTTTTCCACAGCAAATTGTGGTTCATTATTTCGAGGAGATTTTTTATTTGTTTTCAATTTTCCTCCTTAGAATTCCAAACCAGCTTTACGAGCGCCATCAGCAAATGCTTTAATACGTCCGTGATATAAGAAACCAGCACGGTCAAAACATACTTTCTTGATTCCAGCAGCTAATGCTTTTTCACCAAGTTTTTGGCCAGCCTCAAAGCTTTGTTCAGTTTTTTTCTTTGATCTATCAATACCAAGATCTTTTTGTAATGTTGATATTGATACTAATGTTACACCAGCAGTGTCATCAATAATTTGTCCACTGATATTCTTAAGACTACGGAAGACAGAGAGGCGAGGAACCTCTTTTGTGCCACGCATAGAGTTCTTAATATGAGCAGCTCTTCTCATACGAGCAGAGTACTTTTGATAAGTTTTAGATGATTTTTTTCTCATGATATCTCCCTGCGATTATGCTGTAGTTTTACCAGCTTTGATCTGAACATGTTCGCCAAGGTAACGTACACCTTTACCTTTATAATTTTCAGGTTGGCGGCATCTTCTGATTTCAGCAGCAAATTTACTAACATCTTCTTTGTGATAACCTTTTACGGCTATATTCGCCTGCACACCTAAAGCACCTTGCTCGCGGCGAGGAACAGCTTCAGCTTGAACAGTTAGATTTTCCGGGATCTCCATCAATATATCATGTGAATAGCCAAGTCCTAATTTTAACCAAGGACCAACTACCTCTGCAGAGTATCCAGTACCAATAACTTGTAATTTTTTCTCGTAACCTTCACTAACGCCAATTACCATATTATTGATAAGTGAACGTGTTAAGCCGTGACGAGATTTTTGTTCTCTGGAGTCATCTACTCTTGTGATAATAATTTGATTTTCTTCTTGTGAAATACCCATACCTTCCAATAAGGTATATTCAAGTGTTCCTAATTTTCCTGAAACTTTTACAAGTCTTTCATTAATTTCTACAGTTACACCTTCAGGTACATTAATAGGAGTTTTTCCAATTCTTGACATATTTCCTCCTACCAAACCTTGCAGATATACTCGCCGCCAACTTTATGTAAGCGAGCATCTCTGTCTATCATCACACCACGGTTAGTTGAAATAACCGCGATACCTGTGTTATTATAAACAGATGGAACGTTTGTTGATTTTACATATACTCTAAGCCCGGGTTTACTAATTCTTTCGATGCCTCTCATAACGGGCTTTCCATCATTGGTGTAACGAAGATTTATATAAATTTGTTTTCTAAGAATTTTCTTAGAAGGATCTCTTTCAAGAATTGTGTAGCTATTTACATAATTCTCTTCAGCTAATAATTTAATAATCGCTTCGTTTATTTTACTGTAATTTACAGTAACACTCTTATGATCGGCCCGATATGCGTTTCGAATTTTTGTTATCGCATCAGCGATCGGATCAGTTACACTCATTTTTTCTCCTAATACTAAATTTGCCTAAGCAATATTTTCTCTACCAACTAGCTTTTCTGATTCCAGGAATCTCGCCATTAGATGCGAGTTTTCTGAAACAAATACGGCAAACACCAAAATCTCTCATATAAGCTCTTTGACGTCCACAGATTTTGCAGCGTGAATAAGCTCTAACTTTAAATTTTGGAGTTCGTTGCTGTTTTACAACCATTGATTTTTTTGCCAAAATTACACCCCTTGGTTCTTTTTGAACGGCATTCCGAATTGACGTAAAAGTTCACGAGCTTCTTCGTCAGTTTCGGCAGTAGTTACTATTGTGATATCCATACCACGAACAGCATCTATTTTATCATACTCAATCTCAGGAAAAACGGTTTGATCATTTAAGCCAAAAGTATAATTACCGCGGCCATCAAATGATTTTGCAGAGATTCCTCTGAAATCACGAATTCTTGGCATTACAAGATTAATTAATCTATCCAAAAATTCATACATTATTTCTCCACGAAGGGTAACTTTTGTACCAATTGGCATCCCTTCACGTAATTTGAAATTAGAAATTGATTTCTTAGCTTTGGTTACGATTGGTTTTCTACCTGTGATCATTGTAAGATCTTTAACAGCATTATCTAATATTGCTTTATTTTGAGTAGCTTGACCTACACCCATATTCACAGAGATCTTAGTGATCTTAGGAACCATATGCACATTTTTATATTCAAAATGCTTCATCAAAGCAGGAATAACTTCATTTTTATAAGTTTCTTGTAAACGACTCATCTCCTACTCCTTAGATTTCATCTCCGGTCTTTTTACAGACACGGATTCTCTTGTCACCAGCTTTTTTGAAAACCGCACGAGTTACGTCGTTGATTTTTGTATTGAAAAGTTTAACATTACTCACATGGATTGGAGCTTCTTTTTCAATAATTCCACCTTGCTGATTTTGTTGTGATGGGCGTGTGTGTTTTTTGATAAAATTAACTTTTTCTACAATAACACGTTGTGTTTTAGGAAAAGCTTTAAGAACTTTACCTTTCACGCCTTTGTATTTTCCGGCGATTACAACAACTGTATCGCCTTTTTTAATTCTCATCTTATTTTTTTGCATAATCTCTCCTAGAGCACTTCTTTTGCTAGAGAAACGATTTTAGTATAACCATGTTCTCTTAACTCACGAGCCACAGGTCCGAAAATGCGAGTAGCGATAGGTTCATATTTATCATCGATAATAACTGCAGCGTTATCAGCAAAACGAATGTAAGAACCATCAGGACGACGAACTTCTTTATGTGTACGGATGATTACAGCTTTTTCAACGTTACCTTTTTTGATCTTGCTATTAGGAACAGCAGATTTTACAGCAACAACAATTACATCGCCGACAGTGGCATATTTTCTTTTTGAGCCACCCAACACTTTGATACACATCGCTTTTTTAGCACCGGAGTTATCCGCTACATTCAAGATTGTTTGTGTTTGAATCATTCCGGACTCCTTTTATTTTCTTCTCTCAATTACTTTCACTAAAGTCCAACGCTTATCACGACTAAGAGGTTTACTTTCTTGAATCAATACTGTATCACCTTCGTTACAAGTATTTTCTTCGTCGTGAGCTTTAAACTTTTTATGACGTCTAACTATTTTTTTGTAGAGTGGATGTTTAAATTGGCTTTCAACCTTCACTACGATGGTTTTATCCATTTTATCACTAACTACAATACCAGTTTTAGTTACTTTATGTGCCATTATTTCCTCTCGTAAGAATTATTTCTCGTTCAAGATTGTCTTGATGCGAGCAATAGTTCTTTTAACTTTCTTGAATCTTGAAGTATTATCCAAGCGGTTTGATGCATCTTGGAATCTAAGATTGAAAAGTTCTTCGGTGAAATCTTCAAGCTTCTGATTTAATTCTTCTTTTGTTAATTCGCGGAGTTCTGATGCTTTCATTATTCCACTCCTTCTCTAACGATGATTTTAGTTTTCACGGGTAATTTGTGTCCTGCTAAACGAGCAGCTTTTTTTGCTGTTTCAAGATCAATGCCTTCATATTCAAACATGATACGACCAGGTTTCACTACAGCTACCCAATACTCTGGTGCACCCTTACCTTTACCCATACGAGTTTCAGCAGGTTTTGCAGTAATAGGTTTGTCCGGGAAAATTCTTATCCAGAGTTTACCTGTTCTTTTCATTGTACGAGTAATAGCCACACGAGCAGACTCAATTTGACGACTTGTAATCCAGCCGGCAGTAGTAGCCATCAAACCATATTGACCAAAGTTGATTGTGCTACCACGATATGCAAGGCCTCTTCTGCGTCCTTTTTGAACTTTTCTATATTTTACTTTCTTTGGAGCTAACATTATTTAAATCTCCCTTAATTAAGGATATCACCCTTGTATATCCATACTTTAATTCCAATGACACCATATTGAGTATTAACTTCTGTTAATGCATAATCGATATCGGCTCTTAAAGTATGAAGAGGTGTTCTTCCTTCTTGATATCTCTCGGTTCTTGCCATTTCAGCACCACCAAGTCTACCGGCACACTGAACCTTGATTCCTTGTGCGCCACTTCTCATTGCATTTCTGATTGCAAATTTCATTGCTCTTCTAAAAGAAATTCTTCTTTGAAGCTGAGATCCAATTTCCATTCCTACCAATTTTGCATCAGTAGCTGCATTTTTGATCTCTTTTACATTTACAAACACTTTAACGCTTTCTTGCTTACTCTTGCCTTTATTCGCAAGAATAGTCAATTCGTTTCTAAGCTTCTCAATTTCCGAACCTTTACGACCAATAACTTGACCTGGACGAGCAGTATGCACATCTACAGTTACTGATCTTGTCTTACGACTGATAGTAGTTTTAGACACCATTGCGTCAGCCAAACGTGTACGGATATATTTCTTGATCTTCAAATCTGCGTGGAGATTATTAACATAATCTTCACCTGTAGCAAACCAAGTTGAGTCACTTTGCTTATTTACACCAAGACGGTATCCTATAGGATTAACTTTTTGACCCACTCTTCCTCCTTATTCCTTATCCTCAATTTTCAAAGTGATGTGACAAGTTCTACGACGAATAACTGTCGCACGGCCTTGAGCGCGTGGTCTGTGTCTTCTCATAATAGGACCGTCGTCAGCAAATGCTGTACCAACAATCATATTTTCGATATCTGTTTTGCCATCTTTCACGTTTGCATTTGCGATTGCTGCATTGAGGAGTTTTGAAACCTCTTTTGCTACTCTTTTCTTTGAGAAAAGCAATATATTCTGAGCTTCAACAACAGATTTTCCGCGGATAAGATCTAAAACCAATCTAGCTCTTCTCGCAGAACCTCTCAGATTTCTTACTTTAGCTATTGCTTCCATTACTTAAACTCCCTTATTTCTTACCAACTTTGTGACCACGATAAGTTCTTGTAGGAGCAAATTCTCCTAATTTATGACCTACCATGTTCTCTGTTACATACACAGGTACGAATTTTTTTCCATTGTGTACTGCAATAGTGTGTTCTACAAAGTCTGGAAGAATTGTTGATCTTCTTGACCAGGTTTTAATAACCTGTTTTTTTCCAGAAGCATTCATTGCTTCTACCTTTTTCATCAGATGTTCATCTACAAAAGGTCCTTTTTTAACTGAACGAGCCATGCTTACACCTTCTTATTTTCTTTTCTTCTTTTTAGCTTTGATGATATACTTGTCAGAATACTTACGTTTCTTACGAGTTTTTCCACCTTTTGCTAATACACCCCATGGTGATACTGGGTGACCACCACCAGAAGTTTTAGCTTCACCACCACCCATTGGGTGATCTACCGGGTTCATCACAACACCACGAACTGTAGGACGAATTCCGCGCCATCTAGTTCTTCCTGCTTTACCGCCCACAATTGAACTATGTTCAGTATTACCAACTTGGCCGATTGTTGCAAAGCATTCTAAACGGATAAGGTGAACGTCGCCTGAAGGCATTTTTACATGAGCATATCCACGCTCTTTAGCTACCAATTGTCCATAAGCTCCAGCACTACGAGCTAATTGCCCGCCACGTCCTGCTTTAAATTCTATATTATGAATAACTGTTCCTAAAGGAATATTCTTCAAAGCCAAAGCGTTTCCAAGCTTTACTTCTACATTTTGTCCGGATACGATCATATCCCCAACCTTGATACCAAGAGGAGCTAAGATATATCTCTTTTCACCATCTACATAATGTAAAAGAGCTATACGTGCACTTCTATTTGGATCATATTCGATTGATGCAACTTTTGCCGGAATATCATGCTTATTTCTTTTAAAATCAATAATACGATAGTGTCTTTTATGACCGCCACCACGATGACGACAAGTAATTCTACCTTGATTATTTCTTCCTGCTTTTTGATAGCGAGGTTCTAGCAATGATTTTTCAGGTTTTGTTGATGTAATTTCATCAAATGTGAACCCTGTCTTGTATCTCATTGTCGGGGTTATAGGTCTGTACTTTTTAATTCCCATTTTGAAAACTCCTATAACTCAAATTCGGCAATTGAATTACCTTCAGCTAATTTAACAATAGCCTTTTTCCAATCAGCACGTTTACCGGAATATCTACCCATACGTTTAACTTTTCCGGTTTGTCTGATTGTGTTCACTTTGAGTACTTTCACATCAAAGATCTTCTCAATTGCTTTTTTTATTTCAATTTTATTAGCATTAATGCTTACACGGAATGTGTAGCAATTTTTCTCTTCGTTTGCTACTGTAGATTTCTCTGTTACGATTGGAGCAATTACAATATTTCTTGGATTTTTCATTATGCAAACACCTCCACCATTTTATTCAAAGCATCTTCAGTAAGAATAAGACAACCGGCATTCAATACTTCATAAGCAAATGTACTGTCTGCTCTGTTCATACTTACAAAAGGAAGATTGCTAAATGATTTAACAATGGCAGGATCACTGCTATCAACTAAAACCAAAGCTCTTTTTTTACCCTTAACCAAATTATCGATTAAGTTACGAGCAAATTTTGTATTTGGCTTTTCCAGATCAAAAGATTCAACAACAACAACTTCACCGGCGTTTGCTTTTTCAGTAAGCGCAAGCTTCAATGCTAATCTTTTCTTTTTCTTTGGAATTTTTCTATACCAATCATGTGGCTGAGGACCAAAAGCGATACCACCACCAACTCTTACAGGAGTTTTGATATCACCAGGACGAGCATTACCGGTACCTTTTTGCTTGAAAAGCTTTTTAGTGCTACCAGTAATCGCCGCACGATTCTTAACACTAGACGTACCTTGACGCTGGTTAGCGCGATACATCTTAATTACTTCATATAATAGAGCACGTGGGTTTTTTGCTTCAGCAGCAAAAAGAGCAGCAGGTAATTCGATCTTACCTACTTCCTGTCCCTGTGCAGAATATTTATTTATTTCTAACATTTCATCTCCCCATTACAATTCTTTTCTTAATATAAGAACAGAATTTCTGTGCCCCGGTACAGCACCCTTAACCATCACTAAATCTTTCTCCTTATCAACTTTGACAACTTGAAGATTTTTTACTGAAACAGTTTGGAGCCCTGTATGCCCAGGAAGTTTCTTACCTTTATGAACACGAGAAGGTGTAGCACACTGACCAATAGATCCTGGTCCTCTATAAGATTCATGAACACCGTGAGAAGCTTTGAAACCTCTAAAACCGTGTCTTTTCATTACACCTTGGAAACCTTTACCTTTTGATATACCGGTAACTTTTAACATTTCATGCTCAGAGAACATACTAACGTCAAAAATTTCGCCTTCTTCGATATCTTTATACATTTTTAAGCGGAATTCTTTCAAATATCTATAAGCTGGACTGTTATGCTTTTTAAAGTGACCCATTAATGGCTTATTCACTTTTCTTTCAGCTATTTCTTCGAAACCGAGCTGAACAGCATCATATCCATCACGCTCTTCTGTTTTACGCATTATTACTCTGTTTGGAGTAGCTTTAATAACTGTAACAGGAATTACATTACCTTTTTCATCGAAAATTTGAGTCATTCCGAGCTTTTTTCCAATTAATCCTATCATTCCAAGCTCCTTATGTCTTAATTTCTACGTGTACACCAGCTGGAATACTAAGCTTTTTCAAAGCAGCAGTAGTCTGAGGAGTAGGGTTAACGATATCAATTAAACGTTTATGAACCAACATTTCAAACTGCTCTTGAGCTTTTTTATTCACATGAGGTGATTTCAAAACTGTGTAAAATGATCTTTCGGTTGGAAGAGGAATCGGTCCAACAATCTTAGCACCTGTGTTTTTTGTGCTTTTGATTATTTCAGCAACCGATTTATCCAATAAACGAAAGTCATATGCTTTCATTTTAATTCTAATTTTAGACACTGTGTCCTCCGCTTATTCAAACACTGAAGCAACTACGCCAGCACCAATAGTTCTACCACCTTCACGGATCGCATAACGAAGACCTTGCTCCATAGCGATAGGAGTGATAAGTTCTGCTGTGATAGTGATATTATCACCA
>Ga0256842_1001413_pt1 | contig 19203 bp, 19 predicted proteins | sample 4559240metaG_FD_185973 | JGI IMG/M metagenome (GOLD analysis project Ga0256842, IMG submission 185973) | Hydrothermal vent microbial communities from Guaymas Basin, Mexico - 4559-240 | ecosystem: Environmental > Aquatic > Marine > Hydrothermal vents | place: Mexico: Guaymas Basin | collected... | reverse complement strand
GCCAGGGATTTTTCTTGTAGCAACTATGCTTATATGCTCTGTAGTATCATTAGCTACAGGAAGTTCATGGACAACTGCTGCGACTGTTGGTATTGCACTTATAGGTGTAGGAACAGGTCTTGGAATGCCTATTGAAATGGTAGCTGGAGCAATAATTTCGGGAGCTTATTTTGGCGACAAAATGTCACCATTATCAGATACAACGAATTTAGCACCTGCGATGGCAGGAACGGATTTATTTACGCATATTAGGCATATGCTATATACAACTGTTCCAAGTTACATTATTTCACTTGTGTTATTTGCAATACTTGGTATAAAGTATGCTGGTGAATCTTTAGATCAAAGTTCAATTGATGTAATATTAAACGGTTTAGATAGTGCATTTAATTTATCTCCAATTTTATTAATTGCACCTGTACTTATAATCGTTATTGTTGTTAAGAAAATTCCTGCAGTACCAGGATTGTTTGGTGCAGCATTATTAGGTGGTATATTTGCTATGATTTTTCAAGGATCATCTCTTGGAACTGTATTAGATGTAGCAAATAATGGATATTCTTCAAGCTTGGGAGTAGATGCAATTGATTCTCTTTTATCACGAGGCGGAATGCAAGGTATGCTTTGGACGGTTTCATTAATACTTTGTGCAATGATGTTTGGTGGTGCAATGGAAAAATCTGGAATGCTTAATTCAATTGCAGCAAACATTTTAAAATTAGCTAAAAATACAGGTGGACTTATTGCTGCTACAATATTTACAAGTATTGGTATGAATATTATCGCTGCAGATCAGTATTTGGCTATAGTTATACCTGGACGTATGTATGCAGAAGCGTATAAGGAAAGGAATCTTCATCCTAAAAATCTTTCAAGAACTTTGGAAGATGCAGGGACTTTAACTTCACCACTTATTCCTTGGAATACTTGTGGAGCTTATATGATTTCTACATTAGGTGTTGCACCATGGGTATATGTGCCATATTGTTTCTTGAATTTAATTAATCCTGTTATAGCAATAATTTACGGATATACTGGATTCAGTATTGAATATATGGATGATGAGGAAGAACTTTTAGAAGCTTAACAATTTGCCGACATGAAAATGTCGGCTTTTTACTAATAATAATTCGGATAATGACGATATAATAGTATAGATGCTTAAGTTTTTTTATGGTATAATATTTACAAGAAGGTGATTACATGAATATTACAAGTTTACAAACAGCAAATATTCAAAGCTTAAAAGCAGCAATTAATATAGCAAATTTGAGTAAAGTTATGAACCAAGATGCAAAAAGTATTGACTCACTAATGAAATCAATGGAAAAATCAGTGACGCCACATAAAGGTGCGCACATTGATTTGAAAGTGTAGTGATGAGTGGTATGATACGTATTTTAAAAATACTTGAGAGAAAACTTGAGCTTCTTAAAAATAATTCTACAAAAAATGAAATATTGGAAATAGATATTTTATTTTCAGAAGAATATGAAAAAATGTTGAAAAGATTTAATGTAAAGAAATTAGATGATATTAATAAAGAAAAATATAGAGATGGGTTATTAGAGATGAAGGATCTTGTTAACAAAATTGTTGAAATTGAAAATGATGATTTTACGATTAATAATAAAAAGATTAATATTAAATCAAATAAAAATGTAGCGAATATGTATAAAAAAAATATGAAAAAATAACCTCGACAAATAGAGGTTTTTATTTTTTTTGAAATTTATTATATTTAAGGTAAAAATTAATTTAAGATTTTCTGATTTTGTATTATAATTGAATTAAGATGAAACTAGAAAATATTTGATTTGAGATAAAGGAGGTATTAAATGATAATCAGCTTTAAAGAAATGAATGAAGAATATGCAAATATTATTGTAAGCAAAGATTCTATTGGTAATAATAAGTGCTACAATATTAATCATGAACCAGAAGACATTGATGATTTATTAGAGGATTCAGACGGATATGAATTTTTTGTAAGTTTTATTGATGAAGAAATAATAGGATATATTGAATGCTATTTTGAAGATGAAGTACTTGAAGTGGGGATGGCTTTACTACCTGAATATATTTCAGAAGGACTAGGAACTGATTTTGTGTCACAAGCAGTTGAATATTTAGTAGATTATTATGAATATGCAGGCGAAGTAATTAGATCTTTTGTTAGCGTAGATGATTCAAGAACTATTGAAGTTATGGAAAGGGTTGGATTTAATAAAATAGACACAACTAAAAAATGGGTTGAAATGGAATTAGGTGTTTAAACGGAAGGTTGTTATGAGAATAAATAAATATTTAAGTAAAGCAGGATATTGTTCAAGAAGAGAAGCAGACAAATTAATAGGAAATTGTAGTGTTAGAGTTAATGGAAAAGTTGTTGCTACAGGGTATGAAGTTGATGATGAAGATATAGTGATGATAGATGGTAGAATAATTGAGTTGTCTGAAAATGATGAATATATCATGTTAAATAAACCGAAAGGTATTACAGTTACAACTGCACTTAATGATAAAAGCAATGTAATTGATTTTATTAAATATGAAACAAGGATTTTTCCTGTTGGTAGACTTGACAAAGATTCTGAAGGTTTATTATTGTTAACAGATGATGGTGAAATTGTAAATAGAATTTTGAAATCAAAATATGATCATGAAAAGGAATATGTTGTAAAAGTTAATAAAAAAATTACTACATCTTTTTTAAAGCAGATGGAAGGTGAAGTCACTATAGATGTTGGAACAACAAAAAAATCAAAAGTAAAATTTGTTGATGATCATACTTTCAATATTATTATAACTCAAGGACTTAATAGACAAATAAGAAAAATGTGTGAAGCATTTGGATATAAAGTATTGAATTTAAAAAGAATAAGAATGATTAATATTGAAATTGGCGATTTAAAAATTGGAAAGTGGAGAAAACTTGAAAAAAATGAGTTAATGGATTTATTTAAAATCATAGGATACGATAAAGAAATTTATTAAATGATTATTAAATGATGAAAAAAATATTGAATTTTTTTAAAATATATTATAATATATGCATAATAATTAAGGAGTATTTGAGATGAATGAAGTATTATTTGCAATTTCAGTGACTTTTTTAATATATCTTATTTATAATATTATTAGTATTTCAATTGGTTTTTATATATATGAGAAGGCAAAAAAGGTAATTGTTTATACGGTATATGCATATTTTAGAGATATCAATATAGAATATGTTAATTTAGATATTTTAAAAAAAATAATTGAAAAGAAATTTGAAAAAATAAATATTAAAAAGAAAGTTGAATTTATTAGGATAAAGTGGACAAATAAAGGAGTTTTTAAATTGGATTTTAAATTAAATATTAAAAAAAATTATCCTGTATATAGTTATTCTTTTAATATAAATAGTATAAAAGAAACTTTTAATTTAGAAGGGAAAAGAGGTGTTGATTTTGAATAGAAAATATACTAAATATGTGGCTATAGTAATTGTGGGAATGTTAGTTTTTTCGATGCTTGCGTCATCAATTACATATATGTTATTTTAATAGAGATGCTTTAGCATCTTTTTTTGATGTTATTAAAATAAAATTTTGTTTTGACGATATATTCAATGAGGTAGTTATATAAGTTTTTGAATATTTAACAAGAAAGGATAATTATGAGAAAAATATTAGTATTTATTGTATTTGCGACGATTGTTGCAAGTTATTATTTCTTTATATATGACCCGAATGATACAAAAGTGATGTTTGATTATACAGATGAATTTGAAACTTTTAATGATGAATTTTGGTATATTGGACAATGGAAAACTAATAAACCAATGATGAATGACATAGATATTAAAGATGGAATACTTACTTTGAAAGTTAAGGAAATAGATGCAGGACCTTATTTGCTTTCAAAACCTTTGCCAATTGGTGAAGATTACGTAATAAAAATTAAAAGGAGAGTGAAAATTAAATATGCAAATGATAAATTTACTGGTGGTCTTACATTATTTCAAACGGATTCAGATGTATTAGAGCCAGAAAGAAATCTTGAAAACTGGTATGATGCATTTGGTCAAGCTGCGGTTTTAATTGAATATGTTCATAATTATAATGAAGATTCTACAAGACCTGGTAGACATATTTTTAGAGTTTTACCTCCTACTTGGGAAGCACTTGATACTGCAAGACTTATAAAACCTATTTTTAATGAATGGTTTGAAGAAGAATTGATTTTTGATACCAGAATGAATAGAATTTCATATATTGTTAATGGCAAAGAGGTACACACAGGCGGACTAAAATTTGATAAAGATTATATTAGATTTTTTACTCATCCATATGGGTGGGGAGTAGGTCATGAAATGATGATAGATTGGATAAATATTAAGATCATCGATGAAAGTATTGATAAACGAGGAAAAAATGAGTAATATAATTACTAAAATGGAAGAACAAAAAAAAAATAAAAACAGAATTTCAATTTTTATTGATAATGAATTTTCATTTGGAGTTTATCATAAAACAGTAATTAAATTTGATTTATTTGTAGGTAAAGAATTGACTAAAGAATTAATAGATCAAATAAAAACGGATGATGAATATGATAAATGTTTTAATAAAGCACTAAATTATATTTCATATCAAGCTAGAACAATAAAAGAAGTAAAGGATAAGCTTTATGCAAATGAGTATTTAAGTCCAACGGTTAATAATGTTATAAAAGAATTATTAAAACTTAACTATATTGATGATTTTGCATATGCTAAAATGTATATTGAATATAAGATTAAAGAAATGGGATTATATAAAATAAAGAATAAACTAATTGAAAAAGGAATTGATGAAAGCATAATTGAAGAACTTTTAATGGATTATTCTGAAGATGACGAATATGAAACTGCTTATAAAATTGCAAATAAAAAAAATAGTCAATATGGAGATATTGATTATAAAAAAAGATATTCTAGATTAAGCGGATTACTAAATAGAAAAGGTTATTCATACCATATGATTTATAGAGTAATGGCTGACATTCTTGATGAAAATAAAAACGGAGAAAATGATTTTTAAATTTTCTCCGTTTTATTTTGATATTAAATTTTCATTTATACAAACGTTTTTTGAAAGAGTTTTTATAGAATTATTGAAATCAATAGTAATATTGTTGTCTGAAATATTAACTATTTTTCCAATTCCAAAATGTTTGTGATGTACAATTTCTCCAAACTCAAAATTAAAACTGTTTTTCTTTTTATAAACATTATAATTCACATGATTTAATTTTTTGATTTCATTAATAAAAGTAATTTTACTGTTAAATTTACCAGAAATAAATTTTGAATGCATTATATTTAAGTTTAAACGAGCTCTACTGAGTGCTACATATAATAACCGTCTATCTTCTTCTATTGTATCTTTGCTTTGTGGTAATGTATTATCATTAATATCAATAATATGTACATTATCAAATTCGAGACCTTTCGCAGAATGTATTGTTGACAAAACAATATTATTAGTAGGTTCATTTAAATGATTTTTTAGATAATCATTTAATTTATCAAGTCTTATAAGAAATTCAAATGCTGAAGATTCTTCAGATGCAATTGATTCTAAAATAGCAAGTCTGTTTTTTAGAGTGGAATAATTATTATTTGTTTTACCTGCAAATTCATCAAGGTAATTTAAATAATTAAGATCATATTTAATAACATTAATTATTTCAAGTGGTTCTTTATCTCTTAGAGAAATAAATATACTTTTTAAATTTTTAAAAGTATCAATTTGAAATTTTTTTAATGAAGGATATTGAATTAAACAATCAAAAACACTTCTTCCACGAATATTTAAATTTAAATATTCAATCATATTTTTAGAAATATAGCTATTTAGTTTATAATATATTTTTTCAAATGATTCTAAATCTTGATTGATTAAAATTAAATTAAAAAAAGATTTTATATCATTTACAAGCCAATTATTAAAGAAATTTAAATTTTTGCCTTTTATATTAAACTCTAAATTTGCTTTTTCAAGTAAATTTGCAATTGGAATTGCTGATATATTATTCCTATAGAGAATAGCATTTGATTTATTTTCTGTTTTTAACATATTTATAATATATTCATTTCTATTTGTTAGATTTGAAAATTCAGTAATATTAATATTTGATTCTTTTTCGCCGATATTTATGATTTCTTTTTGATAGCGATTTTTATTATTATTAATAAAATTATTGCATGCATCAATTATTTCGTAACTAGATCTATAATTTTTGTTTAGATAATAAACAGTTGCATTCTTATACTTTTCTTTAAAATTTAATAAATATTCAGGAGAAGCGCCTCTAAATCCATATATACTTTGGTCATCATCAGCTACCATGAAAATATTATTATGTTTTTTACTTAGAAGTTTAATTATTTTATGTTGTAATATTGATGTGTCTTGAGCTTCGTCAACTTGGATAAATTTAAATTTATTTGAATAAAAATCAAGTAGTGCCTCATTTTTTTCTAGTACTCGTAAACATATTAAAAGCATATCGTCAAAATCGATAAATTTATTATGTTTTTTTTCTAATTTGTATAAATCATAAATTTTTTTGAAATTTTTTATATTATTTGGGTAACTATCTTTTAACATAACATTGTTTGTAAAACTTATATCATTGATAAGCGTTTCTAAATCTTCATTTGAAATAATTGAATTATTTATTGTTTTATATGCGTTTTTTAAAATATTAAGTTTATTGTATGCATTTTTACCTTCTATTAAAGTGAAATGAATGTTTCGATGTTTATAATATTTTTTAACAATTTTATATGAAAATTTATGAATTGTAGAAAATTCTAAATTACCTGGAATTGCATTAAAAAGATTTTTATATCTGCTTTCTAAATCATTTGCTGATGCTTTTGAAAACGTTAATGTAAGAATGTTTTCAAAATGGACGTTTTTTACTTTATTTAAATAGAAAATTCTACATAATAGTAAAGTTGTCTTTCCACTTCCGGGAATAGCAAGTGTAAGTGCTGGATTAGCAAAATGAAGAACAGCTTTTTTTTGCTTTTCATTTAATTTAATATTATAATTTTCAAATAACTCGTTAAAAAAATCCATAAAGCAACTCCTTTATAACAAATAATATTATATCAAACAAATGTTTATATTGGAAGAAAAAAATGCGATAAAATCTTTAAAAAAAATGTTTACATATGAAATATTATGATATAGTATATATTGATGACGGGTTAAATTTTGATTTTAATCAATTTATTATATAAATAATGTGAAATGCAACTGATATAGGAGGAAATTATGAAGATTGAATTAAAAAGTAATGAAAAAAATGTAGCAAAATTCGAAGTGGTAGTGGAAAATGTAAAATTTCAAGAAGCTGTAACAAAAGCTTTTAAACAAAATCAGAAAAAATTTAATTTACAAGGATTTAGAAAAGGTAAAGCACCTAGAAAAATGATTGAACTTAATTATGGTGTTGAAGTATTTTTTGAAGATGCTGTAAATATATTGTTACCTGATGCTTATTCAGAAGGACTTGATGAATTAAAATTAGAGCCTGTTGACAAACCTAATTTAGATATTGTTGAAATCGGAAATGATAAAGATTTAGTTCTTAGTTTTGAAGTTACAGTTAGACCCGAAGTAAAATTAGGTGAATATAAGGGTGTTGAAATAGAAAGTATTGATACTGTAATTACTGATGAAGATGTTGACAAAGAATTAGAAGTTTTAAGAGGTCAGAATGCTAGATTGATTAATGTTGAAGATAGAGCTGTTGAATTAAACGATAAAGTAATTATAGACTATGTAGGAACTCTTGATGGAGAATTATTTGAAGGTGGATCTGATAAAGGGCATGAACTTGAAATAGGATCAAACACGTTTATTCCAGGATTTGAAGATCAATTAATTGGTGCGAATATTGGTGACGAAGTTGAAGTGAATGTAACTTTTCCAGAAGATTATCATGTAGAAGAAATGGCAGGAAAAGAAGTAGTATTTAAAGTAAAAGTTTTATCAATTAAAGTTAAAGAACTTCCAGAATTAGATGATGACTTTGCTATCGATACTACAGAATTTGATACATTAGATGAATATAGAAATGATTTAAAAGAAAAAATGCAATTATCTGCTGATGAAAGTGCAGAAAGAGCAAATAGAGATCGAGTAATTGAGAAATGTGTTGAAAATATGGAAGTAGAGATACCAGAAGTTATGATTGATCAAGAAGTTGAAGATATGATAAATAATTTTGAGCAACAATTAGCTCAACAAGGTTTAAATATTGAACAATATGCCCAATTTACAGGCGGAAGTTTAGATGATTTAAAAGCAAGTATGAGAAAAGATGCTTTAATTAGAGTTGAAACAGGGTTGTTATTTGATGCCATAGTAGCTAAAGAAAATATTGAAGCAACTGAAGAAGATTTAGAAGAAGAATATAAGAAATTTGCTGAAGCTCAAGATAAAACTGTTGAAGAAATTAAAGAATTATTTTCTAGAAATACAGATTATCTTAAAGATTCAATTGTATCAAGAAAAACAGTTGATTTCTTAGTTGACAATGCAAATATTAAATAGAGTTAATTGGAGGTATGGTAATGAGTAATTTAGTTCCTATGGTTGTTGAGCAAACAAATCGTGGAGAAAGATCATATGATATTTTTTCAAGACTTTTAAAAGATAGAATAGTTATGTTGAATGGAGAGGTAAATGATACTCAATCGAGTTTAATTACAGCACAACTCCTTTTTTTAGAATCTGACGATCCGGACAAAGATATTAGTTTATATATTAATTCACCCGGTGGATCGATTACAGCGGGTATGGCAATATTTGATACAATGAATTACATTAAATCAGATGTTTCTACAATATGTATTGGAATGGCTGCAAGCATGGGTGCATTTCTATTAGCTGCTGGTGCAAAAGGGAAAAGATATGTTTTACCAAATTCTGAAGTAATGATTCATCAACCACTTGGTGGAGCTCAAGGACAAGCTACAGATGTAAAAATTAGAGCAGAAAGATTATTAGCAATAAGAGATAGAATGAACAAACTGTTAAGTGATATGACTTCACAGGATGTTGAGAAAATAGAAAAAGATACTGAAAGAGATAATTTTATGACTGCTGAGGAAGCAGTAGCATATGGTTTAGTAGATGAAATTATTGTATCTAGAAAATAGGAGATGATTATATGACGCATGATAAAGGCAAACATTTAACATGTTCATTTTGTGGGAAATCTCAAGATCAAGTTAAAAGATTAATTGCAGGACCAAATGTATATATTTGTGATGAATGTATTGAACTTTGTAATGAAATTTTAGAGGAGGAAGTTACTTCACCTTTAGATTTTGATGAATTATTATTACCTAAAGAAATCAAAGATACTTTAGATGGATATGTGATTGGTCAAGATAACGCAAAGAAAACACTTGCTGTTGCAGTATATAATCATTATAAAAGAATTAAAACGTCTTCAAATATTAAAGAAATTGAGCTTCAAAAGAGCAATATTTTATTAATTGGACCTACTGGATCAGGAAAAACTCTTTTAGCAAGTACTTTAGCTAAAACATTGGACGTTCCATTTGCAATTGCTGATGCAACTACATTGACAGAAGCAGGTTATGTAGGGGAAGATGTTGAAAATATTCTTTTAAAACTTATACAAGCGGCTGATTATGATATTGAAAAAGCAGAAAAAGGTATCATATATATAGATGAATTAGATAAAATATCTCGAAGAAGTGAAAACACTTCTATAACAAGAGATGTAAGTGGTGAAGGTGTTCAACAAGCGCTTTTAAAAATGATTGAAGGAACTGAAGCTTCTGTGCCACCTCAAGGTGGAAGAAAACATCCTCATCAAGAATTTTTAAAGATTGATACTACTAATATTTTGTTTATCTGTGGTGGAGCTTTTGATGGTCTTGATAAAATTGTTGCAAAAAGAATTGGAAAAAAAGCTATGGGATTTGGTGCTGAAATAAGAAGTAACAAAGACTATGGGATTGGCGAATTATTTGAGCAAGTTGAAACTCATGATTTATTAAAATTTGGTTTAATTCCTGAAATAATAGGACGTATTCCTGTAGTTAGTTCGCTTCATGAATTAGATGAAAAAGCATTAGAGAAAATTTTAACTGAGCCAAAGAATGCTTTAATAAAACAATATCAAAAGTTACTAGAACTTGATGGTGTTGAATTAGAATTTGAAAAAGAAGCAATTCATGAAATTGCACATTTAGCGGTAGAAAAGGAAACAGGAGCTAGAGGATTAAAAGGAATTCTTGAAAAATTAATGTTAGATATTATGTATGAAATTCCTTCACTTGAAAATGTTAAAAAGTGTATTGTTACTAAAGATTCAGTAATATCTTCAAAAGAACCTGAATTAATTTTCGACGACGATATTAAAAAAAGTAGTTAGTTAATTAAATGCGGGTCTAGTGACTCGCATTTTAATATTAAAGAGAGGAGTGAAATAATGAATAAAATTGATATTAAAAAAAATATTCCATTAATTCCACTTAGAGGACTTTCTATATTACCATATGAAGTTATTCACTTTGATGTAGGAAGAGATAAATCTATTAGAGCTCTTGAAGAAGCTATGATAAACGAACAACTTATATTTCTAATTACTCAGAAAGATGTAAAAATAGAAGATCCTCAAATAGAAGATTTATATGATTATGGTGTAGTTTGTCGTGTTAAGCAAATGTTAAAATTACCTGGTGATGCAATTAGGGTTTTAGTTGAAGGTAAATATAGAGCTAGAGTTAATAGAATTGTTGACATTGATCCGTTTTATAAAGTTGATATTGAGAAATTTGATAATATTAAATTTGATGGTAACATAAATGTTAAGGCTTTAATGCGAGCTGTATTGGAAACTTTTGAACATTATGTTGCTATAAATCCAAGAATTACACCGGATATTTTTCTTTCGGTTTCTGAAATAACAGATCCAAATAGATTTGCTGATACTGTTGCGTCAAATATTTCATTAAAATTAGAAAAAAAGCAGAAATTAATTGGTGCAATAGATATTGAAGAAAGATTAAATGTTATTCTTGAAATAATAATGAGTGAAAAAGAAATTTTAGAAGTGGAAAATGTAATTAATTCTAAAGTAAAAGAAAATATTAATAAAAAACAAAAAGAATATTACTTAAGAGAAAAAATAAAAACAATTCAAGAAGAACTTGGAGAAGATTTTTCGTCTGAAGATGAAATTGATGAAATGACTCAGAAATTAACTGAGCTTAATTTAGATGAAAAAATAAATAATAAAATTGAAAAGGAAATTAAGCGTTTAAAATTAATAAATCCATCAAGTGGTGAGGGAAACGTAATAAGAACATATATTAATTTAATTTTAGATCTTCCTTGGAATACTGAAACAGAAGATAATTTGGATTTAAAAGAAGCAAGAAAAATTCTTAATGAAGATCATTATGGTTTGAAAGATGTTAAAAAAAGAGTTATTGAATATCTTGCTATTCGAAAGTTAAAAAATTCAATGAAAGGACCAATTATTTGTTTGGTTGGGCCTCCTGGTGTAGGGAAAACATCAATAGCAAAGTCTATTGCAAGAGCTTTGGGAAGAGAATTTTGTAGAATGTCATTAGGTGGAGTTAAAGATGAAGCTGAAATTAGAGGCCATAGACGAACTTACATTGGAGCTATTCCTGGAAGAATAATAAATGGAATTAAGGAAACTGGCACTAAAAATCCTGTTTTCTTATTTGATGAAATTGATAAAGTGAGTAGTAGTTATAATGGAGATCCTGCTTCTGCACTTTTAGAAGTATTAGATCCTGAACAAAATAAAGAATTTACAGATCACTATTTAGAAGTTCCGTTTGATTTATCAAAAGTATTATTTTTGACTACAGCTAATGATTTAGGAGAGATTCCAAGACCACTTCGAGATAGAATGGAGATAATTAGAATCTCTGGTTATACAGAAGATGAAAAATTAAATATTGCTACTAAATATTTAGTTGAAAAACAGCTTAAAGAACATGGATTAAACGAAGAAAATTTAATGTTATCTGAAAGTACTTTAAGAACTGTTATAAATAGTTATACAAGAGAGTCTGGAGTTCGTGAACTTGAAAGACAAATTGGAGCATTGTGTAGAAAATCTGCTGCAATAATTGTTGAAGAAAATAAAAAAAAGATTAGAATTAATGCAAGAAATTTAAAGAAATATCTTGGTGTTTCTAAATATAGTTTTGATTTAATAGAAGAAGATGATGAGGTAGGTGTTGTTAGAGGTTTAGCGTGGACTTCAGTTGGTGGGGATACATTATCAATTGAAGTTTCTACAATGCAAGGTACTGGAAAATTAGTTTTGACAGGAAATCTTGGAGATGTTATGAAGGAATCTGCAAAAACTGCACAAACTTTTATTAGATCTATTGCTTCTGATTACGAAATTGATGAAGATTTTTATAAAAATTTAGATATCCATATTCATATTCCTGAAGGTGCCGTTCCAAAAGATGGACCATCTGCTGGAATTACAATGGCTACTGCAATGGTTTCTGCTTTAACAAACCGTAAAGTATATAAAACTATTGCTATGACTGGAGAAATCACTTTAAGAGGAAGAGTATTACCTATTGGAGGACTTAAGGAAAAATCACTTGCTGCTAAAAGAGCGGGTATTAAAAGAATATTAATTCCTTATAAAAACATTAAAAATCTTGAAGATATTCCAGATGCAGTAAAGAAAACGGTTGAATTTATACCTGTAAAAACAATGAAAGAAGTGCTTGAATACGCACTTTTAGAGGAAAATAATAATGAAAATAGCAAATAGTAAAATAGTAATTTCAGCTGCGTGGAAAGAGCAGTGGCCTGACGATAAAATTCCAGAATTTGCATTTGCTGGAAGATCAAATGTTGGGAAATCAACTTTGATAAATATGCTTGTGAATCGAATTAAACTTGCATATACTTCTTCTAGACCTGGGAAAACAAGAATAATTAATTTTTATGATATTGATGGAAAAATCCGTTTTGTTGATTTGCCTGGATATGGATTTGCAAAAGTTGCTAAAACTGAAAAAGCAAAATGGGGCAAAATGATAGAAGGTTATTTATCAGAAAGAGAAAATCTTATAGAAGTGATTTTATTAGTAGACTTACGTCATAAACCATCGCTAGATGATGTTACGATGTATAGTTGGATTAAAACTATGGGATTTAATGGTATTGTAATAGGAACAAAGGCTGATAAAGTTAAAAGAGCCCAACTTCCTAAAAATCTTAATTTAATTAGAAAAACTCTTAATATGGACTCGGATGATTATTTACTTCCGATGTCTTCGCCTTCTAAAAGAGGGAAATATGATTTTTGGGATATGATTAATCAATTACTAGAAATTAATGGTTTTGAAATAAAATTTGAAAAGCAATAGAAGTTCGTAATGAGCTTCTATTTTTTTGTGAAAAAAAAGCCTATTTTTCAATAGGCTAATATTATTTATTTACAAGAATTTCCACTTTTAAATACATTTTTAATTTTATGTGAAACACTTGCTCTAACCGCTTCTCTAGCTGGTCCTAAATATTTTCTAGGATCAAAGTTTGATGGGTTTTCAGCAAATGATTTTCTAATTCCACCTGTCATAGCAATTCTTAAATCAGTATCAACATTAATTTTACAAACATTGAATTCAGTGCATGCTTTACTTAACATAGCATCTGGAACTCCACTTGTATTTTTTAATTGTCCACCAAATTCATTACATACAGCAACTGATTCAGGGTAAACTGATGAAGATCCGTGTAATACTAATGGATAACCTTCAGGTAATAAATCTTGTATTTCTTGTAATCTATTATAAGCTAATTTAGGTTCGCCTGAAAATTTATTAGCTCCGTGAGAAGTACCAATTGCAACTGCTAATGAATCACAACCTGTTTTTTCAACAAATTCTTGTGCTTCTTTTGCATTTGTATAAGTTGCATCTTCAGCACTTACATTAACTTCATCTTCAACGCCAGCTAATTTTCCTAATTCTGCTTCAACAACAACGCCATTTGCGTGTGCATATTCTACAACTTCTTTAGTAATTCTAATGTTTTCTTCTAAACTATATTTTGATGCATCAATCATAACTGAAGTGAATCCTAAATCAACACATTCTTTACAAATTTGAAAGTCTGCACCGTGATCTAAGTGAAGTGCAATATCAATAGTAGTATCTTCAACAGCAGCATCAATTAATTTTTTTAAATAAATTGGTCTTGCATATTTAATTGCTCCAGAAGAACATTGTACAATAACAGCTGATTTGTTTTCTTCCGCAGCATCTACAATACCTTGTAAAACTTCCATGTTGTTAATATTAAATGCACCAATTGCATATCCGCCTTCATTTGCTTTTTTAAACATTTCTTTAGTTGTAACTAAACTCATAATTTCCTCCTAATTCTTATTGCATATACTTTTATGTAATATATGGGGATATAATTACATTTCCATATACATTATATAGCATTGGTAATAAATTTCAATTAAAAATAATAAATTAATTCTTCCCAGCAATAATGAAAATTATTTCATCAAGTGATAAAGAAGAACTTAATTGATAAGTTCCCGATTGAAGTTTTGCACCAAGTTTTAATTCTTCAACTCTTGATATAAATATTTGAGTATCATCAATTAAATTATTACTTTTGAGAAGTTTTGCAATGTCGTAGCCTGTACTCCCGCTTTTTATTGTTATTTTAATTTTTGTAACTTCAATTTTTTCTTCAGGCGTATTCTCTTCTGTATCTAAATTTGGATCAGGTTCAATAATAATTTCTTCAGGTTTTTCAATTATTGGATCTTCTATTGTAATACTTGGTAGATCAGTTTCGATAGGATCATTAATTTCTGTTTTATCAATTTCTAATTCATTATGACTTAAGGTTTTATTAATAATGTCAAATGGATTTACTGATAATGAATCAGTGATTTTAATTGAAATTACAGAAACCATAATAACAACTATTATTAGTACTAAGATGAAATCTGTTAAATCATATAATATATCTTTTATTTTTTCTATCATAATGTCCTCCAATTTTCTCTATTACTAGATTATCATAAATCATTAATAAAAACAATTGAATAACTTTTATAAATGAATTAAATTATGGTAAAATTAATATAGAAAAGAGGAAAACTATGGGTGAATTTATTAAGCTTAATTATACACATACTAAATTATATAATGAATATATTGATAAGTATTTTTATGAAAATTTATATTTATCTTTAGATTTTAGTAGAAATTTTAGTAATGATAAATATGAAAAGAAATCTGGCAATTTTTATGGATATATAGAGAATGAAGAATTATTGGGAGTTTTTGTATTTTCAAATAACAATATACTACATTTATCATTCATTGATGACAGTGTTTTAAAAAAAGTTGATTTGCTTAGAGCAATAAAATTTTATAGACCTGTAATTATTAAAGGGAAAAAAGATAATTTAGAGAAAATTATTAAGTTGTTTGAAAAAAGTATATTAAAAATAAAAATAAATGATTTTCATATTATGAAATATAATGGTGAAAAAATAGAAGGAAATTATTTAACTGATAAAATTGATATTGAATGTATTAATAATTCGTTTGATTTTTTAGTTGATGTTGAAAAAGCTTTTGATAGGAATCCGAAGCTTTTAAACGATATTAGAACAAAAAATTTAGCAAAATATAATTTGAATGAATATTTTGCTTTTACAGATGATAACAAAATAATTGCACAAGGGATGCTCGAAAATAGAGGCGAAAATAATATTGTAATAGGTGGTATATATACAGATAAAAACTTTAGAAAACTTGGTTATGCTCGAAAAATTGTAAAAAAATTGGTGAAAGAAGTTATAAGCAATAATAAAATTCCGATATTATTAGTAAAGAAAGATAATGAAAAGGCAATTAATTTATATAACGATATAGGATTTGAAATTATGTCTGATTTTAGGATTTTGGAATTAACAATAATATAGATGGGAGAATTATGGAAAACACAAAGCAGGTAATGAAAAGATTAATTTCTAGATTTGACTATGGTGGTGTATTTGAAATATTAGAAGAAAAAGATCTTATTGGAACTGATCTTGCGATATTAGCTGATGCCACTAGATATGCTGTTAATTTTGATTTTAAGACATCTTATAGAATATTGTACGATTTATCTCCAGAAATTAAAGAATATTATTTAGTTAAGGATTTAATGAAAAATTTACAAAGTTTAATAGATGGGCATCCGGATGAGCTTTTTTCAGAGTTGATAGATAATATTAGGTTTCAAATTAAGAATGAGGAATACATTGATTTTTTAGGAAGGGTTTATAGACTTCGAGAAGCAATTTTTAAATATATTTTCACTAGAAAAACTATTAATAGAAAAAGTTTTTCACTTCATAATAATGCAATGCAAAAACGTAATATTTTACGGATACTTAGAAAAAAATATAGAATTAATAATGGAAATTTAGTATATGCAATAGTAGTATATATTAAAAAATATTGTAAAGATGATTATAAGATAAATGAGGTAAGTAAAATGTTGACAACTGATAAATTAAATAATCTTATTGAATTAAGAAATTCGTCAATTGTAGGCCATGGTTTTATAGGAGTGAGCATCAACGATATATATAAGGAATATGGTAATCCTGAGAATGTGCTTGATGACTTTAATAAATGTTTAAAGAGTTTAGGTTTTTTAATTGTGGATGATAAATATAGAAAAATTAATCATTTAATGTGTGAAATGTTGGAGGAATTGTAGGTGGACTTTGAATAAGGAAATTAAATCATGGATTAGAACGGTTTTATTTTCTATTTTAATTGCTATTGTAATATTGCAATTTTTTTCGTTTTTTCTAGTTTCAGGTAAATCAATGAGCCCAACTCTTGAAAATAATGATTATTTAATAGTAAAAAGACCTTTTCTAAATTATTTTGATTATAAACGAAATGACATTATTGTTTTTGAAACAGAAATAAAAAGTTCAATAAATAATAAGAAAGATTTAGTTAAAAGAATTATTGCTATTGAAGGCGATAGAATTCAGATTAAAAATGGACAAGTTTATCTAAATGGTAAATTGTTGAATGAAAATTATATTGTGAGTAAAAATACTGAAGGAAATATTGATTTAATTGTTGCTAAAAATTCTTTTTTTGTTATGGGGGATAATAGAAAAGTTAGTTTTGACAGTAGATTTGAATCAATAGGTCTTATAAATAAAGGAGATGTCTTAGGAAAAGTTGTAGTTAAAATGCTTCCTTTTAAGAAGATAGGAGATGAAAATAATGAAAATTAATATTGAAGATTTTGGAACTGTAAGCATTGAGAAAAGTATTTCATTAGAAAAGTTATTGGAATTATATCCAAGGAATGAAAAACCAATCACTGTGGCAGCATTAGTCAATAATAAGTTAAAAGAATTAACATATGAAATTTCTGAAAATGATATCATTAAATATATTGATCTCTCAAATACCGATGGTAAAAGAATTTATCAAAGAAGCATTTCATATTTATTAGTAAGAAGTTTAAATGAAATATATACAGACATTAAAATAAGACTAAACCATTCTCTTTCAAAAGGACTTTATTTCGAAGTGGAGTTCTATAGACCGTTAAATGAACAAGATATTTTAGTTATTAAGGAAAAAATGCAAGAAATTGTAAAAAAAGATGATCCTTTTATTAAAATTCAGATGTCACTTGATGATGCAAAAGAAGTATTTAGTAAATTTAATATGCAATTTACAAAAGAATTAATGGAATATAGAGATATTGATTATATTAATTTATATCAAAGTGATTGGATGAAAAAATATTTCTTTGGATATATGGTACCTTCTACAAGTTATTTAAAACTATTTGATATTATGCTTTATGATAATGGTATTATCTTACGACATCCAACAACTGCGTCTCCATTTGAAATTCCAGAATTTGTTGAATCTCCACATATTGCAAAAGTTTTTAAAGAATATGAAAAATGGGCTGAAATTATGAACTGTAATTATGTATCAAAATTGAATAATTATATTAAAAAAGATAGTCATAAAGATTTAATTCAAGTTGCGGAAATTTTTCAGGAAAAAAAGATTGCTGAAATCGCAGATATGATAACTAAAGAAGAAAAAAGAGTGATTTTAATTGCAGGACCATCATCTTCAGGCAAAACTACTTTTGCTAATAGATTGAGAATTCAGTTAATGGCTAATGGATTAAAACCTGTTACGCTTTCTACTGACAATTATTTTGTTGAGCGTGAAGATACACCTATAGATGAACATGGAGAGCCGGATTTTGAATCTATAGAGGCTCTTGACTTAGATTTGTTTAATACACAACTTAAAGAAATTTTGCAGGGTGAAAAAGTAAGTTTACCAGAGTTTAACTTTAAAATTGGAACTAAAGAATATAAAGGAAAAGAAATGCAAATAGAAAGGCATCAACCAATTATTATTGAAGGAATTCATGGACTTAATCCAAAATTAACTTTCGATATTTTTGAAAAAGATAAATTTAAAATTTATATCAGTGCTCTTACTCAATTAAATATTGATAGGCATAATAGAATACCGACTACAGATGCAAGATTAATTAGAAGGATTGTACGAGATAATAATTATCGGGGCAATAATGCCAGTGTGACGTTAAATCAATGGGCATCTGTAAGAAGAGGTGAAGAGAAGAATATTTTCCCATTCCAAGAAGATTCAGATGTTGTATTTAATTCAGCAATAATTTATGAACTGGCTGTTATGAAAAAACATGTTGAACCATTATTAAAGAAAATAGATATTAATGATAAAATGTATATGGAAGCAATAAGGTTATTGAAATTTTTGCAGTATTTTGAGGTTATTGAAGATGATAGCTTAATTCCAAATAATTCAATATTAAAGGAATTTATTGGAGGCAGTATATTTAGATAATAAAATGAGGGGATTTTTGTTGTCAATAACTCACGACCTTAAAAGGTCGGAGCTTGTAAAAGTTCTTGTTGATTAGACTAAGTATTTATTACTACGTTATTTTAGTTATCACACCTATGGATGTTTTATCTAGTCCATAGCTCTGTGCAGGCACTGTAAACAGTTCTGAAGAGTAGGAACGGTCAACCTGG
>Ga0256842_1001412_pt1 | contig 19214 bp, 14 predicted proteins | sample 4559240metaG_FD_185973 | JGI IMG/M metagenome (GOLD analysis project Ga0256842, IMG submission 185973) | Hydrothermal vent microbial communities from Guaymas Basin, Mexico - 4559-240 | ecosystem: Environmental > Aquatic > Marine > Hydrothermal vents | place: Mexico: Guaymas Basin | collected... | reverse complement strand
GAAAAATAAATGGGGACAGACCTGATTGAAAGGTGTCAGGCAGGAAATTTTCCAACAATAAATATCCCCATTTCCTTTCTATTAACCTTTAGGATAGCCTTCAGGGTAGGCAGATAAAGAAGAAATTGAAATCTTGCAGGAATAAAATCTTCTGGCAAAAGGCAAATGATTAGGAATGCATCTAAAAGGTGTCAGGCTGGATTTCTACCATGGGTTTATAGGAAGAAAAAAATTAAGAAATTTAGAATTTAGTGTCAGGCAGGATTTAAATTTTGATATGAATTAGTGAATTGGGGACAGTCCTCTACTGTAAAAAAGGAAAAAGCAGTGAACCTTTTTCTTTTATAAACCACTAAAGGAGTATTTGTGTGGGCAAATAGAAACTAAATTTGGTGCCAGGCAAAAAGTGATGAAGTAGGGTCAAGCATGCATTAATCTTTCCCACCAAAAATTTAACATCAACATACACTTTTTAAAAAATAAATACTTTTGTTTTAAATTAAATTGTGGTATAAATCATCTTAAATTTTATATTTTTTAAGTTATGCTCGAAAAGAAAAAACTCTCCATTGTATATTTTACCCAGAAAATGGGACCCCTTGGCTGAAGTAGGGGGATTTTTCCACTATAATTTTTTAAAAAATAATAAAAAATAAATTAAGGAGGAAAAAATGGGAGAAAAAAGAAAAGTTTTAATAATGGGAGCAGCAGGAAGAGATTTTCATAATTTTAACGTATTTTTTAGAAATAACCCTGACTATGAAGTTGTATGTTTTACTGCAACACAGATTCCCGATATAGCCGACAAAAAATATCCACCAGAACTGGCTGGGGATTTATATCCAGAAGGTATTCCAATTTACGATGAAAAGGACCTGGAAAAATTAATTGAAGAAAACAACATTGATGATGTGGTATTTGCATACAGCGATGTCCCTCATGAATATATAATGCATAAGGCTTCTATTGCACATAAAATGGGGGCAAATTTTATTCTTCTGGGACCAAAGAGTACAATGTTAAAATCAACCAAACCAGTTGTATCAGTTTGTGCCATAAGGACTGGTTGTGGAAAGAGTCAGACCACAAGAGCTGTTGCAAAAATCTTACAGGATCTTGGCAAAAAAGTCGTTGCAATTAGACATCCTATGCCCTATGGTGACCTTGCAAAACAGGCAGTTCAGAGATTTGCAGCCCTCGAAGACCTTAAAAAACATGAATGCACAATTGAAGAAATGGAAGAATATGAGCCCCACATCAACAAAGGAATTGTTGTATATGCTGGCGTAGATTATGAAAAAATATTGAGAGAAGCAGAAAAAGAAGCAGATGTTATTTTATGGGATGGAGGAAATAACGATTTTCCATTCTATAAACCTGACCTTGAAATTGTCGTTGTGGATCCCTTAAGAGTGGGACATGAACTTCTGTACCATCCCGGAGAAACCAACTTTAGAAGGGCAGATGTAATAATAATAAACAAAGTAGATTCAGCAAATATTGAAGATATAAATGAACTCAGGGAAAATATAATGGAAATAAATCCAAAGGCAACAGTTATAGAGGCTGCAAGCCCAATTTTTGTAAAAGACTATGAAAAAATTAAGGGTAAAAAGGTGCTTGTTGTTGAAGATGGCCCAACACTCACCCATGGTGAAATGGATTTTGGAGCAGGAATTGTGGCTGCAATGAAATTTGGAGCTGAAGAAATTGTGGATCCAAAACCCTATGCAGTTGGTAAAATAGTTGAAACCTTTGAAAAATATCCATATGTTGAAAATTTACTTCCTGCAATGGGTTATAGCGGACAACAGGTTAAAGACCTTGAAACAACAATAAATAACACTCCATGCGATCTCGTGGTAATAGGTACTCCAATTGATTTAAACAGGGTATGCAACATCAAACATGATACTGTGAGGGTCACATATGAACTCCAGGAAATTGGAAAACCAGACCTTAAAGATATTTTATCCGATTTCGTAAATAAAATTTAACAAATAAAAACCCCTCAAAATGGGGTTTTATTTTTTAAGGAGGTAAACCTATGGACAGAGGAAAAATGGTTGTAAATAGTGATGAGTGTAAGGGATGTGGACTTTGCATTTCCCAATGCCCCGTGGGATGTATAGAATTTGACAATGAAACGATAAATAAGCAGGGATATCATCCAGCAAAATACACAGGTTCAGGTTGCACAGCATGCGGTATTTGCTTTAATGTATGCCCAGAACCAGGGGCAATAACAGTTTACAAATTAGTTAAAGCCTGATTAGGAGGAAAAAATGTCAAAGGAACTTTTAAAAGGAAACTATGCCGTTATTAAAGGAGCACTTCTTGCGGGATGTGTGGCATACTTTGGATATCCCATAACACCTGCAAGTGAAATAGCAGAGGCAGCAGCCTATTACTTTCCACCTGCAGGAAGGACTTTTGTACAGGCTGAAAGTGAAATTGCTTCAATAAATATGGTATATGGAGCAGCAGGTGCCGGGGTAAGATGCATGACAGCGTCATCTGGCCCTGGAATAAGTTTAAAACAGGAAGGAGTTTCATATATTGCAGGTGCAGAACTTCCATGTGTAATAGTTGATATAATGAGAGGTGGACCTGGACTTGGAAACATTGCACCTGAGCAGGGTGATTATCACCAGGTGGTAAAAGGTGGAGGACATGGAAACTATAAATGTGTGGTATATGCACCAAATTCTGCACAGGAAATGTGCGATTTGACCTATAAAGCCTTCGATACTGCTGACAAATACAGAAATCCCGTATATGTTCTCGCTGATGGATTCATAGGTCAGATGATGGAACAGGTGGATTTCAGTCATTTAAAACCCATTGAACCCAAAAAACTTGAGTGGGGAGTACATGGAACCCCTGACAGTAAAAATTTAATAAATTCCATATATTTAGATCCCGATGTACTTGAAGCCCACAATAGAAAACTTCAAGAAAAATACAAGAAGATTGAAGAAAATGAAGCAATTTTTGAAAATTACAAAGTTGACGATGCAGATTTAATCTTAATTGGTTATGGAATCACTTCAAGAATTTTGAGAAGTGTAGTTGATGAGGCAAGGAACTCAGGACTTAAAGTTGGTCTCTTTAGACCCAAGACACTATGGCCCCTTGCAAAAGATGAGATAAACAGACTTGTTGGTTCCGCTAAAAAATTCCTGGTTGTCGAAATGTCAAATGGACAGTTGGTAGATGATATAAGATTAATTGTTGAAGGAAAAATCCCAGTTGAGTTCTACGGAAGAATGGGTGGCAATGTTCCAACCGTTGACGAAGTTTTAGAAATAACCAAAAAACTATCTTAAGAGGTGAAAAAATGTACGAACCAATACTTGAAAAGCCAAAAAGTTTTTTCGATATATACAAGGAAAAAAGTGGTGACCAGACAATAACCCACTACTGTCCCGGATGTGGACATGGAATAGTTCACAAGTATGTGGCCTCTGCCCTTGATGAATTAAATTTAACTGATAAAGCTATCTTTGTAAGCCCGGTGGGATGCTCAGTTTTTGGATACTACTATTTTAACACTGGAAACTATCAGGCCGCCCATGGAAGGGCACCAGCAGTTGCAACTGGAACAAAAAGGGTAAATCCCGACAGCATAGTAATAAGTTATCAGGGAGATGGAGACCTTGCAGCAATAGGTACAGCAGAAATCATCCATGCAGCAAACCGTGGAGAGTTAATGACAGTTATTTTCATAAATAACGCCATTTATGGTATGACAGGTGGACAGATGGCTCCGACTACACTTGTTGGCCAGAAAACCACCACATCTCCAAGGGGAAGGAACCCTTATAATGAAGGGTATCCCGTCAAAATGTGTGAACTCATTTCCCAGTTAAATGCACCAATTTATGTTGAAAGGGTGGCTTTAAACAATGCTGCCAACAGAGCAAAGGCAAAAAGGGCCATAAAAAAGGCCTTAAAACTTCAGGCAGAAAGAAAGGGTTTTACATTCGTTGAAGTTTTATCGCAGTGTCCTACAGGATGGAAGGTAGATCCACCAGATTCTCTAAAATGGATTGAAGAAAAAATGATACCATATTATCCGGTTAAGGTTTTTAAAGATATTTCAAATGAAGCAGAGCCATATCCTGAACCTAAAAAAATTGTTTCTGGAAATGAACTTCTGGAAATTTTAGGCATTAAATCAGAAGAAGAAAAAGACTTAAAAAAATATGAAATACCCAAAGAATACAGAAACCCAAAAATAAAAATAGCTGGATTTGGTGGACAGGGAGTTCTCCTGCTGGGAGTTGCTCTCGCTCAAGTGGGAATGATGGAAGGATACAATGTAACCTGGATCCCATCCTATGGTCCTGAAATGAGAGGTGGAACTGCAAATTGTAGTGTAAACATTTCGGATGGTCTCATAGGTTCCCCAGTTGTTGAAAAACCAACCATTTTAGTTGCAATGAACAAACCTTCCATGGAAAAATTTGAAAAAGACATGGTTCCAGGTGGAATACTTTTTTATAACACAGCAATGATCGATGAGGAGCCCAAAAGGGATGACATCACAAAAGTTCCTGTACCTGCTACAAAAATAGCATCTGATCTTGGAAATATAAGGGTGGGAAATATGGTAATGCTGGGCGCTATAATAGAAAAAACAAAACTTTTACCCTTTGAAACAGTCAAAAAAGGATTTGAATATTTCATCTCAAGGAAAAATTTAATTCCTCTAAATGAAAAGGCAGTTGAAGCAGGGATGAGATATGTAAGAGAAAACAATTTGTAGTGATATGAAATCCGGGGAGGGTCCCATCCTCCCCTTCACTTTTTTTATTCTCTATCCTCCAATACATCAGTCATTCATACATAATTAAAATAAGTCCCCAGATCCTTGTCCCACAAAAATTCCCATAAGTGCATTAAAATAAAGCAATTTAAAAAAATTACCCTTTACCTAAAAGATAAAAACACACTCACGTAGTAAAAACAATGATAAAAACAAAAAAAGAATCTGGATCTGGTGCCAGACAAAAGTTTCGTTTTATGGTGCCAGGCAAAATATAGATTTATCTTAGGTAGGTAAGTAAAAAATAAATTACAATCTTGCAAAACTTAAAATATTCTGGCAAAAGTTAAACAATTAAGCAAAACTTCCTATCTTTCTACAAACCTCAGAGGGGCTTTTGGTGAAGGCAAGTAAGAGAAGAAATTAAATTCTGGCAGAGTTAATAATCTTCTGGAAAATCCAGATGATTAAAGTAAATCCTTTTTTATCCTACAGGCCTTTAGGATGGCATTTGTAACAGATCTGGGTCTGAAAACCTGTGAAAAAGAGTAAAGTGGTGCCTGACACCTTTTTATTTTCAATCCCTATTTTTCAAATTTGTGCCTGGCACCTTTTTAAGGTCAAGAAGAAAAAAGAAAACCGATAATAAAACACCCATCACAAACAAAATTCTTGCTAAATGCCAACCAACGGGCTCATACTTAAAGAGTAAAGTGTGATAACCCTTAGGTACAATACATCCTTGAAATAATCCATTTATTCTTAAATTTCTTACCTCTCTATCATCAACAAAAACCCTCCATCCAGGGTAATAAACTTCCTTAAAGGTAAAAAGGGAAACTTTTGGCGCCTTTACATAAAACTTTATTTTATTAATTTTATTTTCAACACTTAAAATTTTTCCATTGCCAAAGGATATATTTTTTAACACCTTTGAAATTTTATCTTCTCTCAATAATATTATTTTCCTATCGTCAAAATGCCAAAGAAAAAGTTTTTGAAGAAGATTTTCTACAACAAAAACCCTATTAGAAAAATGAAAGATTGGTGGTGTTTTAAGGTCATAAACAAAAACATTCACATTATCCCCCACCCTATAGGATTTATACAAATCCATTCCAGAATATTTTTCCGGAGAAATCAAAAACCTCACACCCGTATGGGAGTAAAAATTAATATACTCTTTCATCTTTAACCTTCCAGCCACAAGCGTATTTGACACCACAATTGAATCTTTATTTCCAAAACTCCCAACTTTGATTAAAAACCCCTCCTTTACTTCATAAATTGCAGGGGAAAAATCTCTACAAAACTCCCTCCTATAAAAAGCCTCATTGTAGTTTTTTGTTCTGAATGAAGAAAAGATATTAAGATTAAAATCAGGGGTTACCCTAAAATTATTATCCTTCTTTCCCAAATGTAACACAAATCTCATGGGAGCCTCAAATTCAAAATCTTTATTTGAAAATATTTCTGGAAAGTTGAAATATAAAATCCCTAAAAAAAGGAAAAAGAGAGAAATTTTAAAAAGATATTTTTTCCTTTCTTTTAAAAATAAAAAAATTAGAAGAAATAAAGCAAGATACAAGGCTTCATAAAAAAAGGAGAAAAAAAGTGAGAGAAAAATTATAAAAGATGCCAGACAAAAAATTAAAATAGGCTTCTCCTTTGAATCAATTAAAGATTTGAGCCCCATAGAAAAATAAAAACAAAAAATAAAAAAAATGGGAAAGAAAAATTTTATGGGGAATCTTCCAAAACTCATATATGGTACTTTCCTAAATATCTGATATAGATTTCCTCCACCTGATAGAAACACCAAAAGAAAAATAACCAAAAGTGAAAACAACATCCTTTTTCTATCAATACCTAAGATCCCCTTTAAAAAAATTAGAAAAAATATGGTTCCCACATAAAAAGATACGTAAAAAAACTCTCCTTTTACCCCCTTTCCAGAAATAAAATCATAAAAGCAATCCACATCAAAACTATATCCAACATTTCTTATGGATCTTTCAATCTTAAATTCCCTTATCACTCCAAGAGAAGGCAAAATTTGAATTGATGAAATGGAGAAAAAAATTAAAAAAAATAAGACCAATTTCCTCAAATTAAAAGTATACCCTTCAAAAACAAAATAAAGAAAAGCAATCAAAATCACAGAGAGAAAATAAAATGGCTCCATGGAAAAAACTAACAGTGAAAATAAAAAAGCAAGAAAAATAGTGGGAATAAATTTAAATTTAGAGTTAAAAATTTTTCTTAAAAGAATTAAAATCCATGGAAGAAAGGCAAAATAAACAATTAAGTTCTGAAAGAGAAGATGAGATGCTGAAAACCCTGAATATGAATAAAAAAGAGATGACAAAAAAGAAGAAAAATTATCTTTAATGTGATGTTTTATAAAGAAATAAAATCCAACTGAGGCAACTAAAATGTGAAAAATAAAGTGAAACTGGAAAAACCACATTAGGGGAAATAAATAATAAAGAAAATAGGTCGGGTAAAAAAGCATGTATTGAGGATTTGAAAGAATTGGTTCTCCACAATTTATATATGGATTCCAAAAGGGGAAAATTCCTTTGTGAATTAATTTCGCAATTAAAACCTTGTAAGGATAGTATAAAAACCCAACATCTTTTAAAAATATAATTTTTCCCCCTGAAATAACATCCCTAAAAAAGAAAATCCAAACTGCAAAAAGCAAAAATATCCAGAAATAGTCCCTTTCCTTATTCACAGATAAGTACTCCAAATTTTTCTTTTACGATAAGTTAAATCTCCTTCTGAAAAAAAAGAAAAAGATCAAAAGAAAAACACCAATTCCAAAAAAGGTTTCCCCCTCCCTCCAACCGGAAGGGACATACCTAAATACAAGTAAATGTTTTCCAGGTGGAATAATAACTCCCTGAAAAATCCCATTTACATTAAAATTTTTAACTTCCTTACCATCCAAGAAAGCCTTCCAGCCAGGATAGTGAAACTCATTAAACACGAGAAAACTTCTATTCCTTGAAAAAATCATCAATTTATAAAAATTGTTTTTCTCTTCAACTATTTGAAAACTTCCTTTAAAGAATTTTCTCTCCTTTATACTCTTATATTCATTAAGCGGCAAATAGAAAAACTCTTCATCGTCAAATTCCCTAAATAAATAGGAAAAATTTTTATTCTCTTCAATCTTTTTTAAATTGCATGAAAAATGAAAAATGGGTTTTACATATTTAAACTTATAGTAAAAAAGAGAAATTCCCTTTGAAAAATTTTTTATTGAGGCAGTTTCAAGTTCATCAGAATCTATAGGATTTTGAGATACGAGATATTTAACTGAGGTATGAGGTAAAAAATTTAATAAAAGTGGTAGAGGTACCTCATTTTTAAACAATATTGTAGATAAATACACCTGCCTTTTATCTGAAATAGCGCCAACAGTGGCAAGAAGCCCCTGTCTCATGGAAAATATTGACGGGAAAAAGTCATCACATCCCTCAATGGAATAGAAATAGGGATTAATTCTCTTTGTCCCGCATAAAAAAAGATACTTTTTAGAAAAATCAGGTGAAATTCTAAAAAGGTCTTCCTTTGAGTTGAAAATTTTTACATAGTAAGGTGTTTTCAAAAAGACATCCCTTTTTATTGAATACACAATTTTATTACCTTCAAAAAGAGATGCTATTAAAATTATTGATATAACAAATTCATAAATCTCCCTTTTACTCCTAAAAAAAGAGACGAAAAAAATTCCGAGGATAAAAAACAATTGAATTAAAATTTCTCTATTTATTCTGCTCAATGAATTTTTATCAAATCCAAAAAAATAGTTATTTAAATAAAATATTGAAATCAAAATGGAAATTATAAGAATGATTATAAAAATGGATTTTTTTAAATTTTTTTCTCTAAAAAAATTTTCAATCCCAAGGGTTGCAAAAATGGAAATAAAAAGAAAAATAAAAAAGAAAAATTTAACAGAGTATCTACCAAAGGAGAAAGGGGGAATCATGTTTAAATAGTAATACAGCCGTGGCCCCAGGGAAAGATAAAGGAAAAATAGGGATGAAAAAAGTAAAAGATAGGAATACCTCCTTCTGATAGAGAAAGCACCATACAGAAAGAAAAAGAATACAGGTGCTCCAAAATAAAAGGAGAGAAAAAATGGCAAAAATTTCTTTCCCCTAACTTTTTCAACCTCACACTTCAAGTAATTTCCATAGTAATTACCAATCAATACACTAAATAAATCAGTAGTTTCAAGCCTATACTTATTTGAAAATTCAGATTTGCCCCTTGGTGAAATCTTCATCAAACTAAGTGTGGGAAGTATCTGTATTGAGGCAAAGAGAAAGGCAAAAATAAATATTAGAAAAAGTCCCTTTACAACTTCTTTTGGAAATGAAATTTTAAAATTCTCTAAAAATAAATAATAAAAAAATGAAATTGACAGAGAAAACAACAAATAAAAAGGTTCTATGGAAAAAATTAAAAGCACCAGAAGAAACGAAATAAAAAAGATCTCTTTAAATCCCTTTTTCTGATGAAATTTTCTTACGGCAATCAACAGAAATGGAAAAAGCCCTATATAAACCACCATATTTTGGAATAGGAGATGAGATAAGGTAAAACCGTTGAAACCGTAGATCAGAGAACCCACAAAAGCATATAAATTTTTATTCACATGCCTCTTTATAAAAAAATAAAAGCCCAAAGTCCCAATCAAAATGTGGATAAGAAAGTGAAACTGGAAAAACCATATATCTTTTAAAAAATAAAGCAGAAAATAGGTCGGGTAAAAAAGCATATATTGAGGATTTGAAAGAATTGGTTCTCCACAATTTATATATGGATTCCAGAAAGGGAACTCACCCCGTGAAATTAAATTGGTAATCACCATTTTATATGGTAAATAAAGAGATTTCACATCCCTCAAAAAGATGAAGTATCCCCCAAATATCTCTTTATGGAAAAACAACAGCCAGACCAGGATTAAAAGAGAGAGATATAAAAGGTCTTTTTTTTTCATTTTACTTTATCTGGATAAACTCACTCATTTTAAACCTCAAAAATCCATCTTTATTAACAGGTGGAGAAATTCCCTTTCCAACGAGCATAAGATCCCTATCTGGAAGAAAAATAACCGATTGCACTGTGCCCTTATTGGCAACTGAAGTCCATTCAATTTTATTACCATCGTAATAGGTAAAAATTGACCTTACACTATCAAAAGTAATGTTCCCCTTTCTTAAACTATTTTCCATAAAGGATGCTCTTTTAAGGCTATTTTTCCATCTCGATTTATTATACTGCTTCATTTTTTCAATTTGAAAATGATTTGTACATTCTATGAATCCTCTATCCTTTGGAAAATATCTTATCCCCATATGTTTTGCAGTATATTCTATAACTGCAGCTAAATTTTCCTTAAAACTTCCCACCATTAAATTATTTCCTTGACATCTCTTAGAAGTGGAAACTATTTTAAATAAGTCATTTAAAGAATTGCTATTTTCCATACATTCTCTTAATAAAAATCCAGTTGGAATTCCCCACTGATTTTCTCTCGTGGCAGAAGTGTGAATAGAAATACAAATACCAGCATCGTTAAAACCTGTAAGCACACCTATATATCCAGGGAAAGCAACTGAAATATAAGAGTGCTTTTCCATGTTTTTGTATACAAATATTATATTTTTTCTGGCAAGTTCACTGTGGGGGTAGTCTAAATTTCTTGCAAATATAAACTCCTTTGAAAAATTGCTTTTAACAACAATAAGAGAAGAACATCCAACAAGATGTTTAAGATCATCGAAGGTATTTATTAACAAAATGTCATAATAACTGACACCAGCACCTTCAGCAACCCCCTCCATTTCACATCTATACTCTTTTGGAATGTTTTCATCAAGTTTTTTTGCCTCAAGAATTGCAACATAATAGGCAAAGGGACCAACTACTCTTTTAAGAACAGAAACAACGTATTTTATATCCTTTTTCAACAACTTACCATGTTGAAATCCCCTTTCATAACCATTTCCGTATAAATACACAATCTTTAAAGGGGGAACTTTTTTCAAAACTCCATTAACATTTCCCTTAAAATGAGGGCAATTAAGTATGGGTGGTTTGGTAATGTATAAAAAGGAAAAGAGAAGGACAATTAGAATAAAAAAAACAAGAAAAAAAAGTTTCTTTTTCAATTTAAAATCTCCTTAATTACACGCGCTAAAATTAAGTATATAAAAGGAATTTGAAAAAATCAATTCACAATATCTAAAGGTGTCAGGCAAAAATTAAAAAGAAAAAATGGTGCCAGGCACATTTTATTCTATGCTATAATTTGGGCTAAATTTTTCTATAGGGAAAATCAAAATGCACAAAAACATTGAATTTTTTAGATTTAGAAGACTTAGAAAAACTGAAAACTTGAGAAAAATGGTGAGGGAAAACTTCATAAGAAAAGAGGATCTCATCTATCCCCTATTTGTGGTGCCAGGCAAAAAGGTAAAAAAAGAAGTTCCATCCATGCCAGGGGTATTTCAAATGTCAATTGACAACATTGTAAAGGAATGTAAAGAAATTGAAGAACTTGGAATTCCTGCAATAATTTTATTTGGGATCCCCGAAGAGAAAGATGAAATAGGAAGTGATGCTATGAGTGATGATGGAATTGTGCAAAGATGCATCAGAGAAATTAAGAAAGAGGTCAAAGACTTAACAGTAATAACCGATGTATGTTTCTGCGAATACACCTCTCATGGACACTGTGGAATAGTGAGAAATGGGGATGTGGATAATGACGCAACTATTGAAAATCTGGCAAAAGAGGCTCTTTCACATGTTAAAGCGGGCGCAGATATGGTTGCCCCTTCAGATATGATGGATGGAAGGGTTAAAATGATAAGAGAGGTACTTGATGAAAACGGCTTCACCCACATTCCAATCATGGCATACTCTGCAAAATATGCATCTTCTTTTTATGGACCTTTTAGAGATGCCGCTCAGTCCGCTCCACAATTTGGAGACAGAAGGACATATCAGATGGATCCCCCAAACTTAAGGGAGGCAATAAGAGAAGTTGAAGAAGATATAAAAGAAGGCGCCGACATAGTAATGGTAAAACCTGCCCTTTCATATTTAGATGTAATTAAAACAGTGAGGGAAAAGTTCAATCATCCGGTGGCAGCATACAACGTAAGTGGCGAATATTCCATGGTAAAGGCAGCCTCAAAAATGGGATGGATAGATGGAGATAGGGTGGCAACTGAAATATTAATTTCAATAAAAAGGGCTGGCGCTGATTTAATTTTAACCTATTTTGCCAAAGAACTTGTGAAAAAGGAAATAATCCTTTAATAACAGGATTACAAGGAGTAGGAAATGAAATTGGAAAAAAGCAAAAAACTTTTTGAAGAGGCAAAAAAATACATACCTGGTGGGGTCAACTCACCGGTAAGGGCTTTTAAATCCGTAGGTGGTACTCCACCCTTTATTGTTAAGGGCAAAGGTGCATATATATACGATGAAGATGGAAATAGATACATTGACTTTGTCTCCTCATGGGGACCACTCATCCTGGGACATGCAAATGATGAAATTGTAAAAAGTATAGAAGAGACAGCAAAAAGGGGAACCTCCTTTGGCGCCCCAACCCAACTTGAAATAAAATTAGCTGAAAAAATTGTAAAACACGTTCCTTCAGTTGAAAAGGTGAGACTTGTAAACTCGGGGACAGAAGCCACAATGTCTGCAATTAGGCTTGCAAGAGGCTACACAAAGAGAAACAAGGTACTTAAATTTGAAGGATGTTATCACGGCCACTTTGACTCCTTTTTAATTAAAGCAGGTTCCGGAGTAATGACATTTTCAATACCTGGCACCCCAGGTGTACCTGAAGATTTTGCAAAATTAACTCTTCTTGCCCCATATAATGATATAAAAACCACAAAAAAAATAATTGAAGAGAATGAGAAAGATCTTGCTGCGGTAATTGTGGAACCTGTAGCGGGAAATATGGGTGTTATTCCCCCAAAAATTGAGTTCCTCAAAATGTTAAGAGAAGAAACTCAAAAGAGAGGAATAATCTTAATTTTTGACGAAGTAATAACAGGATTTAGGATTGGTCTTGGTGGAGCCCAGAAACATTTCGGAATTATCCCAGATTTAACCACCTTAGGAAAAATAATTGGCGGCGGATTACCACTTGCTGCCTATGGTGGGAAAAGAGAAATAATGGACCACATCTCTCCGGTTGGTGATGTATATCAGGCTGGAACCCTTTCGGGAAATCCCCTTGCTGTCAGTGCAGGATTAAAAACAATTGAAATACTTGAAAAGTTAGAAAAAGAAGAAAAAATCTATGAAAAACTTTCAAAAAACATGGAAAAAGTGGCAATGGGAATAGAGGAAAATTTTAAAAAACTTGGACTTAAATTTAAATTTAACCACATTGGTTCAATGGGTACTCTATTTTTTACTGAAGAAGATGTGGTTGACTTTAAAAGTGCCTCAAAATCAGACACCAAACTTTTTTCAAAATATTTTCACAACATGCTCGAAGAAGGGATCTACCTTCCCCCAAGCCAGTTTGAGGCAATGTTTCTAAGTATGGAACATGGAGAGTGGGAAATAGAAAAATTTTTAGAAAAAAATTTTCTATCCCTGAAAAAAATAAAGGGGGCTTAAAAAAGCCCCTATTAACTTCCCATTAAACTCCTTCCCTTTTTAAAAGCCTCTACATTTACATCAACGACCTTTTTGGGAACCGCTTCCTTTATCACCTCAAGCCATTTTTCAGGAGAAAAGCCAAACATGGTGGAAAGGGCTCCAATCATTATTACATTGGTCACTTTATCATTTCCCAATTCTTTTAAAGCTGACTGAATATCAAGTATTTTGGCATCTGGTCTTTCTTTCAATATAGATTCTTCAACATCTTCAGGATACACAAACTCACCGGTACTTACAATGGGGGGAACAATTTTCACATTTGAAGAAACAATCACACCATCTGGCTTCACATAATACAACCACCTGAGTGTTTCCATTTTTTCAAAGGAAAGCATAATATCAGCCTTTCCCTTCTCTATCATTGGAGAATAAACTTTTTCTCCTATTTTAACATGGGAAGAAACAATCCCTCCCCTCTGTGCCATTCCATGCACTTCACTTTTTTTAACATCGTAACCAACTCTTCTAAAAAACTCACTCATAATTTCTGAGGCAAGGACTATTCCCTGTCCTCCTACTCCCACAAGTAAAATATTTTTTCCATTCATATCACTCTCCCTTTCTGCTGATTGGTCTTATTGCATCAAATTTACACAACTGAATGCAGAGTCCACATCCGGTACAGAGTGCCACATCAATGTCCCACTTGTAGTGTCCCTTTTCCGTCTTTTCCTCTGTTCTGTATATTGCCTGGCACCCAATTTTAGAGCAGAGAGCACATCCAGTACAATTCTCAAGTTCAACATAAAACTTTTCCCTCTTTACTTTCTGAGGATATAACACACATGGAGCCTGACTTATAATAAGTGATAGGTGATCTGCCTCAAGTTCCCTTTTAACAATTTTGAATGTATCATCCATATTTATGGGATTTACAACATACACATGTTCAACTCCTATTGCCTCTGCAAGTTCTTTAAAATCCATTCTCTTAGTCTCTTCCCCCTCACAATTAAAACCAGTTCTTACGTCAGGCTGACCGCCTGTCATTGCAGTTATTGAATTATCAGAAATTACAATGGTTATTGTGCTTTTATTGTAAACTGCTTCAATGAGTCCAGTAATTCCAGAGTGGACAAAAGTAGAATCTCCAATAACGGCGGCTATACCTTTACCACTACCTAAAACCTTCTCCATCCCTATAGCATTTCCAATGGAGGCACCCATACAAACACAGGTATCCATTATCTCAAAGGGTTTTATTGCAGCAAGGGTATAACAACCTATATCCCCGGTAACAATTTTTGCTCTTGCCCTTTTAAGGGCATAAAAAATACCAAGATGTGGGCATCCAGGACAAAAAACAGGTGGCCTGGGAATTGCCTTCTCTTTAACTTCAACTTTATTTTCTTCTTTTAAAACACCCGCTTTATAAAGTCCATTTCTCACAACCTCAGGAGAAAATTCCCCAATTTCCGGGAAAAATTCCTTTCCATAAACTTCTATCCCATGTGCCTTTATCTGCTCTTCAAGAAATGGGTCAAGTTCTTCAACAACAATTACTTTATCAAATCTTTTCACAAAATTTTTTATCTTCTCAATGGGAAGTGGATAGGGCATACCAAGTTTTAAGATTGGGGCATCAGGCAATACCTCCTTTAAGTGCACATAGGAGATCCCACTTGTAATAAATCCAATATTTCCCTTCCCTTCCTCAATTCTATTTAACTCACATTTTTCCACGTACTCCTTTAATCTTTTTTCCCTTTCCTCAACCACAAATCTTCTCTTTCTCGCATTCATGGGAAGTGCCACATATTTTGTAAAATCCCTTTCAAATCCCTTTACTTTTACTTCCTTTCTATCACCCAATTCCACAATTCCCTTACCATGAGAGGTTCTCGTGGTTAACCTTATTAAAACAGGAGTATCAAATTTCTCAGAAATTTCAAAGCCATATCCCACAAAATCTTTGGCTTCCTGAGAATCAGATGGTTCAAGAAGGGGAATTTTAGCAAATTTAGCATAATTTCTATTGTCCTGTTCATTCTGGGATGAATGCATTCCGGGATCATCAGCAGAAACAATTATAAAACCACCTTTAACCCCTATATAAGAAAGCGTCATAAGGGGATCGGCAGCCACATTTACACCTACATGTTTCATTGCACAAAGCGCCCTTCCACCAGCAAAAGAGGCACCTATTGCTACTTCAGTAGCGACCTTTTCATTGGGAGACCACTGACACTTTATCTCCTTATATTGAGAGATATTTTCGAGGATTTCAGTGCTGGGAGTACCGGGATATGCTGCAGCAAACACACAGCCATATTCATAAGCGCCCCTTGCAATTGCCTCATTGCCTGAAAGTAATACTTTCAAAAATCACCTCCTTATCTCAAATTTTGACTTTAATTAAAAGTTTACCATAAAAACTTTTTTACAACTTAAAAAAATGTACTTAAACTTTAAATTGCAAGAATAACTAATTTTCTATATTATTTCTAAGTTAAAGAAATATTTTAAGGAGTAAACAAATATGAAAAGAGATGAACTGGTAAATTTTTTAAACGGTATTTTTTCCACCCATCTTGGAATCGAAGGAGGAGCAAATGGACTTCAGGTAGAAGGTAAAGAAGAAGTAAAAAAAGTTGGATTTGCCGTTGACTATTCTTTAGATCTTGTGAGTTTTGCAATAAGAGATAATGTGGATTTTCTATTTGTTCACCACGGAATATTTAAAAAGGAAATAAACTCCATAAAAGGATACTTTTACCACCTCATAAAGGATTTAATAAAAAATGATATAAATCTATATGGAATGCACCTTCCCCTTGATTTAAATGAAAAACACTCCCATGGCATAAAAATAGGTGAGATGCTTGGACTTGAAAATATGGAATTCTATGGAAATATAGGTGGATTTAAATACATTGTATATGGAGAATTTAAAATGGAAAAGGACATTGAAGAAATAAAGGATTACATATTAAAAAACGTGTCTGACACATTAAAAACACATGAATTTGGAAAGAAAAAAATAAGAAAAGTAGCCATAATAACAGGTAGCGGAATTTCATACGTTGATGACGTTTTAAGTAGGGAAGTGGATTTATTCATAACAGGTGAGACATCTCACAGTTACTACCATTTTCTAAAGTACAGCAAATTGAATGTATTCTACCTTGGACACTATAATTCGGAAAAGTGGGGGATTTTGTCGGTAAAAAATTTAGTGGAAAAAAGATTTAAGATAAAAACCATATTTTATGATATTCCAACTTATTTATAAATGGTGTCAGGCAATAATTAAATTTCAACAAAAATCACCTCACCAACTCTACCGGAAATATCATTTTTCGTGAGATTTAAGTAGTTTTCTGTAAGTAATTTCAATTTTTTATCCTCTTTCCCAACCACAATTGCCCAAAAATTTTTCCCCTTACACAATCTCAAAAATTTTTCCCTCTTCAAATTATCAAGTTTATGCAAAATTTTACTTCTCAATTTTATCTCCTCTGGACTTACCTTTTCCTTCATCAAGGCTGCCCCTGTTCCCTCCCTATCAGAATAGGAAAAAATATGCATATACGAAAGAGGCAATCTCTTCAAAAAATAAAAACCTTCTAAAAATTCAGCCCTACCTTCTCCCGGAAATCCACATATTACATCTGTTCCAATTGAAATATATTTGGAATAACTCTTTATTCTATCAACCATCTCAAAAAACTCCTGCTTTGTATAAGGTCTTCCCATCAATTTTAAAATCTTATCAGAACCACTTTGAATGGGAATATGAAAGTGTGGTTGCAACATTCCATCTTCCAAAAATCTTAAAATCCTGAAATCAAACTCCATGGGTTCCAATGAACTTAATCTAATTTTTATTCTTATACCACTTTTATTTATATTCATTAGCAACTCAAAAAGGGAACTCCCAAAATCTTTTCCATAACTTCCAAGATTTATACCGGTTAAAACAACCTCTTTATGTCCTTCTAAAAAAAGTTTTTCTATCTTTTCAATTATATTTTCAATAGAAGCACTTTTAACTCTTCCCCTAACTTTGGGGATGATACAATAAGAACATCTAAAATTGCATCCATCTTCAATTTTCAAAAAAGGTCTTACATTAAATAAACTTGAATCCGAAGGCAAAAGATTCACTTTACTTCCCACAAGAACTTCTACCAATTTATTTTTTTCCCCGTTATTAAAAATTATATCAACTCCCTTTTTTTCAAAAACTTCCCTATCTCTTTCAACATAACATCCACTTACTGCTATTTTAATTTTTGGGAAATTCCTTTTAACATGGGAAATAAGTTTTCTACAATCCTTATCAGCCCTGTGGGTGACAGTACAGGTATTAATTATCAAATATTCACATTCAGAAATACTTTTAGATAACTCCCAACCATTTTTAATAAGTTCCCTTGCAATTTCTCCACTTTCCGCCTGGTTTGCCCTACACCCAAAAGTTTTTATAAAAAATTTCATTCAAGTTCCTCTTTAACCACCTTTGAACTATTTAAAACACCTTCAGCCATCTCTTTTCTATAATTTTTAAGTTTTTCCTTCAATGATTCGTTATATATTGAAAGTATTTCAATGGCAAAGATGGCTCCATTTTTAGCACCCATTTTTCCTATAGCCATACAGCCAACTGGTACTCCCGGCGGCATCATCACAGATGACAGCAAGGCATCAATCCCATTTAAAGGAGAAGAATCCACTGGAATTGCTATAACTGGCAAAAGAGTGTGGGCCGCTATTATCCCTCCCAGGTGTGCAGCTGCACCTGCTATTGAAATTATGACCTTACAACCCTTCTCTTCAGCATCCCTCACTAACTCAATGGTTCTTTTGGGTGTTCTGTGTGCAGAAGAAACCTCAATTTTGTAATCGACGCCAAACTCTTTCAAAATTTTTACAACCTCACGTCCATAATCAATATCTGATTTGCTCCCCATGATTATGAGAATATCCATAAAAAGACCTCCTTAAAATTTTAAACATTAAATTATATTTAAAAATCTGATTCTTCAAAGTTAAAAATATTTTTTAAAGGACATTGTAGGAAATTTAAAAAAGACAATGTCAAGTTAATTGTGCGGGGCTTTTTAATATCTCCTTTCAGGAGAGAAAAAAAGGTAAGTAGCAAAAAACCTTAGGCTTCCTGTGAGTTAAAAAAATTTTCTGTTTAGTAAATAAGATTTATTAAGATAATCTAAAAAAGGGGTTATTCAATTTTGTTTCAATTCTGCCTGACACTTTTTCATAAGTTTCAGATACAACTAAAAGATACCAATAAAGAATAATAGAAGGAAAGGAAGGTTTACTTAGGTTGTTGATTAATTTGGATTTTGCAAATTTTTTCCTTGCATGTCTTCTTAAATGGCATCCTCAAAACCACATATGACATATAAAATACCCCTTAATTAAATCTAAAAGATATGGATAAATCAGATGTTTGCTATAAAAAATTTGATCATAGTGTTGATAAATGAAAATTTTTTCTATTATGATTTACCAGACACAAAATTCTGGGTATGTCTCATTTTGTACTGCCTGACACCCTTTGTTGAGGCATCTTCTAAATATTAAAATTTAGATTCAGATCTAAAAATTCAGATCTAAAAATTCTGCCTGGAATTCTGCCTGGCACCTTATTTCCTTATGTTTGGAAGGATTTTTAATTACTGGAAGTTTTAATTTTTAAAAACAAAAAATTACAGGGTGATTTATTCAATCACCCCACAAAACCAATCTAAAAATT
>Ga0256842_1001411_pt1 | contig 19226 bp, 34 predicted proteins | sample 4559240metaG_FD_185973 | JGI IMG/M metagenome (GOLD analysis project Ga0256842, IMG submission 185973) | Hydrothermal vent microbial communities from Guaymas Basin, Mexico - 4559-240 | ecosystem: Environmental > Aquatic > Marine > Hydrothermal vents | place: Mexico: Guaymas Basin | collected... | reverse complement strand
TAATAATTTAGCTGTATTTTAATACATCTGGTAGTCAGAATTGATATATAGAATATAGGAGGAGTTTTTATGGTAGCTGTATCGACATGTTATTGGAGTGAAGAACTAACTGATCCAGAAGCAATGGTAACTGACATATTGGATTCAGGATTTGAAAGCATAGAGTTAGAATACAGGATCTCGGAAAGTCAGTTTCAAAAAATAAAACCTATTATAAAAAAGAAACTATTTGTCTCCAGTATACACAATTACTTTCCAAAACCAGATGATCCCAACATAAAAGGAAGTGGAGACTTATTTCTGCTATCCTCTACTGACAAAGATGAACACACAACTGCTATAAAATATACTCTCAGAACCATGGAATATGCTAATGAAATGGAAGCAAAAGCAGTAGTGCTTCATTTGGGAAAAGTAGATATGGAAAATCCTTTTGAAGAATTCAAAAAACTGTTTGAACTGGGCAAGATAACACAAAATGAAGGAAAAAAGTTTATAGAAGAACAAACAAAAATCAGAAATTCTTTAAGACAAAAGAATTTGGACGCTGTTCTAAAAGCATTGGACAAGTTGGTGATTCCAGCAGAAAAATACGGTATCTTTTTGGGAATAGAAAATAGGTTTTATTTTCATGAAATTCCCAATCTCGAAGAGGCAAAAGTAATACTTCAAGAGTTCAAAGGAAGCAATATTAGATACTGGTATGACGTAGGACATGCGGTGGTTCAGGAAAGACTGGGTATATGTTCTCAAAAGAATTTGATAATTAACTTTTTAGATGCTATGATTGGTATACATATTCATGATGTAAAAGGAATAGAAGATCATCTGGCACCAGGTGAAGGAGAATTAGATTTATTAAATATGTTAAGAGATATAAAAAAAGATGTGATAAAGGTGCTGGAAGTTCATAAAAATGCAAAAAAAGAAAACTTAATAAAAGCGAAAAATATGTTCTGAGGAGCTGTTGTATGAGGCAATTTCTAAAGGTGATGAAAGCTCTTTCTGATCCAAACAGGGTAAAAATAATAAAAATGCTACAAAGAAAAAAGATGTGTGTCTGTGAGCTTCAAACAGCTTTGGGAGTTGCTCAACCAACAGTATCAAAACATTTGAAAATATTAGAAGAAGCGGGTCTGGTAACATTTGAAAAAGATGGGCTATGGGTAAACTATAAGCTCTCTAAAAATAATAATCCTTATTCGAAAACAATGTTGAAACATATGAAAAAGTGGTTGGAGGATGAACCAGAGATAGTAGAATTAATAAAAAAACTTCCTTCTATAAATAGAGAAGACATATGTGCAAGAAAGCAAGCCCTAAAAAAATGAGTCAGTATCAAGGTATAGTCTTAATAGATGAAAAAACTAATAGAGTAGAGATTATTATATTTCCTTTTGCAGAGGGAATACCTAATGCTTCAGCATATGTGAATAAGAGAAGATGTTACACACCAACAGATGTTTTTTCTTATATAAACTTAAATCCAAACAAGAGCCAGAACCCCGTATTCTCAGAGTAATAAAAAAGAAAAGTGAGCTGTCTAAGTGTTTTTTGAGCAATGACAAAAAAGATATTTTGTCAGGATGCAAAGATTGCCCTTTGATTTATAAGTAAATAAAAGGAGTTGTACCATGAATACTTTACTAATTTATCCAGCAGTTCCTGAGACCTTCTGGGGATTTAAGTATGCAATAAAATTTATTAACAAAAAAGCTGCATATCCTCCATTGGGACTGCTTACAATAGCATCATTGTTGCCGGAAAACTGGAATACTAAACTTATCGATCTAAATACCCGCCCCTTACTCCAAGAAGATCTGAAATGGGCAGATCTGGTATTTATCAGTGCCATGGACATACAAAAAAAATCTGTAAATGAAATTATATCAAGATGCAAAAAGGCCAATACAAAAATAATAGCTGGTGGTCCACTTTTTAGCAGTGATCCTAAGGAATATATAGATATAGTGGATCATCTTATCCTAAATGAGGCAGAGATTACCATGCCTGAATTTCTGCATGACTTAAAAGAAGGTGTGCCCAAGAAGGTATACACTACAAATAAGGTATGTGACTTGCAAAAAAGCCCAGTCCCAAAATGGGATCTTATAGACATGAATGACTATGTATGCATGAGCATTCAGGTATCAAGAGGATGTCCATTTAATTGTGAATTTTGTAATGTGACTGCCCTGTTCGGACATAAGCCCAGGGTAAAAACTGTAGAACAGGTAATAAATGAACTGGATCAAATTTATGAAAGAAACTGGAGAGGTAGAATATTTTTTGTTGATGACAATTTTATAGGGAATAAAAAATTTGTAAAAAAAGAGCTTCTTCCTGCAATAATAGAATGGAAAAAAGGGAAAAAAGGAATAGTATTTAATACTCAGGTTTCTATAAATATTGCAGATGATCCTGAATTACTTCAGCTTATGGCTAAAGCAGGTTTTGATTCTATTTTTGTTGGAATAGAGACCCCTGTAGATGAATCTTTAAAAGAATGCAATAAAAAACAGAACAGAGCAAGAGACCTAATAAAAGACATAAGGCGAATACAGAATGCGGGCTTAGAAGTTCAGGCAGGTTTTATTGTGGGTTTTGACAATGATCCTCCAGATATATTTGAAAGACAAATAAGCTTTATTCAAGAAAGTGGAATAGTTACTGCTATGGTAGGAATTCTTCAAGCACCTGCAGGCACAAAGCTGTATGAACGATTAAAAAAGGAAGGGCGCATACTGGGTAGCATTACAGGAGACAATGTGGACGGAAGCACCAATATCATACCAAAAATGGGTATGGATACATTAATCAAAGGTTACAAATATGTAATGGAGAATATTTATTCTGTAGAAAATTACTACTATAGAGTAAAAAAGTTTCTTCAGGAATTTCGTCCTGACAGGATATATGAACAGATTAATAAAGATAGAATCTCAGGATTTATAAAAGCAAATATTAAACTTGGCCTTTTTGGCAAAGAAAGAAGACATTACTGGCAAACCATGATGTGGACCCTATTTCATAAGCCTAAGCTATTTCCTTTTGTGGTCACCTTTGCTATTTATGGATATCACTTCAGGCAAATATGCAGAAAAAACTTAGAACTTGAGCTTTGAGGTAAATTTCAGCTCCCCATCTACAAATGTAAATTTTACCAGACCTTTTAGTTTTTTTCCTAAAAAAGGGGTATTCTTGCTTTTAGAAAGTATCATCTCTTCTGTTAAAACATACTCAAACTCTGGGTCAATTATAGTCAAATTAGCCTTTTGTCCTATATTAATATTTTCCCAAGAAATGTTTAATATAAAGGCAGGGTTAACAGAAAGCTTTTTTATAGCTTGGGTAAGCTCAAGCACTCCTTCTCTCACCAGATCCAAAACAAGAGGAACTGCGCTTTGGAGCCCGATCATTCCAAATTCTGCTCTGTCAAATTCTACCTCTTTTTCAAGAGGACTGTGGGGAGCATGATCTGTGGCAATAACATCAATGATGTCTTCTTTTAAGGCACTCTTTATAGCCTCTACATCTTCCTCTGTCCTCAAAGGAGGATTTACTTTGGTATTGGTATCATAATCCATAACAGCCGTATGATCTAATGAAAAATAATGAGGAGCTGTTTCTGCTGTAACAGGGATACCCTGTTCTTTTGCCATCTTTATAAGCTGGACCGAACCTGCTGTACTTACATGAGCAATATGAACGGGACATTTGGTTAGCTTTGAAAGGAGAATATCCCTTGCTACCATTATCTCTTCTGAAGCAGCAGGAATTCCCGGAAGTCCAAGCTGAGTAGATATCCTTCCTTCGTGCATCACTCCCCCTTCTGAGATAAAAGGATCTTCACAATGGGAGATCACAGCAAGTCCACAGTAACTTGCATATTCTAATGCCCTTCTCATAAGATCACTATTTAACACCGATTTTCCATCATCAGAAACAGCAACAGCACCAACTTTCTTGAGCTCACCAAATTCGGTGAGTTTCTTCCCCTGTTGAGCAACTGTAATAGCAGCTATAGGATGAACTCTACAGAATCCTTGAGATGCAGCCTTTTCCAATATAAATTTTGTAACAGAAGCATTATCATTTACAGGATCTGTATTTGGCATACATGCAATATCTGTAAAGCCTCCTGCTACAGCAGCCAATGTACCAGACCTTATATCTTCTTTGTATTCATGGCCTGGCTCTCTTAAATGCACATGCATATCAACGAGCCCACGAGTTATTATCATTCCTTGAGCATCTATTATAAATTCAAACTGGTCTGATTCAAAAATCTTGCCACACGGAACAAGGTCTTTTATTCTATCTTTATCAATGACTATATCTAACTTTTCTATCCTATCTTTTACAGGGTCAACAACAGTGCCGCCTTTGATTAAAATCATCTATTTTTGTCCCCCAATAAGCAGGTATAAAATAGCCATCCTGACTGCCACCCCATTTGTAACTTGATCTAATATAACAGATCTGCCACTGTCTGCTACATCACTCATTATTTCTACACCCCTATTCATAGGACCAGGATGCATTACTATAGCATCTGGTTTAGTAAACTCGAGCATTTTTTTGCTTATACCAAACATATTTGAATATTCTCTAAGACTGGGAAAAAGATTTTTTTTCTGTCTTTCAAGCTGGATTCTCAATCCAATCACTACATCCTTTCCTTTAACAGCTTCATAAGGATCATGACAAAGCCTTACACCAAAAGACTCTACCTCCATTGGAATCATTGTGGGAGGGCCTGCTACGGTTACATTGGCTCCCATTTTTTTTAGAGCGATTATATCAGATCTTGCCACACGGCTATGAGCAATATCTCCTATTATTGCTACTTCTAACCCTTTTATTTCTCCCTTTTTTTCTTTTATAGTGAATAGATCAAGAAGTGCCTGAGTAGGATGCTCATTTATTCCATCCCCTGCGTTTATCACACCAACCTTTATTCTTTTTGCAATAAGATGGGGAGCACCTGTGGAAGAGTGTCTAATTACTATTATGTCCGGATTCATTGCTTCCAGATTTTTAGCAGTATCTATCAGGGTTTCCCCTTTTACCATGCTACTCGTAGAGGCAGATATACTTATAGTATCTGCGCCCAGAATCTTAGCAGCCATTTCAAAAGAGGTTTTCGTTCTGGTACTGGGTTCATAAAAAAAATTTATTATGCTTTTTCCTCTAAGGGTGGGAACCTTTTTGATATCTCTGTAGATTAACTCTTTTAATGAAGTTGCTACTTCTAAAATAAATTCTATATCTGATACAGAAAGCTGTTTTATACTCAGCAGGTCTTTATGACCAAAGGCCGACACTCTTTCCCCTTAACTTATAAACTATTGCTACTCTTCTGTTTTCTCAGGCGCAACTTCGGCCTTCATTTCCTCGGTAGGAATCAATTGCACAACAGAAATGGGTGCTGCATCCCCCTTTCTTACACCTTTTTTTATAATTCTAATATATCCACCTTGTCTATCCATATATTTCTTTGCAATTTCTTCAAATAATTTGTGAACTACTTTTTTTTCTTGAATGAATGCAAGAGCCTGCCTTCTGGCGTGCAAATCTCCTCTCTTTGCCAAAGTTATCATCTTCTCTGCCACTGGTCTTAAAACCTTTGCCTTTGTATCAGTTGTCTCAATTTGTTCATACTTAAAGAGTGCAGTAACCAAATTTCTAATAAGTGCTCTTCTATGAGCAGGATTTCTACCCAGTTTTTTACCTCCCTTTCTATGTCTCATGACCTTTATCCTCTTCTATTTTATTTTCTTCTGGTTTTTCAGACTCTTTTTCTGCCTGCTCCTCTTTCTCTGATTCAGCAGTATCTGGAGGATGAAAATCCACTTTCATACCTAAGCTTAAGCCCATACTTGCAAGCACTGTTTTTATCTCATTAAGAGATTTTCTTCCAAAGTTCTGTGTCTTAAGCATTTCTTGATCTGTTTTTTGAACAAGTTCACCTATATATCTAATGCCTGCATTTTTCAGACAATTTGCTGCTCTCACAGAAAGCTCTAGTTCAGATACAGGCCTAGATAAAAGTTCCATAAGTCTTCTCTCTTCTTCTTTCTTTTCTTCCTCTTCTTCCTCTTCTTCTGGTTCAGGTAATTCCTCAAAATTTATAAATGGATTCATTTGTTCTTTGAGTATCTTTGCAGCATACGCAAGCGCATCTTCGGGGTTTACACTACCATCTGTCCATATCTCCATTGTAAGACTGTCATAATCAGTCAACTGACCCACCCTTGCTTGAGTTACTCTAAAATTTACTTTTGTAATCGGAGAAAAAATAGCATCTACATATATAACACCTATTTCTGATTCCTTTGGCTTATGCCTTTCTGCCGGCACATATCCTTTTCCCATCTTTACCACCATTTCTATATCCAATTTTCCATCCTTTGCAAGGGTAGCTATATGATGCTCAGGATTCAGTACCTCCACAAGTCCATGGGTGTCTATATCCCCTGCCTTTACATCTCCTTCTCCTTCTTTAAACAAATGAATTACCGCTTCCTCTCTATCCAAAAGTCTTAATCTTACCCTCTTCAGATTCAGAATAATATCAGTCACATCTTCTACCACTCCGGGAATAGTAGAAAATTCATGTACAACCCCTTTGATTTTTACCGCAACTATTGCTGAGCCTTGAATAGAGGAAAGCAGTATTCTCCTCAAAGCGTTACCTATGGTAATCCCAAAACCTCTTTCTAAAGGCTCAGCTACAAACTTTCCATATGTAGAATCACTTTTCTCTATTGTAATCCGTTTTGGTTTAATCAGTTCTCTCCAATTTCTACTTTTAAGATCTACCAATATTTCCCCCATGGCTATTATTTTTTTGCTTTTTTATTGTTATTTTGAATAAAATTCTACAATTAACTGTTCTTGGATCGGGATATCAATAGACTCTCTCGTTGGCAATCCCTTAATAACACCCCTGAACTTGTCCTTGTCCAGATCTAACCATTCTGGTATACCCCGTCTTTCTATGGTCTGCATGGCTTCTAACAACTGAGGTATAGAACGACTCTTTTCTCTTACTTCTATAACATCTCCAACATCCACCTGATATGAAGGAATATCTACTTTTCTACCGTTTACCAAAAAATGTCCGTGCCGCACCCATTGTCTTGCCTGTTTCCTAGAAGAACCAAAACCCAGTCTATATACAACATTATCCAACCTTCTCTCCAAAAGGATAAGAAGATTGGTACCTGTAATCCCTTTCATTCTTTCGGCTCTCTCATAATATATCCTAAACTGCTTTTCTAAGATACCATATATCCTTTTAACCTTCTGTTTTTCCCTTAACTGTATTCTATAATCAGAATATTTTTCCCTTCTTTGTGTTGGCCCATGTTGTCCTGGTGGATAAGATCTTCTCTCAAAAGAACACTTGTCAGTAAAACATCGGTCTCCTTTAAGGAACAATTTGGTATTTTCTCTACGACATAATCTGCAAACAGGACCTGTATATCTTGCCAAGATAAACCTCCTTTACTTTAGACTCTTCTTCTCTTTGGTGGCCTACAGCCATTATGGGGTATAGGAGTAACATCTCTAATAAGAGTAATAGTAAGTCCTTCCACCTGAAGTGCCCTAAGTGCTGCTTCCCTACCTACCCCTGGCCCTTTTATTCTCACCTCTGCTACCCTAAGCCCATGTTCCATAGCCTTTTGAATCGCATCTTTTGCAGCCATCTGAGCTGCAAAAGGGGTACTTTTCCTTGAACCTTTAAACCCTACTCTTCCAGCACTGGATTGAGCTATCACATTGCCTTGAGGATCAGTTACAGTAATTATAGTATTGTTAAAAGTAGAATGTATATGAATTATTCCAGTATGTACATTCTTTTTTTCTTTTTTTGTCCTTCCTTTTCTTCTTGCTCTTGCCATCTCTTATCTCCTCTATTTTAGGATCCTGCCTTTTCTCTTTTTCTTCTTCCTATGCTGGCTCCTCTCGGCCCTTTCCTTGTTCTTGCATTAGTCCTGGTTCTCTGTCCTCTAACAGGAAGCCCTCTTCTATGGCGCAATCCCCTATAGCAGCCTATTTCCATAAGTCTTTTTATATTCATTGCTACTTCTCGCCTAAGCTCCCCCTCTACTTTATACTTCTCATCAATAATTCTTCTTATTTTTGTGATATCTTCCGGTTTAAGATCATCTGATTTCGTATTCGGATCTATCTCTGCTTCCTCTAATATTTTTTTAGCACTGCTTCTACCAATACCATATATATAAGTTAATGCAATCTCTATCCTTTTATTTTTTGGCAAATCTACCCCTGCTATTCTCGGCATAAATACTCTCCTTTTTATCCTTGTCTTTTTTTATGGCGTGGATTTTCACATATCACTCTTACCACACCTTTTCTTTTAATGATCTTACACTTCATACACCTCTTTTTTACAGAAGGAGAAACCTTCACTTTAAAACCTCCTTATTTACTTTCTCTATAAACAATCCTACCCCTTGTAAGATCATAAGGGGAAAGCTGAATTTTTACCCTATCTCCAGGCAAAATCCTTATATAATGTTTTCTCATCTTTCCAGAAATGTAACCTAACACTTCATATCCATTATCCAACTGCACTTTAAACATAGCATTTGGCAATGCTTCTTTAACTGTACCCTCTACCTCTATTGGTTCTTCTTTTGGCATATTATCTAACCTTTACAAAACCTCTTTTTACAAAACCTTCATAGTGTCTCATAAGCATATGAGCTTCTATTTGTGTAATAGTATCCATCGCTACTACCACTACTATAAGAAGCCCTGTCCCCCCAAAATAAAATGGCACATGTAATTTAAATATCAAAATTTGTGGCAGTACACAAATAGCCGAGACATATACAGCACCCCAAAAAGTAAGTCTTGTTAGCACCCTGTCTATATACTCAGCAGTACTCTTTCCAGGTCTTACCCCTGGGATATATCCGCCTTGCTTCTTCATGCTATCAGCTACATCCATAGGATTAAACTGAACAGCTGTATAAAAATAGCAGAAAAAGAAAATAAGAATCACATATATAATACTATAAACCAGATTTCCGGGTCTTAAATAGTTTACTATTTGATGCAACAAAGGCATCTTGTTTGGATCAATAAAGTTCGCTATAGTAGCTGGAAACATAAGCATAGATGACGCAAAAATAGGCGGAATAACTCCCGCAGTATTTACCTTTAAAGGCAGATGAGTGGTCTGCCCCCCATATATTCTTCTTCCTATCACTCTTTTAGCATATTGAACAGGAATTCTCCTTTGCCCTTTTTCAACAAAGACTATTATTCCGATCACTAAAATCATAAATGCCAACAAAAGGAGCATAAAAAATGGAGTAAGTTCACCTGTTTTTATAAGTCTTAGAGTATTGGCTACAGCTACTGGCATACGTGCAACAATTCCAGCAAATATTATTAGAGAGATACCATTACCAATTCCCCTTTCAGTAATCTGCTCACCTATCCACATCAGAAAAACAGTTCCTGCACACAATGTAATAGCTGTAAGCAGTCTAAAACCCCATCCACCCACAGGCACAATTAGCGAGCCTCCAGGTCCTGCCATATTTTCAAGACCAATAGCTATACCAAATCCTTGGACAAAACTTAGAAATACTGTCCCATATCTGGTATACTCGGTAAATTTTCTTCTGCCCAACTCCCCTTCTTTTCTCAATCTCCCTATTTCAGGGATAACAATTGAGAGAAGCTCTAATATAATAGCCGCACTTATATAGGGCATAATTCCAAGTGCCATTATAGACATTCTGCGTAACGCACCACCTGTAAACATATCCACCATACCAAATATGGTGCCCTGCTTTTGCGAGAAAAAAGCAGCTAAGGCAGCTCCATTTATTCCTGGTGTAGGTATATGACATCCTAACCTGTACACAATAAGCATGAGGAAAGTGAATAAGATCCTCTTTCTCAGCTCTGGAATCTTAGGTATATTCTGAAATCCTGTCATATTATCCTAATAACTCCACTCTTCCACCGCTGGCTGAAATCTTCTCTATTGCAGTTTTGCTTGCCTTATGGACTTTTATAAAGAGAGGATAAGAAATTTCACCATCTCCTAACAATTTTACGCCATCAGCATTTCCATACACAAGACCTTTTTCTATAAGCTTATCTATTCCTACCTCTTCGTTTGGCTTAAATATATTTAAATCTTTTATATTTAGAATTTCATATTCCTTTTTAAATATATTTTTAAAACCTCTTTTTGGAAGTCTTCTGTGTATAGGCATCTGTCCACCTTCAAAGCCTCTCGCAGGACCTCCACCAGAACGTGCATTTTGTCCCTTCTGGCCTCGACATGAAGTCTTTCCATGCCCGGATCCCGGACCTCTACCGACCCTCTTTCTATTCCTTTTTGAACCAGGTTTTGGTGAAAGTTCGTGTATTTTCATATTACTCCTGCTCCAATTCAATTTTTACTAAATGAGACACTTTTCTGAGCATACCTAACACCGAAGGATGATTTTTTACTGTAATTGTCTGATAAAGTTTTCTAAAACCAAGAGCCCTTAAGGTATCCTTTATTTTCCTGCTCTGTCCTATTCCACTTTTTACAAGTGTGACTTTAATAATAGCGCCCATTTTCTACCCCTTTATTTCTTCCAGTTTCTTTCCTCTACGATGTGCAATCTCCTCCGGAGTTCTTAATGAACGGAGTCCAGCTAAAGTTGCTCTTACTACATTATGAGGATTATTAGAGCCAATACACTTTGTAAGTATGTTGTGAATTCCTGCTGCTTCAAGCACAGGTCTGACCGCACCACCAGCAATAATACCAGTTCCAGGGGATGCAGGCTTAAGCAATACCATACCTGCCCCTGCTTTTCCTATAACCTCATATGGAATAGTGCCATTTTGAATAGCAATTGGTTTCATATCCTTTTTTGCCTTTTCTATGCCTTTTCTTATAGCATCAGGCACCTCTTTCGCCTTACCAAGGCCCATACCTACTCTTCCATTTCCATCTCCTACCACAACTATGGCACTAAAACTAAATCTACGTCCTCCTTTTACTACCTTTGCAACTCTTTTTACATGTACCACCTTTTCTATTAGCTGGAGTTCTTGCTCCATATAATCTCTCCTTATTAGAATTCTAATCCTGCTTTTCTTGCTGCTTCAGCTAACTCTTTTACTCTACCATGATACAAAAAACCGTTTCTATCAAAAACAACCCTTTTTATTCCCTTACTTAAAGCCATCCTTGCTATGGCCTCTCCTACTACAGCTGCTCCTTTTTTATTACCAGAGTCCTTGCCCACCACAGGAGCTATATCTTTTGATAAAGTAGAAGCCGAAGCCAAAGTTCTACCCATTGTATCGTCTATTATCTGAGCATAAATATGCCTCAGACTTCTATAAACACACAAACGTGGCCTTTCAGAAGTTCCACGAATCTTTTTGCGTATCCTCTTTTTTCTGCGCAATCTTGCTTCTCTTTTACTAAGTCTTCCCATTATTTACTTAGCACCTCCGCCTTTACCAGCTTTCTTAATAATTATCTCACCTTCATACCTTATACCTTTTCCTTTATAAGGTTCAGGTGGCCTAAATCTTCTAATCTTAGCAGCAGTTTCACCAACAAGCTCTTTATCTATGCCCATTAATACAATCTTACTCCTTTCCACCTGAGCATCTATACCCTTTGGCAATTCAAACTCTATGGGATTAGAATATCCTAAATTTAAAACAATAGTTCTACCTTTAAGCTCTGCTCTATATCCCACCCCAACAATTTCAAGCGCCTTTTTAAAACCTTCTGTTACCCCTTTTACCATATTCCATATCAAAGAATTAAAAAGACCATGCAGTGCTTTACTCTTTTTTGTGTGCTTTTTAATAAAGACTTTTATTACATTGTCCTGAATCTCAATGCCTATATCAGGATGAATTTCCCTTTTCAGCTCTCCCTTTGGACCTTTTACAGTAACAAGATTACCATCTAATTTTACCTGAACCCCCTGGGGTATAGGAATAGGTCTTCTCCCAATTCTGGATTCACCTGGCATAAGTCAACTCCTTATTTGAGGCTGCTAAAGATAATCTCTAACAGCCTCAAAAAAGATATAATTTAAAAATTTCTAAATCTTCTAATAACCCCTCTATCTTCTTATCGAGCCTGCTCAAAAAATTTTTTGAATAGACTTTTTTTATTTTACCATATTGTACAAATTATTTCTCCACCTACCCGCGCCTTTCTTGCCTCTTTATCCGTCATAATTCCCTTGGATGTGGAAATAATATTTATTCCATAACCATTTAATACTCTTGGGATATCTTTATATCCTGCATAAACTCGCCTACCTGGTTTGCTAACCCTTTTTAATCCTTCTATCACAGACCTTCCTTTTGCGTCATATTTTAAAAATATCCTGATCGTCTTTTTTGGCCCTTCAGATATCACTTGAAAATTATTTATATATCCTTCTAATTTCAGAATTTCCGCAATTCTTAACTTCATCTTTGATCCCGGGATATCTACATATTCATGCTGAACTCTTAATGCATTTCTTATCCTTGTTAACATATCTGCAATAGGATCTGTCATTGTCATATCTAAGAACCTCCACCTACCAGCTTGATTTCCTTATGCCGGGTATCTGTCCTGCAAGCGCAAGCTTTCTAAAACAGATTCGACACATATTAAACTTTCTGAGAAATGCCCTGGCTCTACCACAAATAGGACATCTATTATATTTCCTCACTTTGAATTTAGGCTCTTTCTGAGCTTTAATTATAAGAGCTTTTCTTGCCAAAGTCTTCCCTCCTTTATGCCCTAAAAGGCATACCTAAGTACTTTAGTAAATAAAATGCTTCAACATCTGTTTTTGCAGTAGTTTTTATGGTAACATTCATTCCTTTTACCTTATCTATTTTATCATAGTCAATTTCAGGAAATATTATATGCTCTCTTATCCCTATGGTGCAATTTCCATGTCCATCGAATATCTTATCAGGAATACCTCTGAAATCCTTAACTCTTGGTAATGCTATATTAAAAAGCTTATCTAAAAAATCCCACATCCTTTTGCGTCTCAATGTAACTTTACATCCAATAGGCATTCCTTTACGCAGTTTAAAAGCAGCAATTGAGCGTTTTGCTCTTGTAACTACTGCCCTTTGACCAGCAATAAGAGATAACTCTTCTACTGCTGAATCAATAACCTTAATATTTTGAATAGCCTCTCCCAAACCCATATTAAGCACCACAGAATCTACTCGTGGTACTGCCATTCGATTTTTATATTTAAATTCCTTCATCAAAGTTGGAACAACTTCATTATAATATTTTTCCCTTAACCTGGACAAAATTATCTCCCTCCAACTTATTCATCAATTGGTTCTTTACACTTCTTACAAACTCTTACTTTTCTTCCATCTTCTAATACCTTTTTGCCTATCCTTGTAGGCTGAGCACACTTATTACATATCAACATAACATTAGAAATATGTATAGGCGCTTCTTTTTCTACTATCCCTCCCTGAGGAGCATTTACAGAAGGACGCAAATGTCTTTTTACTATGTTTACTTTCTCAACCACAACCCTTTGTTTTTCTTTATCTACGCTTAATACAGTACCGATCTTTCCTTTATCTTTTCCCGCAATTACCATTACCTTATCATCTTTTTTTATCTTTAGAGACTTAATAAACTTGCGTTTAGCCAATTTATCACTCCTCTTAACAACTTAAATTTATTAGAGAACCTCCGGAGCCAAGGATACAATCTTCATAAAATTCTTCTGCCTTAATTCCCTGGCCACAGGTCCAAATATACGTGTTCCTATAGGATCCCCTTGAGGGCTAATCAAAACTGCTGAATTTTCATCAAATTTGATATAGGATCCATCCGGTCTTCTTATTTCTTTTTTTGTCCTTACCACCACTGCTCTTACTACATCACCTTTTTTCACCTTTGAATCTGGAAGAGCATCCTTTACAGAAGCCACAATTATATCTCCTATTGTGGCATATTTTTTCCCTGTACCACCAAGAATTCTTATACAACTTATTTCCTTTGCTCCAGAATTATCTGCCACTTTCAACCTGGTCTCTTGCTGAATCATTGAAGTACTCCCTACTATTACTGTTCATTTTCTTAAGTAGATTTTTCTTCTTTTACCTTAGATAATAGCTTTCCTTTTTCTAATATCTCAATAACCTGCCACCTTTTTCTTCTGCTCAATGGTCTGCTTTCTATTATCTTTACTTTATCCCCAATACCACACATATTTTTAGGATCATGAGCCATAAATTTCTTTCTTTTTTTTATATATTTTTTATAGATAGGATGTTGAGTTAATCTTTCTACTAAAACCACAACTGTTTTATCCATTTTATCACTAACAACTGTTCCTATAAATATCTTTTTATTTCCTCTTTTTTCCATAATACTAATCCTTTTCCTCTACTTTCTTTAGCTCTCTTTCTCTCAATATAGTCAAAACCCTTGCCACGTCTTTTTTTATTTTCTTTATTAGAGAGGTATCTCCTAATTGACCACTTTCTTTTTGAAATCTCAAGTTAAATAGTTCTCTTCTTAACTGCCTTTCCTTTTCCTTCAGTTCTTCATCACTTAGATTTCTCAGTTCACTTGCCTTCATATCTTATTGACTCCTCATTACAAACCTTGTAGCAATAGGAAGTTTATGGCTTGCTAAACGTAATGCCTCTTCTGCAACTTCCTTTGAAACCCCATGAAGTTCATATATTATCTTACCCGGTTTTACTACAGCAACCCATTCTTCAACTGAACCTTTACCTTTACCCATTCTGGTTTCAGCAGGCTTCTTTGTTATTGGTTTATCAGGAAACACCCTGATCCATATCTTACCACCTCTTTTTACATGTCTTGTAATAGCTATTCTGCCTGCTTCTATCTGCTTTGCTGTAAGCCAACAACATTCAAGCGCCTGCAACCCAAAATCTCCAAACGCTAAGGTATTTCCACGGGATGCTTTTCCCTTCATTCTACCTTTCTGTTGCTTCCTATATTTTACTTTTCTCGGAGCTAACATAGCATCACCCTATTCCTTTTGTCCTTTTTTTTCTGGTAACAACTCACCTTTAAAGATCATAACCTTAACACCTATTACTCCATATGTAGTAAAAGCTTCAGCAAAACCATAATCAATATCAGCTCTCAAAGTATTTAAAGGCAATCTACCTTCTCTATACCACTCTCTACGTGCCATCTCTGCCCCACCTAACCTGCCACTACAAGCTATCTTTATACCTAATGCACCAAATCTTAGAGCTGTCCCTACTGCTTTTTTCATTGCCCTTCTAAAAGGAACTCTTCTTACCAATTGCATAGCCACATTTTCTGCTACTAGCTGAGCATCCACTTCAGGCCTTTTAACTTCCTGTATATCTATATAAACAGGCTTTTTTAGAAAACCTTCTAACTCTGCTCTTAGTCTTTCTATATCTGCTCCTCTTCTTCCAATCACTATACCTGGCCTTGCAGTATGTATTATTATCCTTATCTTGTTTGCTGCTCTTTCTATTTCAATTTTGGAGATCCCAGCATGAATTAACCTTTTTTTAATAAAGTTTCTAATCCTAAAATCTTCTAAAACAGATTCTCCATATCCTCTTTTTGCAAACCATCTAGAATCCCAATTCCTATAAATACCCACTCTAAAACCTATAGGATGTACCTTCTGTCCCAATATTTGCCTCCATTTATTTTATTTCTTCTAATATAACAGTAAGATGACTTGTCCTTTTTCTTATCATAGTCGCTCTACCCAAGGCCCTTGGTCTCCATCTCTTTAGCACAGGTCCTTCGTCGGCATATATCTGAGCAATTCTAAGCTGATCTACATCCAAATTCTGATTTTCTTGGGCATTAGCTACTGCAGATTCAATCAGCTTTTTAAGTATAGATGCTCCCTTTTTTGGCATAAAGGAAAGTATATTTAACGCTTCTTCTACCTTTTTGCCCCTCACCGCATCCATAACAAGTCTTATCTTACGCGGAGATATTCTTATATACCTTGCATGTGCCTTCGCAATCATAGCCTCTATCCTTTATTTTTTACCTTTTACTTTGGATTTTTTATCACCCGCATGCCCATAAAAGGTTCGAGTGGGAGCAAATTCTCCCAGTTTATGACCTACCATATCTTCAGTTACAAATACAGGGATAAATTTCTTTCCATTATGTACTGCAAATGTAAGCCCTACAAATTCTGGAATAATAGTAGAGCGTCTGGACCATGTTTTTATCACCTTTTTACTACCTGTCTCTTTAGCCTTTCTCACCTTTTTTAATAAATGATCATCTACAAATGGCCCTTTTTTTAAGGATCTGGGCATTACTTCCTCCTCTTTATTATAAACTTATCACTTGGCTTTTTACGCCTTCTAGTTTTATAGCCTTTTGTAGGAACACCCCAAGGAGTTACAGGATGACGCCCACCAGAAGTCTTTCCTTCTCCACCTCCATGAGGATGATCCACAGGATTCATAGCAACTCCTCTTACTTTTGGTCTCCTTCCAAGCCAGCGACTTCTCCCTGCTTTACCAATAGATATATTTTCATGGTCTAAATTTCCAACCTGACCTATTGTTGCCTTACATTCTTCAAATACCATTCTTACTTCACCAGAAGGAAGTCTCAGATGCACATATCTTCCTTCTTTTGCCATAACCTGAGCGTATGTTCCGGCACTCCTTGCTAATTGTCCTCCTGCACCAGGTTTTAATTCAATATTATGCACATATGTGCCAAGAGGAATATCTTTTAAAGGCAGAGCATTTCCTACTCTTATCTCTACTCCACGACCAGAGACCACCATATCTCCAACTTTTAAATCATTTGGAGCAAGTATATATCTCTTTTCTCCATCCAAATAATGTAATAGAGCAATATTAGCACTTCTATTAGGATCATATTCAATAGCTGCAACTTTTGCAGGAATTCCATCTTTATCTCTTTTAAAATCTATAATCCTATAAAGTCTCTTGTGCCCTCCTCCTCTATGCCTGACAGTAATCCTTCCCATAAAATTTCTTGCGCCTGTCTTCTTTAAAGGCACAAGTAAACTCTTTTCAGGTTCTGTCTTAGTTATCTCATCAAAAGTCAGAGTTGTCATAAATCTTATGCCCGGTGATGTAGGTTTATATGTCTTTATCCCCATAATTATACCCCACTAAATTTTTCAATATCTTCTCCCGGCGCAATAGTAACAATGGCCTTTTTCCAGTCTGGCTTCTTACCAACAATTCTCCCAAACCTCTTCTTTTTACCCCTTACATTGATAGTTCTAACTTTAAGTACCTTTGTTTTAAATATTGTCTCTACTGCTCTTTTTATATCTATTTTTGTTGCATCAGGATGTACTTTGAAGATTACCTGTCTATTATCTTCCTTTAAGGTAGTAGCTTTTTCAGTAATATGAGGCCCTTTTATAACTTCGTATATATTCACTATAACAATGCCTCCTCTATACTTTTTACAGCAGGCTCCTCCAAAACAAGAAAGTCATATACTAATAGATCATACACATTCAAGCCTTCCCATCTTAAAACCTTTACATTAGGAACATTGCGAGAAGATTTTTCTAAGTTTTCATGTTCTTTTGAAACCACAAAAACGATCTTTTTGCCATTATTCAATTCAAACCTCTTTAACACTTCTACAAATCTTTTTGTCTTTATCTCTGGTAGCTCAAGATCATCTATTATAAACAATGCATTATTTTTAAGTTTATCAGTTAACGCCATTTTCAAAGCTGCTTTTTTTACTTTTTTGTTTACCTTCTTAGTGTAATCTCTTGGCTTTGGAGGAAAGACCACTCCTCCACCTACTCTTATAGGAGAACCAGCATCTCCTACCCTTGCTCGCCCTGTACCCTTTTGTCTCCACAACTTTCTTCCCGAATAGATTACTTCTCCTCTTGTCTTTGCACATGCAGTCCCTGCCCTTTTAGCACTCAACTGCGCTACTACTACAAAATGTAGCAAGTGTTTTTTTATAGGAACATTGAAGATATTTTCATTTAACTCTATTTCAGAAACCTTTTCTTTGTTTAAATTATATACATCCACTTTTATTCCCATCTTCCACCTCAGCTACTTATCTTGGATATTTCTATAAAACCATTTCTGCTCCCTGGAATAGCACCTTTTACAACTACCACATCTATCTCTGGTCTTACATCTATCACCTGTAGATTCTTTACAGTTACCCTCTGATTTCCCATTCTTCCAGGCATTTTTCTACCTTTATATACTCTTCCAGGAGTAGCACACATTCCAATAGAACCAGGGATCCTATGAGAACGGGAACCATGAGTCTGAGGACCACCAGAAAATCCCCACCTCTTCATAACACCAGCAAATCCCCTGCCCTTACTTCTACCGGTTACATTTACCAATTCCCCTGGCTTGAATATATCTGCCTTTATCTCTTGTCCTAATTCAAATTCGTCAGGATTTTCTACTCTTACTTCTTTTAAGAAAGCAAAACATCCTTTACCTGCTTTTGAAAAATGCCCTTTCATAGGTTTGTTTACTCTGCTTTCTTTCTTAAGCTCAAATCCTAATTGGATCGCGTTATATCCTTCTTTTTGAACTGTTTTTTTCTGGATAACCACACAGGGCCCTACCTTTAACACTGTCACTGGAACACTTCTACCATCCTCTAAGAAATACCTCGTCATACCTAATTTTTTTCCAAACAGCTTAGTTACCATAGCAAAATCTCTTCCTCCTTTGATCAAAGCTTAATCTCCACATCAACCCCAGCTGGAAGATCCAATTTCATAAGGGCATCTATTGTTTGATGAGTTGGCTCTAATATATCTAATAAACGTTTATGTGTTCTTATCTCAAACTGTTCCCTTGACTTTTTGTTTACATGAGGTGACCTAAGAACACAATACTTATTTATTACAGTGGGCAGTGGGATAGGACCAACTACCCTTGCTCCTGTTTCTCTTGCTGTATCTACTATCTCCTTTGCCGCCTGATCTACAAGCCTATAATCATAGGCCTTTAACCTTATTCTTATTCTCTGATTGGTCAACATATATTCATCTACCCCAAATTTATTCCAATATCTTACTAATCACACCTGCACCAACGGTTCTTCCACCTTCCCTTATAGCAAACCTTAAACCTTCTTCTAAGGCCACAGGCGTTATCAAAGATACATCTAACGTCACATTATCTCC
>Ga0256842_1001410_pt1 | contig 19228 bp, 15 predicted proteins | sample 4559240metaG_FD_185973 | JGI IMG/M metagenome (GOLD analysis project Ga0256842, IMG submission 185973) | Hydrothermal vent microbial communities from Guaymas Basin, Mexico - 4559-240 | ecosystem: Environmental > Aquatic > Marine > Hydrothermal vents | place: Mexico: Guaymas Basin | collected... | reverse complement strand
GCCTTAACAGCAGACATAAGTTATCTACCTCACTAATTTAATTAGAAAAATCGCCAAAAAACATGCACAGTACTTATACCACGACAGCGCGTTAAAACCAACTGTAGCGGCCAAGCAAAACCAAACTTGGAAATATGCAATTCCTGTTTGGACTACTCAAGCTGGAAGCGAGGAAATGTCGCAGCAAAAAAACTCCTTGGGTGAATTTCACAGTGCTTCCACAATAATCAGAATGACAGAGTAAATCAGTTGATTATTAAAGAATAAAAACTCATGGTGTTGCGTTCGCGGCTCACCGATTTAGATGATCTATTTAAAATGCGCCAAGGCTGCCAAAACGGATTGATACGGGCAAACCATCAATCAGATATCTGGATGGCAATGGCTGGTCAGGAACAAGCTGAACAACCAGTTGTACATCCCTGCTGCCGATGGGTGATGCCAGATCTCCAGGTAATCTATGTGTCAAATTCGCCTCATTGATAACGGTGGCCTGGCACTTTTTGCCATCAGAAAACTTAAGTGTAGCCCTGGTTCCAGTTTTGGAATAGTGGATATACCGGGGGGAAAGATAACAGGTTATGACCGTATTTTTCAAATCTCCAAGCAACAACATATTACTGCCCGAAGAGAGAGCTTCTCCCTCTTGGACAAAAACATCTAACACCTTGAATTTACCTGTAGCATAATAACTGAGCTCTGCCCGCTGTTTTTTAATAGCCGTAAGCTCGGCTTCTATCTGCGCATTTCGAACATTTTTATGAATCGAGGGGGTGGCGGCCTCTCTCTTTATTTTGTCCTGCCACTCGCTTAACTGCATAACTGCCTGCTCATACGTCAATCTAACCTGATTATAGCGGTAATTCGCTTCATCCAGTTCTGCCCGTGTCGCAGCACCCTGCTTAAACAGGTAACGAAATTGTTGCAAACGTTTTTTCTGATAAACCACCATTTTTTTAGCGATATCAATTCTGTCCCGCAGAGCGGTTTCATTGCCTAAACTGACTACCGAAGAGGGGATATTCAGTGCTTGAAATTCGGCCTGTAGTAGTTGTTCCCGCTGATCAAGACGCAAATCGTCAAGAATAATCAGAGGATCACCTGGTTCTACCATTTCGCCGGTTTTTACAGCAATTTTGGTGACGATTCCAGCAACGGAAGCATTGACCGGTATTTTATTCAAAGTAACATACCCCGGAGCATTGACAACCAAGAGCATATAGAACATCTTCCCAAAAAAATAAAGGAGTGGACTGGAAACGATCAGTAGAATCAGATACCAACGAAATAACGCAGTTTTCCGCTTTGCTGGTGCGTAAGAAACCTTTATTTCCTTTTCCCGTTGCGGATTGCGCCGTTTATTTTCATCGAAATTAATCTTCATCATTCATGTCCATATAGTCTTGCCATGACTGAATATAAATACAGCCAATCCTGCCGTCAGTGTGTTGTCTCAGCACAGCCAATTTTTCCCCAAATTGTCTTTTGGATAACCCGGCATAACTACCATTATCTCCAAGCTGCGGCTCAACTGACTGGGCTACAGAAAAAGGCATATCGGGAAACCTGGTCATAATGTTCTCGACTCTTTTTGCCACTTTTTCGGGATCGTTAATATAAACCATCAGCGTTACAGCAATATTGTCCAAATTCTGCAGGCCACAACCAAGGCAAAAACCATCAAAATTCTCACTGAGATAACGGGGATGCAAATCTAATTCAATCGGCAGCGATGTCAACCTGGATACCGCCTGTACCGTCCGCAACAGGTGTGCGAGGATCGCTCGGTCAGGAATCTGCATGTGAGCCAATTGGTTAGGTTCCAGATCCAAGTGTATCACCGAAAAATCGAAATCATGAACGCTACCGATAATATTCAGCAGATCTTGCCGATACTCAGGAAGAATCCAGGTTGGTTCACCAAGGAGTAAGCCGACATCAATTCCGGCATGTTTTGCTTTGCGAATAAATGATTGCAGATGGGTCTTTCCTACAGGAAGTTTCAACCTGTCGAGTTGCGATCGGTCAAAAGAGAGTAATATTCTATGTATCCCGTCTTTTCGCAGCTCCTCCCAGAAATTGGACGAAGCGCGTTCTTTGGCAAAAAGTTTTTTGGAATTCCAAACGTACACCCCAAGACAATTGTTTTGTGTAGAATCTGCAACAGAGGGCGTTTCAACAACCGAAGCAGATGAGAGATCTTGACAATCAGGCAGCCGCCGCCGCCACAGCGGTTTGATATAATGGTCATCGACCACAGTATCAATCTGCGCTTTCACCCTGCCTCTGCCAGATTCATCCTCGGTACTGGCAAGAAGGCGTGCAGCTCCCTGCAAAAGGACAACCTCGGCATCAATATAATCCATAGCAACCTGATAATAGATATATCGACTTCGCTGCAACTGCTCAAAAGTATCTCCTGGAATGGTCTCGCTACGCAAAACCTGCTCTCTAACACTTTCGAGCGCCGCTTTGGTTCGCTGGGCGGCAAAGCGTATGTTCTCCAAAGCAGCACGATAGTGTTCTATGTCATTATCAATGTTTGCCAACAGCTGGCTACTAACCAGGTCCAGTTCTCTCTGCAGTTTCAGCAGACGCGCTCGTTCTCGAGCCGCCTTTGCGTGAGCCGCTCGGGAAAATTCCCACGGGGCATCCATGTCAAATTGGAGAGTAACCCCATACCCGTTATCATTACTTGGAAAATCGCTATCCGTATATCCTGTCAAGCTAACTTTAGCCTGAACATCGCAGTGACAGGCAAGGTCAAGGACTCTCAGCTGCTTATCAATCAACCCACGTAATCTCACAATATCGGGATGATTATTGAGAACCATGGAATGGAGAAATTTAGGGTCAAGCTCAGGACGGGGAAGATCAGGATCGAGGGCAATAAAATTTCCCGTAGAACGGTTTGTCAGCAAGTCAATGTTGGATTGAGCTCTTCTCTCGGCAGCTCGCAAATTTGCAAGATTTCGGTGGACAAGGGTAAAAGCGGAGAGAAATTCCTGCCGGTCAGCATCAAGTAATAGCCCCTGTTTATACCTCTGCTGTAAAATGTGATTTGTTAGGGCTTCATCCATCAAAAAAGCCTGACTAAGCTTTATTTTCTGCTGAGTTCCCCAGAGAAGGCAGTATTGAGACCGTAGCGCCTCCAAATTTTTCAGGTGGTTAAATTCCCTCTGCTGCTTACTATCCCAGACCGCCTCCTCTGCTTTAAGAACTTGTGCACGTTGCCTGGCCATAGTTCCCAAAAGAGGGTAGCGCAATCCAAAAGATAGCCGTACCCGGTCATAATCACGCATTTTGTCGGCGCTAACAGCTTCGCTATAATGACCGACTCCCGTACCACCAAACAACTCCAGCCCACTAATTGCCCGTTGCCGTTCAAGCTGCTGCAAATTTTCCTCAATTTCAGCAGCGGCAACTAGCGATTCCATGGACTTAGAAACAAACGGTTCAAGTTCCTGCAGCGAATGGCATGGACGTACATCTGGCACAGTGTCATCTACAATATTATTCTCTGCAATAGTAAGCTGCTGACCACCCAAAAACAGGATAATCAGAAAAAAACAACAACGGCATACACAGAAGAGAAAATGTTTCATTGTAACAATATTCCAATCGTAATACTGGAAATAGTTAAAATTTACCTTTTTTCAATACCCACCAAGGTGCCATAGTGGAGTCAAGGTGTGATTGCATGAATAGCTCTTTCATACAGGCAATCGCAGCCCAGATTCGCATGGAAAATGTAAAAAAGGGCATAATGAAAAGATACGGAGCCAGTCGAAGATCCTGCCATGGCCGTTCCGATAGGAGCAATATACTGACAAAAAAGAATATAATGGTGATCGCCAGATAGAGCAGATAAACGAGCGCCCAAACGGCCAAAACAAGGCCCGTCGGGTAAACAGCAAAAATATAGCAGGAGTAAAACAGGATAACAAAAGGGAGAATGATCTGGAATAGCATGCCAACCAACAACTGCATGAGCATATTTTTCCACCCCAGTAGGCGGGGATTGAAACTCAAATAATGTTTACGAATATAAATGTAGAACAGATCACCATCCCAACGTAACCGCTGATTGAAAAAATCATAAAAAGTTGTCGGGACGTCCGTGTGACCAATGGCTCTAGGCTCAAAACAGATACGAAGATCTGGATGGCGCGCAAAGTAATTTTTGATCCGCAACGTCATATCAAGATCCTCAGCAGTTCCGCTGTCCCATCCACCCAGTTTCTGAATAAACGCTTTGCGAAAAATACCAAAAGCGCCAGAAATATTGTTCACAAGGTTAAACTCACTCAAACCAGTTCTGGTAGCATGGATTGATATGAGGTATTCAATTGCCTGTAAATGGGTAACCATACTGGCATTTTTATTTCTGACACGCAAATTACCCGCCACGCCAACCACGTTAGGATTTATAAACTGTCTGGTTGCACGATACACCATATCGTTATCAAAGGAGGTGTCACCATCAACATTAATGACAATCTCACCGGTGGCACATTGCAAGCCAGCATTCAATGTGGAGACCCGTCCACCCCGCTGCCATTTTGGTAAGATACGTAATATTCGCCTCGGTTTATCCCGAAAATACGCCTTCATCTCCTGAGCAGCAGAATAGGTATTTCTATTCTGGTGTGCGCCGTCAATAACGGCAATAATTTCAATACGCCCCATATATAACTGTTCACATAAACTGCGAATAGTAATCTGCACATCCTCACCCTCAGAGTAGCAAGTGATAATACAGGAAACTGTTGGCAGGAAAGCTGGATTTTCCAGTGCAGGAGTAAGTTCTTTACTGTAATATTTCAATATCCCGATCAAAACCAGAAGATAAACCGGCATCTCAAGAAAAATAAAAAATGGGACAAACTTTAAGATGAAAAGTTCCAGTCCATGCTGAAACATACTGAGAAGTAACAAAATTAAAGTGTGGTAAGCGTGCGCCAGAATCTCCAAAATCATGCAATCTCGCCCTCAAGTCGTACAAGTAGTTGCTCGCCTGTTTCCCCAGCGATCATATTATCCGGCGCACTAAAAGTAACAACTTCACATTCCAGCTGTACCCCTTCATCCTGAATCGTAAGAGATTGAAGAGACATCAATCTGGAAACTATGATATCGCAACCAGAAGAATCTGTCTTAGATAGCAAAATCCAAATGACATCAGTAACAGTGCGTGTCATAAGATCGGTGACACGAACTGTTTCACGAATACGTGATATGTAACCATCCACCAACTCAATCAGGCGATACCTCCCTATTTTCTTATATAGCTCTGATAGGTTTTTTACCCTAATTCCAACCAAACTGAAAAGCTCATCTGTATAACGCTGGCACATTTTCAATAACCAATCGACGGTGTAATTGAAGTGAACAGGATTTATATTTTGCAATTCATCAAAGAGACTATAGACATCGTCCACCTCTCCCGTCCTGACTGCATACGTTACCCGATCAGTGCTTTGGTAGGCGTAGACTGGCCACGGCATCAACTCATCAGGCCTGTTCCGTTTTCCACAATGCTGACAATGGGCAACAACATCAGGTTCTTGAAATAAACAGTCACAATCCTTGCAGATATAATTCTCCAAAGGACGATCATAGTCGACACCTATATGCCGCAACTGCCCCATGCACTGAGGACAGGTTAGCGTATTATTGTGCATGAACTGTTCTTGCGGGGCGACATTGCCGCAAATAAAACAGTGGAGAAAAGGTTTTTTTTCAATTTCAATACTATTACACTCAGGACACACATCGATAAAATTAAAATGGGCATAGTTGCAAGCTGGACAATGACGAACCCGATCTACAAGCTCAGTAGCAGTAATAAATTTCCGATTTTTTAGCGTTGCAACAAGGGTGGCTCCACCCTGCTCATCTCCGGCCAAAACTTCAAGCAATGGATAAGAATACAGATGAGGGTGATTCCATTGCTGAAATGGTAACACAACAGTTTTAGGACGTAAGAACAGATATGCTAAAACTCTGAGTAATGCATTTTCAGTATAGTCATCGATATCATGATGCAGGCGCATTTGCTGCTGGAAAAGTGACGCTGATTGTACAGTTGCTTCCTCCAGACTAGAAACTTTACCGTCACTCAACATATCAAAAAGTTTACCTGTATGTTCACAGAGGAATACTGGGCACAAAAACGTATCGCTTGCCCCCCGCAATTTTTTGAGAACTTCCAGAGCTACATCGTCAGAGCTACCCTCAATAATAAAACCATCTGGCACTGTTTTATGTTCCAGATACTCTTCATAACTGGAACATGTCACACAGGAGATATCATTGATATCAATAAGTAAGGAATGTTTACCCAAAGCAAAGTAAATAAAATCCATTATACCCACCCAGTTAAAAGCTATCTTCTAAACCAGCAAAGTGCGTATTCCGGTGAAAGTGGACCACCGATTCCTGTAGTGGTCAAGCAAAACCGGACACAGATTTATGTTTTTCTTCCGCTGCTACCGGCGACAAACCACCGTTGGCCTGATGTGGTCGGTAGTTGTTGTAGTACCCCATCAGGTATTCGCTAATATCATTTTGGGCACTGGCAAATGTCGGATACCCGGTCTGGGGCATCCACTCGCTTTTGTAGCTGCGAAATAGTCGTTCCATCGGTGCATTGTCCCAGCAGTTGCCGCGACGGCTCATGCTTTGTTTCATCTTGTAGCGCCATATTCTCTGGCGGAATTTTATACTGCCGTACTGGCTGCCTTGATCTGAGTGAAACATTACGCCTCGTGGTCGGCCTCGTTGTTGATATGCCATATCCAGTGCTGCCACGGCTAGTTCTGCATCGCAATAGCTGGATAAATGCCAACCGATTACACGACGAGTATATAAATCCAATACCACAGCCAAATACGCCCAACGTCCTTGTGTCCAGACGTAGGTAATGTCGCCGCACCATACCTGGTTGGGGTGTTCTGGCTGAAATTGTCGATTCAGCAGATTGGGGATGTCTGGTCGTTCGTGCCTGGCAGTTTTGTAGGCTGCCGGTTTTGGCTGTTTACTGACCAGCCCGGCTTCTTTCATCAGTTGACGAACTTTGTATCTGCCAATCTTTTCACCTTGTTCACGCATTTTGGCAACGATGGTGCGACTTCCGGCTGATTGACGACTGGCGTTGTATATCTCGGTTACCAGGGCGCGTAAGCGCAGCCTCTCGGCGTCGATTGTATTCTTGCGCAGCAAGTGGTCGTAATAGCTGCTTCGGCTTATGCCAAATATACGGCATAACCGGTTTACTTCGTACTGTTTTTGCTCTCTCAACCGATCGATCAGCGCAAACATCTCGCTCCGTCTGACATCAAGAGAGCGGTAGCCTTTTTTAGGATGGATTTCTCCTGTTCCAGCTGCTTTATCCGTTTCTCCAACTCCTGTATGCGATGGTGTTCTGGCGTCATGGCTTTGCCCTGGGGTGTTATGCCTGCTTTTTCTCCCCTCAGTTGTTTCACCCAGCGCCGCAACACTGAATCGCTCACTCCGACCGCCTGACTTGCAGCAGCTATGCTGTACCCCTGCTCAATTACCAGGTTGGCTGCTTCCTGTTTGAATTCCGTACTGAATGTACGCCTGTTCTTTTTACTCATTGGACACCTCTCCTTTCGCGGTGACTATATCACCTTAATGGGTGTCCGGGGATAGTAGACCACTACACTTCGTGTTGCGTATCGACAACATATTTATCAATAGAATGTGGTTTGGTGTGGGGTTGTTGCTTTGAGTTCCGCCCCGGTACACTGCTTTTATCTGCTGCGTGTTCTGCCACGTTGAGCCCGCGCACCTTTGTCATTCCTGCCAAACAATCGCGATAGAATGTCGCTCCTACCGCAAACAATTTACCGATATTGGCTAATTGTAAATTCAATTGACAATCTGCCTAAATGGTTATATCCTGCTGTGCATGATTAACAGGGATGCAAAAGATACTCTTCTTCGATTGAGCAAAGGGTTTCCGGTTGTTGCTGTAACTGGACCGCGGCAATCTGGTAAGACGACGCTGGTGCGGTCAGTTTTTTTTGATAAACCCTACGTGTCTCTTGAAGATTTGGATAAACGCGGCTTTGCCGAAGAAGACCCTCGTGCTTTTTTAGCAACATATCCTGACGGTGCTATTTTTGATGAGATACAGCGCTGCCCGGATCTTTTTTCCTATCTACAGACCATTGTTGATAATAATCCACGAATGGGGCGTTATATTTTAACTGGCTCACAGCAGTTTGGATTCTTTTCAAATATTAGCCAATCTTTAGCCGGGCGCGTTGGCATGGTGCAGTTGTTGCCGTTTTGTCATGGTGAGCTGTGTGCCGCCAAGCAGGGTTTGTCTAGTGTAGAAGAGGCAATTTATCGGGGATTTTATCCTCCACTTTATGATCGCCAGGTAACTGCGGCGGATTGGTATCCAGGTTATGTTGTAACTTATCTGGAGCGAGATTTGCGCCAGTTGATTCAGGTGAAAGATTTAAGAACGTTTCAGCTTTTTTTACGTATGTGTGCCGCAAGAACCGGGCAGTTGTTGAATCTTTCTTCTTTAGCAAATGATTGTGGCATCACGCATAATACGGCTAAAGCCTGGATATCTGTACTGGAAGCAAGTTATGTCCTGTTTTTACTGCAACCACATCATAAAAATTTCAACAAACGCCTGATAAAATCGCCAAAATTATATTTTTATGATACCGGATTAGCGTGCTGGCTACTGGGAATACAGAATAAAGACCAAGTTGTGACTCATGCACTGCGTGGTGCACTGTTTGAAACATGGGTTCTTTCTGAACTTATTAAGGGGCGTTTTAATCGCGGGCTACATTCTAATCTTTATTTCTGGAGGGATCGATCAGGTACTGAAGTTGATGTGATAATTGAGCAAGGTGATATTCTTTTTCCTGTGGAGATAAAATCCGGTAAAACGCTTACCACTGGTTATTTTTCCGGGCTTAAAAAGTGGCTTGCTATGGCAGACGATGTTACAGGTTCGGCTCGACTTGTTTATGCAGGAGATGAAGAACAGATGCGTACTCAGTTTGATGTTATTCCCTGGCATTCGGTCTCTAAATTGGCGCAAGTGGTTTAAAATCTGCATCAGAAACGGTATAGCGTTACCGCCAGACCGCCGTTTTTGAACGACAGGGTATTTGCGCTGCCGTTGCCCGGCAGCAGGGCGGCGCCGTGCCAGTTGCCGGGATAGTGGCGCAGTTGTTCTTTGATGCGTTTAATGGTTGCGCTGGTGTTGTGGCTGCTGTGCAGCCGCTGGCCGTAGGGCGGATTGCAGATGAGCAGGCCGTTAGCTGTGCTGGCCGTGCTGGAGAACGCGTCGGCCTGGCTGAAGGTTATCCATTCGGCGACACCGGCATTGGCGGCATTGATACGGGCGGCTGCCAGCGCTTGTGTGCAGATGTCGGCGGCGCTGATGGTGGTTTGTGGTGAGGTTTGGCCGCTGATGGCGCTGGCACGCAGATTGTCCCACAAGCCGTGACGAAAGCCGGGCCAGTGCTGGAAGGAGAATTGGCGCTGCAGGCCGGGGGCGATATTGGCGGCGTAAAGAGCGGCTTCGATGGCAAAGGTGCCGCTGCCGCAGAAGGGGTCGTGCAGTGGGCGCTGGCCGTGCCAGTTGCAGTGGGCCAGGCAGGCGGCGGCTAGGTTTTCGCGCAGCGGAGCGGCGCTGGTGTGGTGGCGATAGCCGCGCCGGTGCAGTAGTTCGCCGCTGCTGTCGATGGAGATGGTGCAGATATCATCATCAAGGCGGACGAACACCAGTTGACGCGATGTCTGTGAATCTTGCGCTGGCGCCGTGCTGATATGCTTGCCTGCCGCCTTGCTTATGGTAGCGGCGATACGTCCAGTGTGATTAAGGCGGGAACCTCGGCAGCTCACCCTGATTTCCAGCGTCTGCCCGGCAGTGATGAACCGCCCCCAGGTGCTTTTTGACGCTTTGTTGAACAGGGTGGGGAAATCACGGCATTTGAACGAATCCAGGCGTACCAGTACCCGGCTGGCGCAGCGCAGCCACAGGTTGCAGCGGTAGATGGTGTCCAGATTACCGCGCAGGCTGATGCCGCCAGTGGTGATGGCGTCGTAATGGATGTTTAGTTGCGCCAATTCGGCGGCACATAATTTTTCCAGCCCCGGTGGTACAACAATAAACAGCGGTTCGATGGTGTTTTTCATGTTTGCCCCAACTTATCTGCGTTAATGTACAGTTTAAGCTTTGTTTCTGGTTTTTTTTCAGTATAATGCCAGCAACATGCTTGTTGTTGCGTAGTTTTTTACATCAAGGTGTCAATTCCGGGTTTGTTGTTTCTCCTCCTGTCGGGCATCGTGTATGTCATCATTTGCTGAAACAGAATTGCTTAACGCCTGCCGGGTGCTGTTTGGCAGCGATGTGCGGATCAACCGCGATTTTCTCTATTATATCCAGCCGTGCGGGGTCAAGTCCGCTTATCGTCGTCGTGCCAAACAGACCCATCCCGACGCGCAGGCGGCTCCGGCAGATGATACTGGCGCTTTTGTCGATGTCAACCACGCCTACAAGATGCTGTCGGCTTTTTCGGCAGATAAAAGTACCCTTAAAATTTCCGGTGCCGACAGCGCCGCCAGTTATAGTGCAGCGCCGCAGCGACCGACGTACCAGCCGCCCCGGCAGCAGCGTTATCAGGCGCGGCGTGAGCCGCCGCCCCGGCAGGATAAGGGCGCGTCGGCGTTGCCGCAACGCCAGCTTGAAATCGGTATGTACCTGTATTACCGTGGCGTAATTACCTACGCCGAGATGATTGAGGCGTTGGTGTGGCAGCGGCGTCAGCGGCCAATTATCGGCTCCATTGCCGAACACTGGGGCTGGCTTAGCGCTGCGCAGATTCGCCGTATCAACAGTTTTCACGGCAGGCACAGCCGCTTTGGCCGCCGTGCTGTGGAGCTTGGTTGTTTAAGCGAGTTTCAGGTGCAGGTGCTGCTGCGCCATCAGCGCCAGATTCAAAAGCGCTACGGTCAGTACTTTGTCGAACAGGGGATTCTCAGCAATTATCAGCTGGAGCGCTATATCTACGAGCAGCAGTTGCACAACTCGCGCTGCAAACCGGCACAGCGTTAAAACTCTCCCGCCACAAACTTCCCTTTTTGTATCGGCGCGCAGCGTTCAAGGCGCGCGAGAAAATCTCTTCTGGCCAGATCGTAGCCACCCAATGAGTGGAGGTGGGCGGTGGGTAGCTGGCAGTCTATGAGCAGGTAATCGCGTTGGTGCAGATGCTGCGCCAGTGCGGCAAAGGCCACTTTGGAGGCGTTGCTGCGGTGGTGGAACATGGATTCGCCGCAAAAGCAGCGTCCCAGCGCCAGCCCGTACAAACCGCCCGCCAGCTCGTCGCCGTACCAGCATTCCACCGAGTGGGCATAACCGAGACGGTGCAGGGTGGTAAAGGCAGTGATGATTTCAGCGCTGATCCAAGTGCCTTCGGCGGCGCGGTAGCCTGATTGGGCGCATTGGTGCATGCAGCGCTCAAAGCAGCGGTCGAAGGTTACGCTGAACTCTCCACGGCGGATGGTTTTTGCCAGGCTGCGCGAGATGTGCACCTGCGCCGGTGCCAGTACGCAGCGCGGATCGGGAGACCACCACATGATGGGGTCGTCGGCGCCATACCACGGGAAGATGCCGCAACTGTAGGCCAGCAGCAACCGCTGGGGCGACAGATCGCCGCCGACGGCGAGCAGGCCGTTGTCATCGGCCAGATGGGGCGGCGGGAAAGCCAGGCTGTCGTCGATGGCGAAAACGCTCATGAGCCCGTGGGCGCGGCGCGGTAGCTGAAGGTAAGGGTATCATTTTTGCAGCCGATGCTGGCTGTGCCGCCGTGTTGCAGGGTGCCGAACAGGATGGCTTCAGACAAAGGATCGCTGATCTGTTCCTGAATCAAGCGGTCAAGCGGGCGGGCACCGTAGGCGGGGCTGAAGCCGTGGCGCGCCAGGTAATCTTTTGCTGCCGGAGAAATTTTGAGTTTTACCTTGTTCTCCCGCAGGCGCTGGCGCAGATTGGCGATAAATTTGTCGACGATGCTGATGATGGCCTGCTGTTGCAGCGGGGCGAAAATCACTGTGGCGTCGAGACGGTTGCGGAATTCGGGCGAGAACATCTTTTCCAGCGCCTGTTTGGGCGATTTGCCGCCGCTGCTGTTGAAGCCGATGGCGCTGGAACTCATCTCCGCCGCCCCGGCATTGGTGGTCATCAGCAGAATGACGTTGCGGAAATCGGCGCTTTTGCCGTTGTTGTCGGTCAAGCTGCCATGGTCCATAATCTGCAGCAGGATGTTGAACAGATCGGGGTGGGCTTTTTCAATTTCGTCCAGCAGCAACACTGTATGCGGCTTTTTGATGATGGCGTCGGTAAGCAGACCGCCCTGATCAAACCCCACATAACCGGGCGGCGCACCGATAAGGCGGGCCACGGAGTGTTTTTCCATGTATTCGCTCATGTCAAAGCGGGTAAAGGCTATGCCCAACTGGGCGGCGAGCTGACGTGCCACCTCGGTTTTGCCCACGCCGGTCGGCCCGGCAAACAGGAAAGAACCGATGGGATGCTCCGGGTGGTTGAGCCCGGCGCGGGCGCGTAGAATGGCCCGGCTGATCTGGCGGATGGCGTTGTCCTGGCCGAATACCTGGCTGCGTAGCCGCAACTCCAGATGCTGCAGGTTTTTCCGGTCGTCGCTGGAGACGGAGCGCACCGGAATCTGCGCCATTTTTGCCACTACTTTTTCGATATCGGCCACGGTTACCGTTTTTCGCCGTCTGCCGCTGACTTTAAAACTGGCGCCGACCTCGTCGATAACGTCGATGGCCTTGTCGGGCAGATGGCGGTGGGTCAGGCAGCGCTGCGCCAGTTCCGCCGCCGCTTCCAGTACGGCGTCGCTGTAGGTTACCCGATGATAATCTTCGTAGTAACGTTTCAGGCCGCGCAGAATATCTACGGTTTGGCGCAAATCCGGTTCGTGGATGTCTATTTTCTGAAAGCGGCGCGACAAGGCGCGATCTTTTTCAAACAGGTTTTTGTATTCGTCGTAAGTGGTGGCACCGATACAGCGGATCTCCCCGGCGGCCAGCATGGGCTTGAGCAGGTTGGAAGCGTCCATGGAGCCGCCGCTGGTGGCTCCGGCGCCGATAATGGTGTGGATTTCATCAATGAACAGAATCGGTTTGTTTTTCTGGCTCAGCTCATTGAGTACCGCTTTTAACCGTTCTTCAAAATCGCCACGGAACTTGGTACCCGCCAGCAATGCGCCCATATCGAGGGCGTAAAAATCGCTGTCGCGTAAGAACTCCGGCGCGCTGCCGTTTTCCAGCAGCAGCGCCAGCCCTTCGGCAATGGCGGTTTTGCCGGTGCCCGGTTCACCTACCAGGATCGGGTTGTTTTTGCGCCGCCGACACAATACCTGTAACGCCCGCTGCTGTTCCGCCACCCGGCCAATGAGGGGGTCGATGAGCTGATCGGCGGCACGCTGGCGCAGATTGATGGTAAAGCGCTCCAGCGCCGATTTTTTCTCGCCAGCGTTTTTTTTGTCCCGGTTGGTGTCGTTTTGTTCGCCGGGCTGCTCCTCGTCCGGCGCTGGCGGCGCGTCGCCGTCCGGCTCCATTTTGCTGATGCCGTGGGCGATAAAATTAAGGACGTCGAGTCTGGTAATGCCGTGTTTCTCCAGCAGCCGCTGCGACCAGACGTTCTCTTCCGACAGAATAGCCACCAGCAGGTCGTTGCTGTGGACGGTATTTTTGCCGGCGGCATTGCAGTGGTTGATGGCGTACTGCAATACCCGCTGCAGCGCCACCGTCTGTTCCGGTACCTTGATCTCTGCTGTGTCGTCGTAATCGAGTGATTCGATGTTGTCGTTAAAATAGTGTTCCAGCTCCTGCAGCAGTGTGTCGACATCGCCACCGCAATGGGTGATGACCTTCTGCGGCTGAGGCGAGAACAGCATGGCGTAGAGCAGGTGCTCCGTCATCAGGTACTCGTGATGACGCCGTTGCGCCTGTTGTACCGCCAGAGAAAAAATTATCTGTACATCGTTGCTGAATGTCACAATACCTCGCGTAAATACGAATGTCTGGTGTTACGCCGGTTTGATGCTGCAGCGTAGCGGAAATTGTGCCTGCCTGGCAGCGTGATGCGCCTGCAGAACTTTGGTTTCGGCAATCTCGTAAGTATAGCAGCCGCATACAGCCTGGCCGTTGTTGTGGATGTCCAGCATGATGCGGGTAGCCTCATCGGGAGTCTTGTGAAACAGCTCCCGCAGCAATTCCACGACAAACTCCATGGTGGTGTAGTCGTCGTTGTGCATAACCACATTATAGCGCGGGATGTCGCCGGTTTGATGTTTTGTTGTGGTGCCGGTGCCGGTGCGTGTATGTGCAGACATTGATGGTTGCCTTGTTTTTTTGTCCTGAAACTAATGGTTATGTACTTTCTTGTCGATTGCTACGGTATGCGAGTATACCTGTTTTAGTTGCGGATATTATAATTTCTTTTTTACAGAAATCAATGTGCCAGCCGTGCAGTGAAAGCGGTTGAACAAAGATAATGGATGGCATAAGATGGTCGGCCAGAGATCTTTGCGCAGCCTGCATGTGGCAAAACACCTTTAACAGGGTTGGTTTGATGGCAGACAATTCGGAAAAAAAGGCGCAGCAATCGTTGTGGAACTCGCGGGTTGCGCTGCTGACGGTGCTGGTGCTGGTGGGTTTGTCCATGGCGCTGTTTGGCGACAAAGGGGTGGTCAGGTTGCACCATGTGCGACGACAACAACAGCAGTTGGGTGAGCAGTTGCGTCAACTTGAGGCGGTGAACGACGGCTTGAAACAGCAGCTTGACGCCTTGCAGCATGACGACCGCTATATTGAGCGGGTGGCGCGCACCCGCCTGGGGCTGGTGCGTGAGGGGGAGTTTGTCTACCAGTTTACCGACTCGGCCAGATAGGTGATGGCGGCGCAAAAAGTCCGACTTGCTCTTGACGGTAGTCGATTTTTTTTGTCAAAAGGTTATGAGATTACATGAAGAACAGATTGCGTGAGGTTGTTTGCCAGGCATTGCGGCAGTGTTACGACGAGCAGTTGCTCAGCAGCGGTGAAGTGCCCGATTTTGCCATTGAAGTGCCTGGCCGCAGTGAACACGGCGATTTTGCCGTTAATGTGGCCATGATGCTGGCGCGGGCCGAGAAGCAGGCGCCGCGCCAGATAGCTGAAACTCTGGTGGCGGTGCTGGAGCGTCAGCCGGGGATGTGGCAGCGTATCGAGGTTGCCGGACCCGGTTTTATCAATTTTTTCCTCAGTGGCAAATTGTGGCTGGGAGTGCTGGAGGATATTCACACCCGGGGGCGTGATTACGGTAAAAGCAGTGTCGGTGCCGGACGCAAGGTGCAGGTGGAATTTGTCAGCGCCAATCCCACCGGGCCGTTGCACATCGGTCACGGGCGCGGTGCCGCTACCGGCGATGCGGTGGCGGCGGTGCTGCAGGAGGCCGGTTTCAGCGTCCAGCGTGAATACTATCTCAACGATGCCGGTAATCAGATGAACACCCTGGGGCGTTCTATCTACTTGCGTTATCGTCAGCTGCACGGTGAAAAGATCGAGTTTCCCGAAGATTGCTACCAGGGCGATTATATCCGCGATCTGGCGCAGCAGTGTGTAGATGAACACGGCGATAAATTTCTCCACGGCGATGCCGAGCAGGCGGTGGCGTTTTTTGCCGCCTGGGGCGGTGAATCGATTCGCGCCGGTATCGATGCCGACCTGCAGGCGTTTGGTGTGCGCTTCGACAACTGGTTCAGTGAGCAGAGTTTGTACGACAGCGGCCAGGTGCAGCAGGGGATAGAGGCGCTCAAACAGGCCGGTTATACCTACGAGGAGGATGGCGCTCTGTGGTTTCGTACTACCGAGTTCGGTGATGACAAGGATCGGGTACTGGTGCGCTCCAACGGCGTTACCACCTATTTTGCTTCCGATGTCGCCTACCATCGCGAAAAGTACGCCCGGGGTTTTGATACCGTGATAGATGTGTGGGGCGCCGATCATCACGGCTATGTGGCGCGGATGAAGGCGGTACTGGCGGCGCTGGGGCGCAATCCGGAGGATCTGCAGATCATTCTGGTGCAGCTGGTCAGCCTGTTGCGCGGCGGTGAGCAGGTGGCCATGAGTACCCGCGCCGGTAAATTTGTCACCCTCAAAGAGGTGGTGGATGAAGTGGGCCGTGATGCCTGCCGCTTCTTTTTCCTCACCCGGCGTGGCGACAGTCAGCTCGATTTTGATCTGGAGCTGGCCAAAAAGCAGAGTAACGACAATCCGGTTTATTACGTGCAATACGCCCACGCGCGGGTTTGCAGCATCTGCGCCAACGCGGCTCAGGCCGGGGCTGTAGCCGCCGCTGCCACCGCCATTGAGCCGGAACATCTGGCGTTGGCCGAGGAGCTGGAACTGATAAAGACCCTGGCGCGTTATCCGGAGGTGATCGAAAATGCCGCGCTCAACTACGAGCCGCATCGGGTAACCTTTTATCTGCAGGATCTGGCGGCCAGGTTCCACAGCTATTACAATCAGCAGCGCGTTATTGTCGACGATGAGGCGGTGACTGCCGCCCGTCTGTGTCTTGTTACCGCCGTGCGTCAGGTGATCGCCAATGCTCTGGCGGTGCTGGGCGTGTCGGCACCGGAAAAAATGTAAGCTGATCTTTGGAGGGGGAATCATGGTGCCACCGGAATATTCTCGAGGAGTACAACAACCGCAGCGGCGGCGACCGCTGGTTGTCCTGGCCTTTTTGCTGGTGCTGTCTCTGGCGGCATTTTCCGCCGGAGTGTTTGTCGGCAAGATGAGCAATAACCCGTCAGATGGTGACGCCGATGTGGCAACCACAGTCATCAAGCAGCCGGTGCCGGTGACAGTGACAACTCCGGCGGCGGTTCGTCCTCATGCCGTCGCTACCGGTGCGCGGCAACTGGTGGAGAACAATAATTATGTCGCTGCCGCAGGCGGCAACGCCCAGTCTGCGCCTGCTGCGCCGGTAGCCGCTGTGAATAACTCAACCGCCGGTACGTCTGCGCCGGAACAACCTGCCGCGACTGGTGGAGCGCTGCCTGAGCCGACAGCGCGGGCAGAAGCTGCCCAGGTAACGGTTAAAACCGTGGTGAGCAGCAGTAAACAGGCGTCGGTGCCAACAGAGACTGCGGTGCCGCTGGGCAGCGGTGTTAACAGCCCTGCAGCGGCAATCCCGCCGCCTGTCACTGCGGTAGCGGCCAAGGTGGTGGAGACAAAGGGGCAACTTCACAGTGCCGATGTTGCGGCAGCCAAGCCTGGAGCGATTGCGAAACCGGCCGCTGGCGGCTATGTGGTGCAGGTCGGCTCGTTCAGATCCAGGGCTGATGCGGCGCGGATGCAGAAGCGCCTGCCCGGCAGCCTGTCCAGTATGGTGAAGAAAGCTGATCTGGGCAAAAAGGGGGTGTGGTACCGGGTGCTGGTGGGGCCGCTGCCGTCAAAAGATGTGGCTGACGCCATCAAACAGACGTTGCAGAAGCGCAACAAGATTGGCGGCTTTGTAAAAAAATACCGCCCGTGACCGCCGCACGCTGTGGATGATACAAAGATGAGCGGGGCTGTTTTTTTAGCTTGACTTTGTAAACCTAAAAACGTAAATTGCGTTTCGCTTTGGCGCGGGGTGGAGCAGTTTGGTAGCTCGTCGGGCTCATAACCCGAAGGTCGGAGGTTCAAATCCTTCCCCCGCAACCAAAACAGCAAACCCGTTACGGGTCTATTCTATACAAGGCGCTACGGCGTCGAGAGCAAAGTTTGGCGGTATAGCTCAGTTGGTTAGAGCATGCGGCTCATATCCGCAGTGTCCGGAGTTCGAATCTCTGTACCGCCACCATTTAAGCCCCTTCACGTTGCTGGAGGGGCTTTTTTCTATTGGGGCGTATTGTGCCTGATCTGTATCACCAAACAGCCGCATTTATCCAAGCTAACGATCTGATTCCCCGCGCCGCTCGGGTGCTGGTGGCGGTTTCCGGAGGACTGGATTCGGTGTGTCTGCTGCATCTGCTGCGGCGGTTATCGTCCTGTGCCGATTTTACCCTGGGCGTAGCCCATCTCGACCATCAACTGCGCAGCGCCAGCGCTGCCGATGCGCGTTTTGTCGCTGAACTGTGTCGCCGTTATGCCCTGCCGTGCTGGTGTGAAGAAGTCGACGTGCGTCGCATAGCGCAGCAGCGCGGTCAGGGGGTGGAGGAGGCGGCGCGCCATGCACGCTACAGCTTTCTTGCCCGGGTGGCGAGCGAGCACGATTTTACCTGTATAGCACTGGCGCATCATCGCGATGATCAGGCGGAAACGGTGCTGCTGCGTCTGACGCGCGGCAGTTCTGTGGCTGGGCTGGCGGCCATGCGGCCACGTCGCGGGCGGTTTATTCGGCCATTGCTTCAGTGTTCGCGCTCTGGGTTGGCGGCATACGCGGCTGAACATCACCTTGATTGGGTGGAAGATGGCAGCAATGCCAGCCTCGATTATCAGCGCAACCGGATTCGTCATCAGGTTATGCCACAGTTGTGTCAAATCAACAGTGCCGCCGCCGCCAATATTGCCCGGCTGGCGCAGTTGTGCGCTGTTGACGACGATTACTGGCGGCGACAGGTCGGGCGCTGGCTGGAAGAGTACGCATTTTGCACCGACGCAGAGATACGATTGTCGCGGCAGGTGCTGGCCAGGGAGCATCCGGCACTGGCCGCCAGGGTTGTGCGCTCGGCTCTTGGTGCAGTTCGTGGCGGTTTGCACGGTATCGCAGCTACGCACCTGGAGTTGGTATTGGAGTTGCTGCACCATGACGGTGATCACGCCAGTATCGATCTGCCCGGGGCATGGTGTGGCTGTGAGTATGCGCAGCTGGTGGTGCGCCGCCGTTCACTTGCCCCCCTTGAGCCGTTTCGACTTGCTGTTGCCGCACCGTGTCGTGTGCTGTTGCCCGATGGCAGGGTGCTGGAGTTCAGTCGTGCCGTGGCGACTGGCGCTGACGGCGTTGACCAAGTGGAGTTTTGCGCCGCCGAAATCGATTTTCCCCTCGAGGTGCGCCCGGTAGCCGCTGGTGATCGCATCAGTCGCGTCGGCATGGCTGGTCATAAGCTGGTAAAGAAAATTTTTACCGACCGCAAGGTTCCCCGCGCTCAGCGCCGCCGCGCTGTGGTGGTAGGCA
>Ga0256842_1001409_pt1 | contig 19236 bp, 16 predicted proteins | sample 4559240metaG_FD_185973 | JGI IMG/M metagenome (GOLD analysis project Ga0256842, IMG submission 185973) | Hydrothermal vent microbial communities from Guaymas Basin, Mexico - 4559-240 | ecosystem: Environmental > Aquatic > Marine > Hydrothermal vents | place: Mexico: Guaymas Basin | collected... | reverse complement strand
TCTGGGTCCGTCGGGGGCTCGCGCTGCCCCCGCTGGTGCTCGGCGCCGGTCACGAGGGGGGACGCCGGGCCGGCACCGAGAACGTCCCGTCGATCGTCGGCATCGGGGCGGCCGCCGCCCTGGTCTCGGCGGACCTTCCGGCGGCGGCGGAGCGTCTCCGGAGGACCCGGGACAGGCTCCGGGAGCGGCTCCTCGCGGAGGTGCCCGGCCTCGTGGTCCACGGCGATCCCGATGAGGGCCTCCCCAACACCCTCTCGGTCTCGTTTCCCGGGGTGACGTCCGGGGAGATCCTCTCCCTGCTGGTCGACCGGGTGGCGTGCTCGGCCGGGGCGGCCTGCCACGGGGGGGAGGTCCGGGCATCCCACGTGCTGCGGGCGATGGGGGTGCCCCCGGAGGTCGCGGCGGGGACGCTGCGCCTCACCACCGGGCGGCCGACGACCCTCGCGGAGGTCGACCGGGCGGTCGCCTCCCTGGTCGACGCCTGGCGGGCGCTCCGGCGCTGATCAGCCCGCGCCGTCCTTCCCCTCGAGGAAGGCGAGCTGGCCACAGGCGGCGGCGGCGTCCCGCCCGCGGCTGCGGCGAACCGTCGCCACCACCCCGGCACCGGACAGGATGCGGAGGGCCCGCTCGATCCTGTCCTCGGGAGAGGGCGCGAACGGGAGCCCGGAGACCGGGTTGAACTCGATCAGGTTGACCTTCGAACCGGTCCTCCGGGCGAAGCGGGCCAGCTCGTGGATCTCGGCCGGGGAGTCGTTGACGTCCCGCAGGAGGACCACCTCCAGGGTGGGCCGGTGCCGGCCCCCGGCGCCGAACGCCCGGATCGCCTCCGCCAGCTCGTCCAGCGGGTAGCGCCGGGCCGCGGGCATCAGGCGTTCCCGGGTCGCCTGGCGGGCGGAGACCAGGGAGACCGCGAGACGCACCGGCGGGCCTTCCGCGGCGAGCCGCCGGATCCCTCCCGGGAGGCCGACCGTGGAGACCGTGATCCGCCGGGGCGGGATCCCGAACCCTTGTTCGTGGACGAGGACCGCGAGGGCGGGCAGGACGGCATCGAGGTTGTGCAGCGGTTCCCCCATGCCCATCAGCACGAGGTTCAGGACCCCCCGGCCGAGGCCGGTTGCCTCCCGGAGGGTGGCGACCTGCCCGACGATCTCGCCGCTCGAGAGGTGCCGCTCGAAGCCGAGCCTGCCCGTCATGCAGAAGGCGCAGCCGAACGCGCACCCGACCTGGCTCGAGAGGCAGAACGTGTCGTGGTCGTCCCCGGGCATCGCCACCGCCTCGACCCGGCCGCCCCCGGGCAGGTCGAGCACCGCCTTCACCGTCCCGTCCTTCGCCCGGGCCGCCGTGGCGACCCGGGGCCGTTCCACCCGGAACCTCGTGGCGATCACCTCGCGGAGCCGGAGCGGAAGGTTCGTCCATGCGGCCGGGTCGAGGACGTCGTGGCGGTGCATCCACGCGAAGACCTGCCGCGCCCGGAACGGGCGCGGGTCGAGCGGGGCGAGCCGTGCGGCGAGGGCCTCGGGCAGGAGGCCGTACAGGTTCTCGCGTGGACTGGTCTCCGGCGTCACGGCGATCCTCCGGCCGGCCGAAAGTTGACGGGACCGGCCCTCAACGATACGGTGCGGCCTCCCCCGGGCACCAGCCCGGGCCCCACCCGGAGACGCCCGATGAAGCGCGAACAGGTCCTCTTCCTCGTTCTCGGCCTCGTGTTCGGCACCGGACTCGGCATCGTGCTCGGCCTCGCCATCGGCCGCCCCGACCTGTTCGGGGCCGCGCCCCCGCCGGCGCCCCCGGGCATGACGCAGGCCGCCCAGGAGAATCCCCACGCGGCCGGCGGCATGGGCGACGTGGTCACCCGCCTCCACGAGCTGCAGGCCCGGGTCCAGGAGAATCCCGGCGACGTGGACGCGATGGTCGAGATCGCCAACATCTACGCCCAGGCGAACTTCTTCGACAAGGCGACCCGGTGGATCGACCGGGCGTGCGAGGCCGCGTCCGACGACCCGCACGTCCTGCTCCAGGGGGCGATGATCCACCAGCACGCCGGCAACCGGGAACGGGCCCTGGAACTCGCCGCCAGCGCCTTCGAGCACGCGACGGCCGACCCGGAGATCGACGAGGCGGTGGCGACGATCGCCCTCCACGGAGCGGGGGACCTGGACCTGGCTGCCCGGGCGATCGGCGCCCTCGAACGGGACGCTCCCGACCGCCCTTCGCTCGCGGACCTGAAGGCGGAACTCGCGCGAATCCGGGACGTGCTCGCCCGGGCCGAGGCCCACCCGGAGGATCCCGCCGCCCAGCGGGAGGCGGGGAACCTTTACTTCGACAGCGGGCAGTGGGCCCGGGCCGAGGCCTGCTACCGGCGCTACCTCGAGAGGAAACCCGGGGATCCGGACGTCCTGACCGATCTCGGCGTGACCCTCTACCGGCAGGGGAAGCTGGACGACGCCCTCCGGCAGTTCGAGGAGGCGCTCTCCGCGAGCAGCGCCCACTGGCAGGCGGCGCTCAACGCGACGATCGTCTCCCTCGAGAAGGGCGATGCCGCGAGCGCCCGGAAGTGGCTGGAGCGCCTGAAGATGCTCAAGCCCGACCAGTCCTCGATCCCGCTGCTCGAGCAGCAGCTCGCCCACCTCGCGGCCGGCGCCTGATTCCCGCGGATTCGCCGCGTTGCCCCCGCGGAGAGCGGCTCCTTATATTCCGCCGGGGGGTCACAACGGGACGACCGCGTGAGCCAGGCAGACACCAGGTCCAGCATCGAGAGCCTCCACGCCCGCGCCGAGGCGAGCTACCGCTCCGGCGATTTCGAGGATGCCCGGGCGGCGTGGAACGAGATCCTGTCCCGTGACCCCTCGGACGAACGGGCCCGGGAAGGCCTCCAGCTGCTCTCCCTCGTCGACCCGAAGTGGGCCGTTTTCGAGGAGGCGGAGCAGGAGGCGGGCGCGGGCCCGGCGGCCGGGATCGAAGAGGTCCGGGCGCTCCTGCGGGCCGGCCAGCTCCCGGAGGCTCGCCAGCGCTTCGCGGCGCTGGAGGCCAGTCTTCCGGGAGACGAGGCGGTTGCCGCCCTCTCGCGGGAACTTGCGGCCGCCGAGGCCCTCCGCTCCGACGTGGATGCGCGGCTCGTGGCGGCCCGCCAGGCCCTGGCCTCCGGGGACACCGCCACCGCGGTGAACATGTGCCGCGACGTGCTGGCCAGCGTTCCCGGCGACCGGGAGGCCGAACGCCTGCTCGAGGAGGCCGAGGCCGCGCTGGCGCCGCCCGCCGCCGCTCCCGTCGTCGCCGGGACGTCCGCCCCGGACCTGCCCCTCGACCTGGAACTCGACCTGGACGCGGTGGCGCCCGGACCTCCTCCCGGGAACGGTCCCGCGCAGCAGGAGGCCCTCCCGGTGTCTGCCGCCGCGGAGACGCTTCCTCCCGTTCCCGGGGCCACGGCCGGGGGACACCTGGAACTCGACGTTCCCGACGATCTCCCCTCCATTCCGCTGGGAGGACCGTCCTCCGCGGAGCCGGGGCCCGCGCGGGCGAGTGCGGCCGGCGAGACTCCGGCCTCCTCCGAGGGCGTCCTGCCCCCGGAAGCGGAGGACGCCCTCGAGGACCTGTTCGAGGCGGCCCGGGAGCTGGAAGAGCAGGTGCCGGTGGAGGAGCTGGCCGCGCCCGGGAGCGTCCTTCCCGCGGAACCGCCCGCCGCCGAGGACGGGGAGGCTGCCCTCCTGGTCGCCCGGGCGCGGGAAGAACTCGAGCGGGGGAACACGGCGGAAGCGACCCAGCTCGCGGCGCGGGCCCTCGCCCTCGACGCCACCCTGGCCGCGGCCGAGGAGATCCTCGAGGAGGCTCGCCGCCGGGACGAGGAGAAGGGCCGCCAGGCCGAGGACCTGGTCGGCCAGGCGATCCGGGCCCTCGACGGGGGCCAGCCCCAGCTGGCGATTCCGCTGCTGCGCCAGGTCCTCGAGCTGATCCCGGGGCACGCCGAGGCGCGGGAGCTGCTCGCCCGGGCCGAGGCGGCGGAATCGGTCCTGCCGCCGGCCCCGGCGGGCGAGTCCCCGGTCGAGGCGGATCCCGCGCCGGCCCCGGCGCCCTCGCGCCCCGAGACCCTCGATCTCCCGCCGCTGGACGAGGCGGCACCGTCCCCCGGGCCCGGGGAGACGACCGCGCCGCCACCGTCGGGGGAATCTCCCGCGAAGCACCGTTCGGCCCGGAAGGGGGGACGGCGGACCCGGTTCGAACCGCCGGGCAGGGGCGTCCTCGTCGCGGTCCTCGCCCTGCTGCTCGCCGGCGGTGGAGGGGTGGCCGCCTGGCGGTTCGGACTCCTTCCCTTCGGGCCGGGGGACGCGGAGGCCGCGGCGGCCCCGGCACCCGTGAAGCGCCACCCGCGGAAGAAGCCGAAGGCAACGAAGGAAACCCCGACGAACAGGGCGCCGGGCGAGCAGGCCGCGGAGGGGGCGAGCGGCGCCGGCGCCGCGGCGCAGGGGGCGAGCGCCCCGGCGCCCCGGTACACGAAGCGGGACGTTCCACGCCTGGTCCGGCAGGCGGAGCGTGCCCTGCGCCAGGGAGAAGAGGCGAGGGCGGTCGAGCTGCTCGAGGCAGCCCGGAAGGCCGACCCCCTGGACTTCGACCTGGTCGAGAAGCTGGAGTCCGCCCGGATGCGCCTCAAGGAACGCCGGGACGCCGAGGCACGCCTGGCCGCGGCCAAGCAGGCGTTCCGGGACGGGGACTGGCCCGAGGCCCTGCGGATCTTCTACCGGATCCCCGGTCCCTGGCGCCCCCCGCAGATCGACCGGTGGATCGCCGACGGCTGGTACAACCTGGGGATCCAGGCGCTCAAGGCCGGGGACGTCGTCGAGGCGCGCCGCTACTTCGGCGACTGCCTCGAGCTGGCCCCGGACGACGAGATGGCGCGCCGGCACCGGGAGGTCGCCGTCCGGTACCGGGGCGAACCCCTGGACGACGCCTACTGGATGTACGTCCGGGCCCTCGAGCCGCGTCCCCTCCGCGAGTGACGCCGCGGGCCGCCGTCAGTGGCGGAAGTGCCGGCGGCCGGTGAAGACCATCGCGAGGCCGAGCCGGTTCGCCGCCGCGATCACCTCCTCGTCCCGGATGCTGCCCCCGGGCTGGATCACCGCCGTGACCCCCGCCTTCGCGGCCTCCTCGACCCCGTCGGGGAACGGGAAGAACGCGTCCGAGGCCATCGCCGCCCCCTTCGAGCGTTCCCCCGCCTTCATCGCGGCGATCTTCACCGAGTCGACCCGGCTCATCTGGCCGGCGCCGACCCCGACGAGCCGGTCGGCGAGGGAGAAGACGATCGCGTTGGAGCGGACGTGCCGCACCATGGTCCAGCCGAAGCGCAGGGCCGCCCACTCCTCGTCGGAGGGAGCCCGCTCGGTCACGACCTTCGCGTCGGCCAGGTCGTCATCCGTGTCCCATTCCTGGAGCAGGTAACCGCCCGAGACCCGGCGGACGTCGAGACCGGGCCGCCGCGCCGCCCGCGGATCGCCGCCCAGGGCGAGGACCCGGAGCTTCTTCTTGCGGGCGAGGATCTCGCGGGCCTCGTCGCCGACGGAGGGGGCGATCACCGCCTCGAGGAACATCCCGCGCAGCAGCTCGGCGGCGTCCGCGTCGATCGGCGTGTTGAAGGCGACGATGCCGCCGAAGGCGCTGACCGGGTCTCCTTCCCGGGCCTTCTCGAACGCCTCGGCCGGGCTCGCGCCGACGCCCGCGCCGCAGGGGTTGCCGTGCTTGACCACGACGCAGCCGTGCTCGCCGAGGGACGACACGGCGGCCAGGGCCCCGTCCAGGTCCAGCAGGTTGTTGAAGGAGAGCTCCTTCCCCTGGAGCTGGACCGCCCGGGCGAGGGTCGGCTCGTTCCCCTGCAGCTCGCCGTAGAAGGCGGCGCGCTGGTGGGGATTCTCCCCGTACCGCAGGTCCTGGATCTTCTGCAGCTCCAGGACGACTTCCTGGGGGAACGGGCTCTGGTCCACCCGGCGCGCACCGTCCGGCGTCAGCTGGTTGAGGAAGGAGAAGATGGCCGTATCGTAGGACGCCGTGTGCTGGAACGCCTTCCGGGCGAGCAGGAAGCGGGTCTCGTCGGAGAGCCCGCCCCGGTCCCGCAGTTCGTCGGCGACGCGGCCGTAGTCCCGGGGATCGACGACCACGCCGACGTCCCGGAAGTTCTTCGCGGCGGCCCGGACCATCGTCGGGCCGCCGATGTCGATCATCTCGACGATCTCCTGGATCCCGATTCCCTCCATCCGCGCCGTCTTCTCGAAGGGATAGAGGTTCACGACGACCAGGTCGATCGGGCGCACCCCCTGGCTCGCCAGGTCCTCCTCGTGCTTCGGGTTCCCGCGGATCGCCAGGATGCCGGCGTGGATCCGCGGGTGGAGGGTCTTCACGCGTCCGTCGAGCATTTCCGGGAAGCCGGTCTCCTCGGCGACACGGCGCAGCGGGATGCCGGCCTCCTCGAGGAGGCGGGCGGTACCCCCGGTGGAGAGCAGCTCCACCCCCAGCTCGTGGAGGGAGCGGGCCAGGTCGACGATACCGTCCTTGTCGTAGACGGAGAGCAGGGCGCGGCGAACGGGGGTCACGCGGTCGGTCATCGGTCGGTCTCCTCGCCGGGAAGGGCGAACGGGTTGCCCCGGGGATGCGTGCCGAGGCCGTGGGCCCCGGCCAGGTCTCCATGGGCACGGTACCACGCATAGAGGAACGCCTGGGCCGTCGCGGTCACCGCGAGGGAGAGCTCGAGGGAGGCGGCGGCGAAGGCGATGGAGCGCTCGTCGAAGTCCTGGGGGAGCGGGTCCCGGCCTTCCGGGTGGTAGGACCGCAGGATCCCCTCGTAGTCCCGCCGCGCCCGGGCGGCGATCGCCCGGGCGAACCCCCGGACGTCGTCCCGGGCGAGATGCGGCTCGGCCCACCCGGGAAACACCAGTCGCACCCGGGACGCCTGGTCCTCCACGTAGCGGGCGAAGTCCTCGTAGAACGACGCCTCCCGGGGATCGTCCGGGCCGACGTCCAGGGCGAAGGACAGGTCGGCGACCGCGTGGGCGATCCTGCCGAACGCCCGGGCGACCTCCCGCATCGGCGCCCTGCGGTCGAGGAGGGAGATCGCCTCGTCGATGCGCCGGACCAGCTCCTCGTCCGCCGTGCCCGGGTCGAGGGCATGGGCGCCCCTGCCCTCGGCCTCCCGGGCCCAGTCGGCGAGGGCGCCTTCGACCAGGGCGTCCTCGTGGCGGAGGAGCTGGCGCGCGAGGGCGGGGGGCAGGAGAGCGAGGGCCCGGTGGACGACGAACGCCCGGGTGCGGGGGGTGAACGCACGAACCGATCCGCCTGCTGCCAGGACGGCGGCGGCCAGGAAGAGCGCGATCCCGACCTTGCTGCGAACCCGGGTCACCCGTTCCCTCGTCCCGCCCCCCCGGTGCGGGAGGGGGGATTCTACCCCCGAAGGGATCGGGAAGGGGGGGCGGGGCTCCCGTGGCACGGGTCGTGCACTTCCTCCTGCCGAAACCGGCTGACCGGCCGACGCCGGAAGCCGCAACGTGCTGGAGGTCCACGGGTTCTGCTTTCCGGCCGAGGCGCTCGGCCGGCGGGTCGTCAACGGGTTGACGGCCCGGCCACCCGGTACGGCGGGAACCCGTCGACCCGCGGAGGAACGATGAGCGAGTTCGAACAGGCGACCGCGACGGCCACGAGCAACGAGGAGATCGCCCTTCGGGCCCTGGCGACGGCGGGGCGTTTCCTGGACGCCGCCCGGGCGGAGATCCCCAACATCGCCCGCCACCTCCGGGAGGGGTCCCTGCCGGAGGCGATGGGCAGCCTCGGGAACCTCCTCGAGGGGCTGGGTTCCATCGCCCGCCTGACCGTCGACATGGAGCAGGTGGTCGGTCCGTCTTCCCGCCTGCGGGAACGGGTCGACCTCGGGGAACTGACGGTCAACCTGAAGGAGATCGTCCGGGGCCAGGAGGAGCAGGACTGGAACCGGGTGGCGGACGTGGTCGAGCACCGGATCGCTCCCCGTCTCGCCGCCTGGAAGGACGTCTTCGCCGCCGAGGCGGAGGCCCTCCGGCAGCAGGTCGCGGCGCCCTGAAGGACGCATGGAGTCCCTCGCCGCGTGGGCGCGGTCCTGGGCGGACGCGCAGGAAGGGCCCGTGGAGCTGGTGCTCGCGCGGGGCGAGGGGCCGCACCTGGACGTCCTGGAGGAGGCGCTCCCGGGAGCGCTGATCGTCGCCTTCGCCGGCCGGGACGGCCGGCCGTCCCCGCGACGGCTGCTCTGCGGGACCCGGGACCGGTTCCTGCGCGCGGCGGTGGCCGGGATGGCCCTCGGCCTCGAGACCTTCCGCGCGAATCCCCCCGGTGAGCTCGCGGGTCCCACCGCCGCCGGGTTCGACGAACTCCTGGCGGAGGCCCGGCTCGAGGCGGCGGTGGAACAGGCCACCCTGGGGGAGCTCGGTCCTCTCTTCCTCGCAAACCTGCGCCGGAATGCCCTTCGCCTGCCGGAATCGCCGGGGCTGCGGCACGCGTTCCCGGCGGCCCGGGGCCGGCCGCTCCTGGTCCTCGGCTCGGGGAGCAGCCTGGACGAGCTGCTTCCATTGCTCCCGGCCCTCGCGGAACGTGCCGTTCTCCTCGCCGGCACCAGCGCCCTGCGGACCCTCTACCGGGCCGGCGTGCGGCCCGACCTGGCCGCGGTGATCGAGCCCCGGCCCTGTCCTCACCACCTCGAGGACATCCCCGCGGAGTGGCTTTCCGGGGTCGTCCTCCTGGCGGACCTGGTCACCCACCCGTCCCACCTGGAAGCGCCCTGGCGACGTGTCGTCCCGTTTGCCGGTCCCGTCGGAGAGTGGCTGGCCGCCGCCATCCGGCAGGGGAGCGGCGTTCCCACCGGCGGCAACGTGGGAACGGCGATGCTCGTGCTCGGGTGGATCCTCGGCGCGTGGCCGGTCCTGGCCGGAGGCCTGGACTTCGCCTTCGTCGGCGACCGGTTCTATGCCGGGGGAGTGCCCAATCGTCCCCACCCCCGGGCCGACCTCGCGGTTCCGTCCTGGTCCGGCACCCCTCTCGCCACGTCGACTCCCCTGGCCAGCTTCCTCGTCCAGACGGAGCGCGTGCTCGCCCTGGTCACCCGGCGGGATCCCCGGGCCCGGTTCCTCGCCCTCACCCATCGGGGCGCCCGGATCCGTGGCATGACCCCCGTGGACCCGCGGGGCCTCCTCGAGGCCCTCGATCCGCTTCCGCGGGGTGCCGACGGGCTCCTTCCTGCGGGAGAGGGGGTGCCCCTCGAGATCGACGGGGACGAGCTGGCCCGGGCCGTGGAGCGCCTGCGAGCACAGTTGCGCGCCGCCCTCGAGGACCCGGCCGGTCCGCTCGCCGGGTTCCTCTTCCTGCCGGTCCCCAGCGTCGCCGTCCACGTCCTGCTCGGGACCTCCCTGCTGCGCCGGCGCCGGGAAGGGACAGATCCGGTGCGGGAGGCCCGGGAAGGGTTCGCCGAGATCGAGGGGGTGGCCGCTCAGCTCTCGAGGGCGCGTCGCACCACCTCGCGGTGGTAGAGGCGCAGCACCGCGCCCTGGGTGATCATCCCGAGCACGTGCCGCTCGCGGTCCACCACCGGGAGGGCCTCCACGTCCCGCTGCTCGAACCGCTCGAGAGCGGTGAGGAGGGTGTCGTCGGGGTGGACGTGGAGCGGGTCCTCCCGCATCAGGTCCCGGGCGACCAGCAGCCGACGCAGGTCCGGGTCGTCCGGGACCGCGGCCAGGTCGCCGGCCCCGAGGATCCCGACGAGACGCCCCTGGTCGTCCACCACCGGGATCTGCCGGAACTCCGACTTCAGCGCCACCCGCAGCAGTTCCGGGAGGGGCATCCACTCGGGCACGGTCGCGGCCTCCCACGTCGCCAGCTCGGAGACCCGCCACTCCTGGAGCAGCCGGACCTCCTTGCCGCCGCGCAGCTCGAGACCCTTCTCCGCCAGGGGAGCGGTGAAGACGCTCCAGGGCCAGAGCCGGCGCGCCGTGGCCGAGGCGACGATCGCGGCCAGCATCAGGGGCAGAACGAGGGAGTACTCGCCGGTCATCTCGGCGAGGATGAAGATCATGGTCAGCGGGGCGTGGGTGAAGGCGGCGGCGACGGCGGCCATCCCGACGACCGCGTAGGCGACCACGTGCCCCTCGGTGCCCGGGACCAGGGCCGCGAAACCGACCCCGACGGCGCCCCCGGCCATGGTGCCAACGAAGAAGACCGGGGCGAAGAGACCGCCGGACCCGCCGGACCCGAGGGTGATCGCCGTCGCGATCATCTTGGCGCCGACCAGGGCGAGCAGGGCGAGGATCGGCAGCTCGCCGTGGAGCGCCTGGACCATCGGGCCGTAGCCGTTGCCGGAAACCGGCGGGAAGGGGAGCAGGTCGGGGGCGGCGAAGGTGCCCTCCGGGAAGGCGGCCAGGAGCGCCCAGCCCATCAGGCCGACCAGGAGCCCGCCGACCGCCGGCTGGATCCACCGGGGCAGGGGGAGACGGCCCCACTGCCTTTCCGAGACGACCATCAGGCGGGTGAACGCCACGCCCAGGATGCCGCACGCGACGCCGAACACCGGGAAGACCAGGTACTCCCACCAGGCGGCCAGGTTGGCCGGCGGGACGGCGAAGAGCGGCTCCGGTCCCTCGAGGGCGTGGCTGACCACCGTGCCCACCGCCGCGGCGATCAGGATCGGGGAGAAGGTCCCGATGTTGAAGTCGCCGAGGATCACCTCGAGGGCGAAGATGGCCCCGGCGAGGGGCGCGTGGAACGCGGCGGCGATCCCGGCCCCGGCGCCGCACCCGAGGAAGACCCGGATGCGCCGCGTGCTGAACCGGAGGAACTGGGCGACGCCGGACCCGATCGCCGCGCCGATCTGGACGATCGGTCCCTCCCGGCCGGCGGATCCCCCGGAGCCGATGGTGATCGCCGAGGCGATGGTCCGGACGAGGGCGGTCCGGGGCCGGATCCTGCCGCCCCCGACCACCGCCTTCTCGATCACCTCGGGCACGCCGTGCCCGCGGGCGGCGTCCGGGAAGAGGATCCCGAGGGGACCGACCAGCAGGCCGCCGATCGCCGGGGGGAGGATGACCAGCCAGAGCGGGGGCGCGTCGTTGCCGAGCAGGCCGGGAAGGAAGCTCCAGGCGACGTAGCGGACGATCTCGATCGCTTCGCGGAAGCCCCAGGAGGCGAGCCCGGCGAGGGCGCCGACGACCGCGGCCACGAGCAGGAGCCAGGACGCGGTGCTCTCCCCGGGGCGCAGGGCGAGCAACCGGGCGGTCCAGTCGTGCCAGGCCTGCTGGAGGCGGTTCACGGGTTCCCTCCGAAGGAACCCGCAGAGCCTACTCCACCGTCACGCTCTTGGCGAGGTTCCGCGGCTGGTCCACGTCGCAGCCCCGGAGCAGGGCGATGTGGTAGGCGAGGAGCTGCAGCGGGACCGCGAGGAGAATCGGCATCACGAGGGGGGGCGCATCGGGGACGGTGAGCACGTGGTCGGCCTTCCCGGCCAGCTCGTCGTTCCCTTCCGTCGTCACCGCGATCAGGGTACCGCCCCGGGCCTTCACCTCCTCCATGTTGCCGAGCATCTTGTCGTAGACCGCGTCACGGGGCGCCAGGGCGACGACGGGCAGGGTGTCGTCGATCAGGGCGATCGGGCCGTGCTTCATCTCGCCCGCGGGGTACCCTTCCGCGTGGATGTAGGAGATCTCCTTGAGCTTCAGCGCGCCCTCGAGGGCGATCGGGTAGTTCATTCCCCGGCCCAGGTAGAGGAAGTCGGTCGCGTCCTTGAACACGCGGGCGAGGGGCTGGACCTCGTCGTCCCCCTCGAGGATCCGGTCGATCCACGAGGGAACCCGCGCGAGGGCGGCCAGGTGTTCGCGAACGTCGTCGGCCGAGAGATGGCCGCGGGCCCGGCCGAGGCGCAGCGCCATCAGGTAGAGGGCGACGAGCTGGGCGGTGAACGCCTTGGTCGAGGCGACGCCGATCTCCGGGCCGCAGTGGGTCAGGATGGTGCCGTCCGCCTCCCGGGTCGCCGTCGAGCCGAGGACGTTGCAGATCGCCACCGACCGGGCGCCGCGCGCCTTCGCCTCGCGCAACGCTGCCAGCGTGTCCGCGGTCTCGCCGGACTGGGTGACGATCGTCATCAGGGTCGTCTCGTTCACCAGGGGGTCCCGGTAGCGGAACTCCGAGGCGTAGTCGACCTCGGTGGGGACCCGGGCGAGGGCCTCCAGGTAGAACTTCCCGACGAGGCAGGCGTGCCACGAGGTGCCGCAGGCGGCGAAATGGACCCGCTCGATCGCCCGCAGGTCGTCGTCGGCGAGGGGGAACTCCTCGGGAGAGAAGTGCACCGCCCCCTCGTCCAGGGAGATCCGGCCGGCGAGGGTCTCGTTGACCGCCCGCGGCTGCTCGTGGATCTCCTTGAGCATGAAGTGCTTGAAGCCGCCCTTCTCCGCGAGGATCGGGTCCCAGGCGATCTTCTGCACGCGGGGTTCCTTCTCGTTCCCCTTCGTGTCGAGCAGCCGGATGCCGTCCGCCGTGACGACGACCACCTCGTCGTCCTCGAGGAAGACCACGTCCCGGGTGTGATCGAGCAGGGCCGTCAGGTCCGAGGCAAGCAGGTTCTCCCCCTCGCCCAGGCCGACGATCAGGGGCGGCCCGAGGCGCGCGCCGACGATCCTGCCCGGGTCGTCGAGGGAGATGGCGCAGAACGCCCAGATCCCGGAGAGCCGGGGCAGGACGGCGAGCACGGCTTCCTCGAGGGACCCGGTCCGCGCCCGCTCCCGGGCGACCAGGTGGGCGATCACCTCGGAGTCGGTCTCCGACCGGAACGCGTTCCCCTCCGCCAGCAGCTCCTGCTTCAGCTCCAGGTAGTTCTCGATGATCCCGTTGTGAACGACGACCACCCGTTCCGCCGGGTCCCGGTGGGGATGGGCGTTCTCCTCGGTGGGCCGGCCGTGGGTGGCCCAGCGGGTGTGGCCGATGCCGTGGCCGCTTTCCGGCACCGGGTCCTTCTCGAGCACGTCCTCCAGGTCACGGAGCTTGCCGGCCGCCCGCCGGAGGACCAGCCGGTCGCCGTCGACCAGGGCGATCCCGGCGGAGTCGTAGCCCCGGTACTCCAGCCGCTTGAGGCCGTCCACCAGGATCCGCGCGGCGTTCCGCTTCCCGACGTACCCGACGATTCCGCACATGGTCCCTCCTCGGCCCGGGAGCGGCTCCCGGACCCCGGCGGAGTCTAATATGCGGCCGAAGGAGAGGAAGGGCAGCCGTTACTTCTTCGTCCGCTTCCGTTCGCCCTTGCGCTTCTTCCTGCGTTCGACCCAGCCCTCGATGTTCTTCTGGGGGGCGCGGCTGATGGCGAGGGCGCCGGGCGGCACGTCACGGGTGACCGTCGCGCCGGCCCCCACGTAGGCCCCCTTGCCGACCCGGACGGGGGCGACGAGCTGGGTGTCCGACCCGATGAAGACGCCGTCCTCGAGGATCGTCGGGTGCTTCTTCTCGCCGTCGTAGTTGCAGGTGATCGTCCCGGCGCCCACGTTGACCCCGCGGCCCAGGGTCGCGTCCCCGAGGTAGCTGAGGTGGCTCGCCTTGGTGCCCTCCCCGAGAACCGACTTCTTGATCTCGACGAAGTTCCCGACCTTGCAGCCCTTCCGGATGTCCGTGCCGGGGCGCAGATGGGTGAAGGGGCCCACGGAGCAGGCGGCCCCGATCCGGGCCTCGGTCGCCACCACGTGGTCGAGCACGGTGGTGCCGTCGCCGACCCGCGTGTCCGCGAGGCGGCACCCGGACCGGATCGTCACGCCCTTGCCGACCCGTGTCGCCCCCTCGAGGGTGACGCCGGGGTGGATCACGGTGTCACGGCCGACCTTGACCGTGTCGTCGATCCACGTGGTCGCCGGGTCGAGGAGGGTGACGCCCCCGTCCATCAGGCGGGCGTTCACCTGGTCGCGGAGGATCGCCGCCACCGCCGCGAGCTGGCGGCGGGAGTTGATCCCCTCGACCTCGGCCGGGACGGGATGGAGCCGGGCGACCACCGTCTTCCCGTCGGCGATCAGCTCCCGGACCGCGTCGGTCAGGTAGTACTCTCCCTGGGCGTTGTCCGCCCGGATCCGGTCGAGGACCGCCACCAGGTCCGGCCAGCGGGCGCAGTAGGTGCCGGAGTTGATCTCCCGGATCCGGCGTTCTTCCGGCGTGGCGTCCCGGTGCTCGACGATCGCCGTCACCCGGCCGCGGGCGTCCCGGACGATCCGGCCGTACCCGGTCGGGTCGTCCAGCTCGGCGGCCAGGATCGTCAGCGACGCCTGCCTCCGCCGGTGCTGGCGGAGGAGATCGCGGAGGGCCCTGGCCGGGAGAGCGGGCACGTCCCCGCAGAGCAGGAAGACGTCGCCCCGGAACTTCCGGAGGACCGGGACCGCGCGACGGACCGCGTCCGCCGTGCCCCGGCGCTCCTCCTGGACGACGAACTTGAGCGGTGCGCCCGGGAAGCGCTCCTCGAGGTGTCGCCGGACCGCGTCCCCCTGGACGCCGACCACCACGACCACCGGCGACGCGCCCGCGGCGAGAGCGCGGTGGACGACGTGGCCGACCAGGCTCCGGCCGAGGACCTCGTGGAGGACCTTCGCCCGGTCGGACTTCATCCTCTTCCCCTCGCCGGCGGCGAGGATCACCGCGGCCGGGGCGGTCATCTCAGGACTCCTCCTCGCCGGGCTCCTCCTTGCGCGACTCCGGCGGCTCGATCAGCTCGGCGAATCCTTCCATCTCACGCAGCACGCGGAACTCGTCCTCCTGCAGCACCAGGAAGCGCAGTTCCTCGTCGGCGGCGATCGCCCGGCGCAGCTCGGCCAGGGCCTCGGGGCCCTCGCCGGCCCGCGCGTGGAGGCTCGCCCGCAGCCAGGCGACCCGGGCCTCCGGTGCCCCGGCGGCCTCGGCCGCGGCGAGCAGGCGCTCGGCCTCGGGACGGTCCTCCCGGTTGACCGCCATCACCGCGGCCAGGAGGATCCCCTCGGCGTCCTCGGGGTCGGGGGGCGGGGGAGCGAGCCGGGCCTCGCAGGCGGCGAGGTGCACCCTCGCCCGGTCGACCAGCTCCGAGGCGGCCCGCTCGTTCTCCCACTCGTCGAGGAACGCGCGGAAGGCGTCCCGGGCCTTGCCCGGGTCGCCCTTGCCGACGAAGATCTTCATCGCCTTCTCGTAGGCGGCGAGCGCCTTCCGGAAGGTCTCCTGCCGCGACGGAACCGACTTCTTCGCGCTGGACTGCCGGCTCGGCATCGATCGTCCTCCGTGGATTGGAACCCGGCGGATCGTCCGGGTGCCCCCGGGGGGCGGGAGGGCGGCGCGGAGGATACGCCGGCGGAAAAGGGGGTGTCAAACCGTGGATGCCGGGGCTTTCGCCGTGGTCGCCCTCGGGTCCAACATGGGGGACCGGGCGGGCTTCCTCGCCCTCGCCCGGGAGCGCCTCCGCGCATCCGGATTTCCCTGGACCCGGGCGAGCCGGGTGCTGGAGACCGCGCCGATCGGCGGTCCCCCCGGGCAGGGCCCGTACCTCAACCAGCTCCTCGCGGCGCCCCTCGCCGGGATCCCGCTCTCTCCCGGGCAGCTCCTCCGTGTCTGCCTGGCGGTGGAGGACGTCGCGGGGAGGGTGCGGCGCGAGCGGTGGGGACCACGGACCCTGGACGTGGACCTGCTGACCTGGGGGGAGCGGAGGATCCGGACGGAACGGCTCGTCGTCCCCCACCCGGCCCTCCCGGACCGGCCGTTCCTGCGGGTGCTCCTCGAGGATCTCGGTCCCGGGTGGGGTAAGATCCCGGATCCCTGCAACCGGAGGAGGACGCCCGGATGGTGACGCCGGAGGCCCGGCCGCGCTGGATCGCCCTCGAGGGGCCGATCGGGGTGGGGAAGACCGCGCTCGCCCGCAGGATCGCCGAGCGCCTGGAGGCGCGGCTGATCCTCGAGCCGACGGACAACCCGTTCCTCGAGGCGTACTACCGGGACCGCCAGGGCTCGGCGTTTCCCACCCAGGTCTGGTTCCTGCTGGCGCGCCATCGGCAGCTCCGGGACGTGCGGCAGGTGGAGCTGTTCCGGCCCTGGGTCGTGTCCGACTATCTCTTCGAGAAGGACCGGCTCTTCGCCTCCCTCGCCCTCGAGGACGAGGAGTTCGCCACCTACGAGCAGCTCTGGCGCCTGCTCCGTCCCCAGGTGCCGGGTCCGGACGTCGTCGTCTATCTCCAGGCGCGGGTGCCCACCCTCCGGGCCCGGATCGCCGAGCGGGGCCGGGATATCGAGCGCCGGATCTCGGAGGAGTACCTGGCGGAAGTCGTGCGGGCCTTCGACGACTTCTTCTTCCGCTGGAACGGTCCTCCCCTCCTCGTCGTCGACACCAACGAGATCGATCCCGTCCACGAGGACACCGACCTCGACGACCTCCTCGAACGGATCCTCGGCATGGATCGGCGCGGGGGGATCGAGTACTACACGCCGGTTCCTTCCCGGGGCTGACGTTCTCGGCTTACATCTCGGTTTGTTTTCGTAACGCACCCGTTGCTCCCCGGGGGGCGGGCTGCTAGGCTGCCGGTGCCGGGCGCCACCGGTACCCCTCGGCGGGACCGGATGGGCCGCGAGCCCGGCGCGTGAACGATGACGAGGTCCCCATCCCTCGACCGCCTCCGGGCGGCGGGGAGAGAGGAGGACACCGATGAGCGCACGTCCGCCCGGGGCGCCGCAGGGCGCCTCCCCCCGCAAGGTCACCGTGCCCGACGTCCGGGCCCGCAAGGGTGGCGACCCCCTGGTGATGGTGACCGCCTACGACGCCCCCACCGCCCGCATCGCCGACGAGGCAGGGGTCGACCTGGTCCTCGTGGGCGACTCCCTCGGCATGGTCGTGCTCGGCATGGAGGACACCCTGGGGGTCGACCTGGACGACATGGTCCGCCACGCCGCCGCGGTGACGAGGGTCCGGCCCTCGCCGCTGGTCGTGGTGGACATGCCGTACCTCTCCTACCACACCGGTCCCCGGGACGCGGTCCTCGCGGCCGGCCGCCTGGTGCGAGAGGGGGGCGCCGAGGCGGTCAAGCTCGAGGGCGGCCGCAACCGGGTGGAAGTGATCCGGGCCCTGGTCGATGCCGAGATCCCGGTCGTCGGTCACCTGGGCCTCACGCCCCAGTCGCTCCTCCGGATGGGCGGTTACCGGGTGCAGGGGCGGGCGCTGCGCGAGGTGGAACGGCTTCTCGCGGACGCGGAGGCGCTGGTCGAGGCCGGCATCTTCCTCCTCGTGCTCGAGGGGGTGCCCGCCCGGGTCGCCGCCCTCGTCACCGAGCGGGTGCCGGTGCCCACCATCGGCATCGGGGCGGGCGCCGGGTGCGACGGGCAGGTGCTGGTGATCCACGACCTGCTCGGGCTCTCCCCCGGGCCGGCGCCCCGGTTCGTCCGGCGGTACGCGGACCTGCACGCGGCGGCGGTCGACGCGGTGCGCCGGTTCGCCGACGACGTCCGGGCCCGGCAGTTCCCCTCCCGGGAGGAGAGTTACCGGCTGCCCCGGGAGACGGCGGCGGCCCTGGACCTCGGGGTCCGGAAGCTCGCACGGGAGGGCGGGGGATGGAACTGATCCGCCGGGTCTCCCTGATGCGGGAGATCAGCCGCGAGAAGCGGGGCCGGGGAAAGAAGATCGCCCTGGTCCCGACGATGGGGGCGCTGCACGACGGCCACCTCAGCCTCGTGCGGCGCGCCCGGGATCTCGCCGACATCGTCGTCGTCTCGATCTTCGTGAACCCGACCCAGTTCGGGCCCCGGGAAGACTACGAGCGGTACCCGCGGGACCTGGCGCGGGACGCCGACCTCTGCATCGCCGAGGGGGTCGACTACGTCTTCGCCCCGGAGGCGAACGACATGTACCCGCCCGGGTACCGCACCTGGGTCGAGGTCGAGGGGCTCTCCTCCGTCCTCGAGGGGGCGTCCCGGCCCGGCCACTTCCGCGGCGTCTGCACGGTGGTCCTCAAGCTGCTGAACATCGTCCGACCCCACTTCGCCCTGTTCGGCCAGAAGGACGCCCAGCAGGCGATCATCGTGCGGCGGATGGTCCGGGACCTGAACGTCGACGTGGAGCTGGTCGTCTGCGAGACGGTGCGGCAGCCGGACGGTCTGGCCCTCTCGTCGCGGAACGCCTACCTCTCCCCGGAGGACCGGGCGGCGGCCACGGTGCTCTTCCGGGCCCTCGAGCGGGCCCGCGTCCTTGTCGAGGACGAGGGAGAGACCGACGCCGCCCGGGTGGAGCGGGAGGTGCGGGAGGTGCTCGCCGGTGAGCCCCGGGTGCGGGTGGACTACGTCGCCCTCGTGGACGAGGACGACCTGCAGCCGGTGGAGCGGATCGAGCGGCCCGTCCTGGTCGCCCTGGCCGCCTGGCTGGGGGACACCAGGCTGATCGACAACGTCATCGTGAAGCCGCGGAAGCGCGGCGGGGAGCAGCCGTCATGAAGAGGTCGTTCCTGCAGGCGAAGGTGCACCGGGTGATCGTCACCGACGCGGACCTGGAGTACGAGGGAAGCCTCACCCTCGACGAGGACCTGATGGACGCGGCGGGCCTGCTCCCCTGGCAGCGGGTCGAGATCTACAACGTCACCCGGGGCACGCGGCTGGCCACGTACCTGATCCCCGGTCCGCGGGGGCGGGGAGACTGCTGCGCCAACGGCGCCGCCGCCCACCTGGTGCGGCCGGGGGACCGGGTGATCGTCGCGGCCTACGTCGACCTCGACGAGGAGGAGGCGCGCGCCTGGCAGCCGACGATCGTCCTCGTCAAGGGTTCGAACACCGAGTACGAGGTCCACCGCGGCGACGGCGGCGAGCGGGCGTTCCGCAAGGTCGCCGGCTGAGCCTCCTCACTCCTTCCCGTCGTCCGCCTCCTCGAGCTCCTTCGTCACGAAGAGCATCGAGCCGTCCGGGTCGATCCGTACTTCCTTCGGCCGGGCGGGCAGGACGAAGGTCTTCGTCAGCTCCTCGTCCTCGAGGACGACCCGCCGCCAGGCCGGTTCCCCTTCCTCGAGGTCGATCCGGACCGGGACCAGCAGGTGCCGGAAGTGACGGTCCTTCACGGTCCGCTTCCCGACCAGGTACTCCTGGCGCAGGGTGACGTCGACGAGCCAGCCCTCGCCGGCCGGGTCCCGCCGCGGTTCCCCGGCCTTCCAGAGGACGCGGGGATGCCCCAGGTTGCGGACCCAGTCCTCGAAGAACCAGTCGAGCCTCGTGCCGAACCGCCGCTCGGCGAGCGCC
>Ga0256842_1001408_pt1 | contig 19238 bp, 30 predicted proteins | sample 4559240metaG_FD_185973 | JGI IMG/M metagenome (GOLD analysis project Ga0256842, IMG submission 185973) | Hydrothermal vent microbial communities from Guaymas Basin, Mexico - 4559-240 | ecosystem: Environmental > Aquatic > Marine > Hydrothermal vents | place: Mexico: Guaymas Basin | collected... | reverse complement strand
GGGAAAACCTTCCAGAGAGTAAAAAGAAGGAAGTGCTTCCAAGGTGGGCAAGCAAACTGGCACACGCAGGAGTTGACCCGAATGAATTTTTGAGAGAAGGAGGGTTTGTTAAAAAGGAGGAGTTTTTGAGAAGGCTTGGAGAGGAGAAGTTTAAGGCTCTTTCTGCTATTGGAGCTGCACTTGAAGAGGTGAAGTGGAGGGATTTGGAAGGGCATCTCAGGAAAAGAGCAAAGTATGTAAAAAGTGCAAGAGAACTCAATGCAAAGTTTGACGCAATTTTAAGAGATAAAGGAACCAGGTTTTATGGAATTAAGCATGTAAAAAGAGGACTCGTACGGATGTATGGAGTTAAAAAAGACGGAACAGAGGTTGCCATATTTGACCACGATGGAACAAGAGCAAGTTGGTTTCCTCTTGACAAAACAAGTGAGGAAGATTTTATTAAGAAAATGGAAAAGAGTATTGCAGGCTCTCAAATGTTTGTTTACATAGGAACAAAGGAAGAGCTATGGGGCAAAAAGTAAGTATTGAAGACATGTACGGGTTTATGGCAGAGGGGCTTGACTTCAGTGCTGAGGAATTGACTCTGTTAATTCCAGAGTATCGGGAGAAGATTGGTAACGAAAGGATTTCAGAAAAGGTAAAGGAAATTGACCAGGAAGTGATTGCAAACATAAAAAATCTTCCAGACTACTGGAAGGATAATGAAGCTGAGCCTTTAGAGAAGTGGTGGTGGCACTTGAGGAAAATTAAGGAAGGGACATATCCTGCTCATCTTCTTCCTGAGTATCTGAGGGAGATGTATTTGAAACGTTCGTAAATTCAAGGACTGAAAATTCCTTTTTATTTTGGCTCAGAAGCCCATCTTTTTATCGGGCAAGTCTTCTTATACTTCTTTTCAATTACAAGGGGCTTATAGAAAAAAGTGAACGGGTTGTGAACAGGTTTTTAAGAAGGGGTTAAGCCCCTTCCTAAGCTTTTTAAAAGGGTAAAAATCGCAAGGGATTTTCTCGGTTCATTTTCCATATTTTCCATATTTTCAAGCAAAGTTTTCAGGTTGTGCTTAGTTTGTAAACATGAAACGCAGAAATATAGCGCTTGAGAGGCTTAAGTGGCTGAAAAGGAAATCAGAGAGAAAGAAGCTGCCAAAGGATTACTTCCTGCTTCCAGAGGAGAGGAAGTTTCCATATCGGAATAAGGATGGAAGTGTGAATTGCAGAATGTTAAGAGCAGCAATTCAGCGGGCAGCTCAGCACGGATACCGTGCTGTGGAACAAAAAGCCCGCAGACTTTATAAAAAATATTGTCAAGGAGGTTAGTGATGCCTGAAAAAACACAAACTCCAGAACAGACACAGGGCAAGGCTCCTGAAACACAGAATCAAACCCAGACTCAGGAGCCAGAGGCAAAGCCCCAGAACGAAGGGGCTGGAACTCCTGTTGATGTGGAGGCTCTGAAGGCTCAGGTAAGAAAAGAAGTGGAAGCTGAGATTGCAAAAAGACTGAAAGAACTCGTGGGAGTTGAAAGCATTGAGGAGTTTGAAAAGAGGGTGCTTGAGGAAGAAGGAAAGTGGCAGGAGCTTGCAGAGAAGCACATGAAAGAGGCAGAAAACTATCGCAGGCTTTACGAAGAGACAGTAAAAAGGGCTGAAATCGTATCTGCGGCAACCAGGCTTAATGCCATTGACCCAGAGGCTGTTTATGCGCTGGTAAAAGAGCAGGCTGAGGTAAGAGACGGCAAAGTATATATAAATAATAAAAATATAGAAACAGCTCTCAAGGAACTCTTCTCTGCCAAGCCATATTTAGTTAAGGCTGGTACTTCTGGCTCTGGGACTACTGAAAAAGGAACAGGCGATAAGTTTGCAAATGTTAAGTCCTACGAGGACTTGCTCCAGGATTCAAAGCTCCTCATGGAATTTATGAAGGAGCGTCCTGAAGAGTATAAAAAGCTCCGTGAGGAATACTTTGCAAAGAAAGTTGGAGCTTAAGATGCTTAAAAAGAAAAAATTTTAAAGGAGGTTAAGCCATGCCAACAAGCATTCAAGACTTAATAGTTCCAGAAGTGGTAGGAGAAATAGCTTCTGCTCTTATGGTTGATAAAACTGCACTTGTAAACTCTGGAGTTGCAACTCCTGATTATAACAATGTGGATATAAGAAAAGGAGGAGAATTCTGTAAAATACCTTTCTGGAATGAGGCAGAAGGTGAGGACGAAATCCTCAAAGAAGGAAATGCATTGAATCCTGACAAAATTACGATGGGTGAGGACATAGGGGTTGTGTTGCACAGGGGGAAGGCGTGGAGTGCCTATACCCTTGCAAGGATAGTTAGCGGAAAAGACCCAAACAAGGCTGTGGCAAATCAGCTTGCAAACTTCTGGGGAAAACGCTACGATAAGGCGCTTCTTTCCGTGCTGAAAGGAGCTTTTTCAGGACCTCTTAAAGATTCGCATGTGCTTGATGTGACGGAGGGGGCAACTGATCCAGTGCCTCCTGATCCTGAACACTTTGTTGATGCAATGGCTCTTCTCGGAGACAACATGTCTGATGCTTTTGAAGTAATTATCATGCACTCCCGTGTTTATTCTTATCTCGTAAAGCAGGGGTTTATAAGGTTTGGGCAGACAGTAATGGGGCAACAGGTAATTGAAACTGGAGAGCTCCCTACTCTTCTTGGCAGGAGAGTAATTGTCTCGGATGCCTGCCCTGTAGAAGAGGTGGGTGGCAAGAAAAAATATACAACTTTCATTGCAGGGCGTGGGGTGATGTATTTTGGATTTCAGAGGGAGCTTACAATTGAAACCGATAAGGACATCCTTGCTCAGGAGGAGTTCTTGGTAACAACTGCTCACTTCTGTGCACATTTGAAAGGAGTGAAGTGGGCTGTAACCACTACAAATCCTGATAATACTGCACTTGCAACTGGTTCAAACTGGGAGAAAGTCTGGCCTGATAAGGCAATAAGAATTGTGGCTCTGAAGACGAATTAAAGGAGGGACAAATGAAAGCTATAAAAGAATTTGAAACAGAATGCCCACGCTGTGGGAATATGGTGCTGGTTGACTGGGTGAGTCTTGAAGCGGAGTGCAAAGAGTGCGGTTTTGAGTTTTATCCAGAGCTCCCAGAAGAACTTGAAGCTGCTATAGCGATGTTTAACAAGGCTCTCTCTAAGTTTCGCAAGTGGGGATATAGAGTGGAAAACGGGATTTTAAGAAAGCAGGATATTACAGAAATTGTTAAAAAAGCCTTTGGGGGTGAGTGATGGGGCTTACAGGGTTTAACAGATGGAGAAGACTGAGAAAAATGCAGGAACAGGAAAAGCATAAAGAGAAGGCAGAAGAGAAAAAGCCATCTCCTGCAGACGAGGAAAACGAACTCTGGCTTGCCGTATATGAGGCGGCATGTAGCGGAGAAATGACAAGCAGTGGAAAGCCATCTGTGCAGGCTGTGGAAAAAATTCTTGGAAGGAACATCTCTGCTGCTGATAGGGACAGAGCCTGGGAAATCATAAAGAAGGAGTTTGAAAAGTGAGAAACATGGAAGCTTTTGAGGAATACGCAGCAAAAATTCTGGCAAAGCTTTATGAGAATTTTCCCAGGAAAACGGTGATAGACTTCCTGGCTCTTTCTGGAGGTGGTGAGATAGATGAGTACGGGAATCTTCCTCCAGAAGCGGAACTCGTAAAAGAAACTGCTGAATGGCTGGCACGAGAGGGATACATAGAAATTGAATCCAGACTTGAATGTGGATTTGGAGGGGCAAGGCTTACAGCCCTTGGACTTGCAGCTCTTAATGCTGTGCCAAAGAGTCTTTCAGGAAAAACGCCTCTTGGAAAAAGAATTGTTACCGCAGTAAAGGGAGGTGCAAAGGAAACTGCCTGCACCCTGGTAAGAGTATTTACAGCAGAAGCAGTAAAAATGCTTCTTGGAGGGTAAAAGTGATAAAGATTGACTGCAATGCAGAGGAGATTTTGAAAGAGTTTCGTCACATGGGAGCTGCTGTGGTTAAATCCGCAAGGCGTGGAGTGCTTGCAGCAGCAGAGAGATATACCCTTGACATTCACGACTGGATAGACGAAGGAAAGTCCTTTACTCCAAGGCATGGTGAAGGCGGGCTTCAGGGGAAGATAGGCTGGAGACCTGCTGGCAGAGACAGTGCAGTGGTTTTCTGCCAGGCAGAGTATGCTCCTTACATAGAGTTTGGTACACGGGGACCCTATGTAATCCGCCCAAAGGAGAGAAAAGCACTTAAAATCCCTGTAGAAGACAGAGGCTACATCCTGCGGAAAAAAGTGGTGCATCCTGGAATAAGACCACGCCCGTTCTTCTTTGCAGACTTTGAGAACAGAAAAAGAAGAGCACTTGAGGCTTTTAAACAGGTAATTCTGGAGGCAATTGAAGGATGATAGTAGAAGTGATTACCCTTGAGGACGCAATACCAGAAGAACCAGTGGTACTTACTCAAAAAGATGTTGATGAGGGAAATTACTTTGTTACAGGGCTTCTTTCTGCTTTAAGGGTAGATCAAGAGAATTTAGGTGATGAGGATAAAGAGCTTTTGAAAGATGTGGCGCTTGCCTATGCATACTACAGGGCTTACCTGAGAGAAACCGTGAACGATGCTGGTGCTTATGCAGTGAAAGTAAAACGCTATAAAGAGCTTTACGAGCAAAAGGCAAGGCTTCTTGAGACAAGGCTTTTTAACTGGAACATACCGATTTTTCGGGGGTAAAGGCATATGTTTTACGAGCTTCTTATAGAGCTTGCAAAAGGTCTTGAAAAAGGGCTTTCTGAAAAAAGCTTTCGCACTCCTGGAGCTAAAAAAGAGGAGTATAAACCGCCCAAGGTGGTTATTGGCATAGAGAGTGCAGCAAAGCCAAGACCGCAAAGCGACTTTCCTTTTGTAGCGATAGTGCCAGTGGAAGGGCGGATTGTAGAAGACGGAGTGGTTATGGCAAAAGTTTCGTTTATATGCGGGATCTATACTCCTGAAAGAGATACGGAAGCTGGGCTTTCAGAGGTGTTAAGGCTTGCCGAAAGCGTGATAGGCGTTCTGAGAGAAAAGAGATACTTCTCACGCTTTGCACTTGAGGGAGGCTTTGATGTATTTCACGACATTGAAAAACCACATCCCTTTTATCTTACGGAGGTGACGGCTGTATTTGTAAGCCGAGTGCCTCCAGAGCTAACAACACAAGAGGAGGTGGAGCACTATGGCGCAGGAAACTACTAAACAAAAAGCCACAAAAAAGGAAACAGAAAAGCCAAAGGTTAAGCCTCTTATTTATCTGGGGCCAGATGTGGCAACAGAGGAGGCGCACCTTAATTACGGTATGGTTTTTATGAACAGACCCGAACTCCCAGATAAATTGAAATTTCTTGAGGAGTGGTTTTTTGAAATAGACAAGCCAAAGGATCTGCAGGCAAAGAGAAGGGAGATAAAGACTCCTGGAAGCGAGCTTTTCAAAAAGTGGATGGAGACAAGGAAAAAGATTATTGAGATCAGGCGTAAAAAAGAGGGTAAACAAGATTAAAAGGAGGTTGAGCCATGAGCACATACGCACACGGAGTATATGTTTACGAGCAGCCAACATCCCTTCTTCCTCCCAGGAGAGTTTCCGCTGCAATACCCTTTGTTGTGGGAACTGCTCCAGGACCAGATGGAAATCCTCCTGTGAACGAACCAAGACTTTGCTTCTCTTACGACGAGTTTGTGGAGAACTTTGGATATAGTTCCGAATTTGATAAATACACGCTCTGTGAGTTTGCAAGGGTGTTCTTTGGGCTTTACAATGTGGCTCCAGCGGTGTTTGTGAATGTGTTTAATCCTAAGAAGCATAAAGATGAGAATGGAAATTCCGATCCTTTGCAGGTGACCTCCTTAGACATAATCGGTGGAATTGATCCTGAGACTAATAAAAAGACAGGGCTTGAGCTGATTTCTGAGGTGTTTCCAAGGTTCAGGCTTGTACCAGGACTTATTGCCTGTCCGAAGTTTAGCCGTGATCCTGCAGTAGCAGTGGTAATGTCTGCAAAGGCTGAGAGAATTAACGGGCTTTTCAGAGCAATTGCTGTGGCTGATTTGCCTACAGATCAGGTTGATCAGTATAGCAAAGCGCCAGGATTTAAGAATGATAATGGACTTACAGATGAAGATCTTATTCTCTGCTGGCCAAAGGTGAAGCTCGGAGATGAGGTGCATCACTTAAGCACGCATCTTTGTGGACTTATCGCAAGTGTGGATGCCAAAAATGAAGACATTCCGTTTAAGAGTCCTTCAAATGAGAGAATAAATGTCACAGGGGCGTGCCTTGACGATCCAGAAAAAGAAGTGTGGCTTAGCCTTGAAGAAGCAAATTATCTTAATGGCAATGGCATAGTTACAGCACTCAATTTTGTTGGGGGCTGGAAGGCATGGGGTAACCGCACTGCAGCTTATCCAGGAATTACAGATCCCAAGGATACTTTCATTCCTGTCAGGCGCATGTTCTCCTGGTTCGGAAACGAGATTGTGCTGACTTTCTGGCAGAGAGTTGATTATCCCATCCGCAGAAGACTCATTGAAACAGTAATGGATAGTCTGAACATTAGGCTTAATGGGCTTGCTGCAAGGGAGTTTATTCTTGGAGGAAGAGTTGAGTTCAGGCCAGAAGAGAATCCAACCACTGATCTGATTGACGGAATTATCACTTTCCATGTATTTATGACTCCGCCCACGCCTGCAAGGGAAATGAAGTTTTTACTTGAGTTTGACCCTGCTTATTTCCAGAAGCTTTTTAAATAAAAACAAGGAGGTGTAAAAGATGGCAATACCTGAGAAACTTATAAACGCAAAAGTTTATAAAGAAGGAGAGATGCTTGTAGGTATAGCTGATGCAGAGCTTCCTGAGGTAGAGCCTTTAACTGAGACGGTGTCTGGTTTTGGGATAGCAGGAGAGGTGGAGAGTCCTACTCTTGGGCATTTCAAGCCTATGGTGCTTAAGCTCAAGTGGAGAACAAAGACTCCTGCTGCGGCTCAGCTTCTTGCACCAAAGGCACATCAGCTTGACATAAGGGCAAGTATTCAGGAATGGGATCAAGATGCTGGAACCTACTCTACATATCCAGTGAAAGTGGTTGTAAAAGCGATTCCTAAGAAAGGGCAACTTGGAAAGCTTGAGCCTGCTAAGCCGCAAGACGCAGAACAGGAGTTTGAAGTGACATACATGAAAATGTGGATAAAAGGGCAGGAAATGGTAGAGATTGACAAATACAACTTTATCTACAAAGTGGACGGCGTTGATTACCTTGAAAGCGTAAGAAAAGACCTGGGAATGGCTTAAGCGTTTAATAAAGCAAGGAGGGCAAGCTATGAACGAGACTATAAAGCTAAAGTATCCGATAAAAGATGGGGACAGAGTGATTGAACAGGTTACAGTACGTAGGCTTAAAGTAAAGGATATTCTTGAGGCAGAGAAAATGGCAAATAGAGAGTTTGAAAGAGTGGTGTTCCTTGTTCATCGTGCAAGTGGAATACCTCTTGAAGTAGTTGAAGAGATGGATGTAGAAGATTTTAATATTCTTTCAGAGAAGATATCAAGTTTTTTACCTTAAGAGCAAGAGATTTAAAGAAACTCCTTGTAAGAATGTGTATTTTTTTAAGAGCAGAGCTTTCTTTTTTCCTGGAAGAAACAGTAGAAGACTTTTTTGAGTGGTGCGAAGAGGTAGCGGAAGCCCTCAAAGAAAATTACGAGTAAAAATGCCAGAGGAATTATTATAGGGGCTAACACAATGACTCCTAAAGGAGCTCCCCAGATTGCCCAGAGAATTATGTCAGTTAAACCTTGGCGGGCTATTTCAGGAAAAGGTAATAAAAAACTTATTAACCAACTAACAAAACAAGTTTTATAGTAAAGAGACATGGGAGAAAAATTATCTCTTTCATTATTCATAACTGCTGGGATCTCAGGTTCTGTTACTACAGTATTTGGAAAACTTTCTTCTTCTGTTGATAAGATAACGCAAAAACTTTCAAAACTCAACCAGGTTTCAAAGAAAATAGAGGGCTATCGCCGTTTAAAAAGAGAGTTAAAAGAGCTTCAGATTAGAATGAAAATTGGGGGAGAGGAAAGTAGAAGAGCTTCCATTGCATGGAGAGAAACAGCAGAAAAACTTCGTAAATTAAAGAAAGAGCTTGATATAGCTGGCATTTCTGTAAAAAAACTGGCAGACTACGAAAAACTTTTAACTGCTCAAACACAGAGATTAAACCGTCAACTTGAACATCTTGCTAAAGCAGAAAAGATGGCAAAGATGAGGGCTGATGCTTTTTCTGGCTGGCAAACTCTGGTTGGAGCAGGGGTAGCTCTTATAGGGCCTATTAAAGCTGCAATGGATTTTGAAACTGCAATGGCTGAAGTAAGAAAAGTGGTTGATTTTGCTTCTAAAAAAGACCTCAGACAATTTCAAGCAGAATTAATGAAACTCTCCAAAGTGATTCCTCTTTCACAGGCAGAGCTTGCAGAAATTGCTGCAGCTGGAGGGCAACTTGGAGTACCAAGAAAAGAACTGGGCAAATTTATAGAGCTTGCTGCTAAAATGGCTGTTGCTTTTGATATGAGTGCAGATGAAGCAGGCGATGCAATGGCAAAACTTTCTAACATATTTCATATTCCCATTATTAAAATGGGAGAACTTGGTGATGTAATAAATCATCTTTCAAATAATACTGCTGCTAAGGCAAGAGAAATAGTAAATGTTTTAAAAAGAGTGGGGGGTACTGCAAAACAGTTTGGACTTTCAGCCAAGCAGACAGCAGCTCTTGCAGATGCTTTTATTGCACTTGGGCGCCCTCCAGAAATAGCAGGTACAGCTATAAACGCAATGCTTACTAAATTAGCTACTGCTGATCGCCAGGGGAAAAAATTTCAAAATGCTCTCGCAGCAGTTGGTTTTTCAGCAGAAGAGTTAAAAGACGCTATTCAGAAAGATGCCCAAGGAGCACTTTTGAAATTTTTAAAAGCATTAAAAGCGGTCCCCAAGGAAGAGCTTGCTGGTATTATTACAGACCTCTTTGGAATGGAATACTCTGACGATATTTCTCTATTGGTAGGAAGTTTAGATAAATACGAGAAAGCTTTGAAACTTGTTGGAGATAGAGCTTCTTATGCGGGGAGCATGCAAAAAGAATTTCAGGAAAGGGCTAATACAACTGCTAATAATTTACAGCTTTTGAGAAATCGTATTAATGCTTTAGCAATTAATGTAGGATCTGTGGTGCTTCCTGCAGTAAATAAAGTTATATCGGTTATTGGGTGGGGAGTGGATAAAATAGTGGGATTCATGGAAAAATTTCCGCTTTTAACAAACATCGTGGTAGGTGCTTTGGCAGGAATTGCCAGTGCAGTAGCGATATTTAAAGCGGGATCTATAGGATTAAAGTTTGTTGTGGGAGGCTTAGGAGAGTTGTTTTATCGGTTTAGAGCAGGTATAGAAGGTGCCAGAATTGCCCTTCTTGCCTTTCGTGGAGCAGAGCTTACAGGGCAGCTCTCTGGCTGGAGGCTTGCGGTTTATAGGTGCACAGTTGCGGTAAGAAGGTTTACCCTTTCCCTCTGGCAAAATGTGAAGGCAAGCGCAGCAGTTGCGGCTTCAGGCATAAGGAGCTTTCTTTCAGAGCTGCCTGCTCTTTTGGGAAGAGCCGCAGCGGCGGCAAGGACTCTTAGTCTTGCCCTTCTCTCTAATCCTTTGATGCTTGTTGCAGCGGCAGCAGCAGGAGCAGCAGTGCTTATAGCAACGCACTGGGACTGGGTGAAAAAGAAACTTACGGCAACCTGGAATGCCATAAAGGCAGGAGCAGGGTGGCTGTGGAATGCCTTTAAACGGTTTGCTGGAATTGCAAGCTGGTTTATGCCTGTAATAGGACCACTCAAACTCATACATGCTCTGATAAAGAAGTTTTCCCATATTGATCTTTTTACAGCAGGTAAAAACTTGGTAATAAGTCTTGCTAAAGGAATATGGTCTGCTGTGACTGCCCCTGTGCAGGCAATAAAGAGGGTAGTCCAAAAGGTGCGAAAGTTTCTTCCCTTTTCACCAGCTAAAGAAGGACCTCTTTCCACACTTGATCGCACAGGACCTGCCCTGGTAAAAACATTTGCAGAAGGAATTTCTCCAGGAGAAGCTGCAAAAGCAGTGAAAAGAGTAAGCAGTGTAGTAGCAGAAAACTTAAAAATAAAACCTCCAGTAGCGCCTGATGTTTTAGGGAAGGTGCGTTATGTAGCGGAGAGAGAGAAGATTGAAGGAAAGATTGAAAAAGTAAAAATTGCCCTATCTGAAGTAAAAAAAACTTACGCAGGGAGTGCCAAGTCTCCTGTGAATATAACAATAAACTTCTCTCCACGAATAACAGCAGGAGGTGGTACACCTGAAGAGGTAAAAGAAGCGGTTTCCCGCACACTTTCTGAGGAAAGAGAACGCTTAAGAAGAATGCTTGAAGAACTGATCTGGGAGGAAAGGAGGCTTTCCTATGCCTGATGGCGGACTTAGGATTTACCGCACTGTGCAGGGAGATACATGGGATATAATTGCTAAAAAAATATGGGGCAATGAAAAACTTTTTACAAAGCTTATAGAAGCAAATCCAAAAGAGCGGCATCGCATGTTTTTCCCAGAAGGGGTGGAACTTGTAGTGCCAGAAATTGAAGTGCCTACACAGGAGGTGCCACTTCCGCCGTGGAAAAGATAAGAAGAGCAAGGATAAGCCTTATATATGAAGGCAAAGACATTACGAAAGATGTTGAGGACTATGTGATAAGTCTTGTTTACACTGATTATGCACATGGAAAGTCCGATTCTCTGGAAGTTGTATTTGAAGACAGAGATAAACTCTGGCAATCTGCCTGGTTTCCTGAAAAAGGAGCAAAGTTAAAGGCAGAAATAATTCTTACGAACTGGAATGGAAGTGGCACTAAAAAACTTCCGTGTGGGGTGTTCACGATTGATGAGGTTGAACTGAACGGTCCTCCTGACAGAGTAAGTGTGAAAGCTGTATCTGCATTGGTGACAACTGCTATAAGGCTTGAAAAGAGAACTGTAGCATACGAAAATACAAGTCTTATGCAGATTGCAAACGACATAGTAGGAAAGCACGGGCTTCAACTCTTCTTTGAAGGAGAAGATGTGCAGTTTAAGCGACTTGACCAGAAAAACGAGAGCGACCTTGCGTTCTTAAAACGCATTGCTGAGGCAAATGGCTTTCATATAAAACTTGCTGAAGAAAAATTAATCGTGTATCAAGGGAAAAGCTTTGATAGCAAGCCTCCATCTCTGACTATAAAAAGAGGAGAAACTCCAATTAAAAACTATCGCTTCAGCAGTAAGGCTTTTGAAATATACAAAGCTTGCGAGGTAACTTACTGGGATGCAGAGAAAAAAGAGGTGCTTACCTACAGGTTTGAGCCTGAAGACACTCCAAAAGTGGGACATGTGCTAAAAATAAACGAAAGAGTAGAAAGCAGAGCTGAAGCAGAAAAGAGGGCAAAGGCAGAACTGAGGAAGAAAAACAGAAATGAACTTACAGCAGAGATTACTCTTATGGGAAATCCTTCTCTTTCAGCAGGGCTTAATATTCAGATAGAAGGATTTGGAGTCTATGATGGAGTGTATGCAATTGAAGAGGCAAGGCACGAAGTTTCTCAGGGTTATACAACGACAATAAAACTGCGAAAAGTACTTACTTATTAAGGGAGGGGCAATGTTTTTGGAACTTGAAGAAAGAGTAAGAAGACTTGAGGAAAAGACAGATAGACTCGTAAGAGTGGGAGTGGTAACCCAGGTTTATCCTGAAAAGGGAAGTGTAAGGGTATTGCTTCCTGATGCTGACAAAGAAGTCTCCTATGAATTACCAGTTTTAGTTAGAAAAACATTAAAAGACAAGGACTATTGGCTTCCCGATGTGGGAGAACATGTGGTGTGCGTGTTCTTGCCAATCGGACAGGAGCAAGGCTTTGTAGTAGGAGCGTTTTATTCAGAAGTAGATAAAGTGCCAGTTATATCTCAAGATATAAAACGAATTGAATTCAGAAATGGAGATTATATGGAATATGATAGGAAAAATAAAAAAATACGGATCTTTACACAAGGAACTGTTGAGATTGAAGCTGCCCGAATGATTTTATTAAAAACTACAGAAGTAAGACTCATAGGCAACTTGGAAGTGGAAGGTAATATTCATGCTACTGGAAGCATTATTGACGAAGGTGGAAATACAAATCATCACTCACATTAGGATGGTACCAAATGGCAAAAATAGGAAGCTTTGGAAAGGTTGTTTTTGAAGTCTCAGATAAGAGAATTAAGACTCCTACGAGGCTTGAAAAGAGGCTTTATATGCGTCTTGCAGAGCATGAAATAGCTTATACAAAAAATAAACTGGAAGTCCTGGGAGAGGGACTTTCTGAAGTCACTTTAAGGATAAGGTTCTCTGTAGAACTTGGCGTAAACCCGAAGGAAGAGCTTAAAACTCTTGAGGAGCTTCTTACTCAAGGTGAAGCTCAAATACTGATGCTGGGTGACGAAAACCTTGGAAAGTATGTGATTGAGGAAATACGGGAAAGAGTGGTGAGAACGGATAACAAAGGAAATGTGCTTTCTGCAGAGGTTGAAATAAGGCTTAGGGAGTATAAGTGATGGATGTACTGATTGACCTTGAGAATTCTCCTGAAATTGAAATTGGAGCTGAAGGAATAGCAGAGATTATACAGAATGTCAAGATCATTCTGACCACTCCTGTGGGCACCGTTCCTTTAGACAGGGATTTTGGCGTTTCCTGGATGTTTATAGATCAGCCAACGCCAAAGGCAATTGCAGAGGCAAAAGTAGAAATTGTAGAAAAGGTGGAACGCTACGAGCCAAGAGTAAAAGTGACAGAAGTATCCTTTATAACTGCTCCACGGGATGCAGAAGAAGGGCGACTTTTCCCAAGGGTAAGAATCGCTCTGAAAAAAATTTAAGCCTGTCTTTCCATATTTTCCATATTTTCAAGCAAAGTTCTCAGGTTGTGCTTAGTTTTTAGGCATGAGCATTGTGAAGTTGCCAGAAGTGCAATTTGTAGAAACCGATGTCTCTAAGGTAGAACAGGAAGTTTTTTCTACTTATGAACAAATAAATGGGCGGAAGCTCTATCCAGGAAATCCTGAAAGGCTTTTCGGAGAAGCATTTGCATGTGTGATTGCTCATCAAAGAGCACTTATAGATTATGCTGCAAAAATGAATCTTCTTTACTATGCTGAAGGAGATTATCTTGACCATCTGGGAGCATTACTTGGTGTTTACAGATTACCTGCTCAGCCTGCAAGGACTACTTTGCGTTTTGAAATTGAAGAGCCTTTAACCTTTCCTGTTATCATTCCCAGGGGCACACGAGTAACCCCGGATGGGAAGCTTTTCTTTGCGACGCTTTCTGAAGCAAGAATAGAGCCAGGAAAGACTTCTGTAGAAGTAGAAGCCGAGTGCCAGACTGCTGGAGCTATCGGAAACGGCTTTCTTCCAGGGCAAATTAACAAACTGGTTGACCCTGTGCCATACATTACAAAAGTTGAAAACACTACGATTTCTCTGGGTGGTTCTAATGCAGAAAGCGATGAGCATTTTAGAGAAAGAATTCGTATCGCTCCAGAAAAATTCAGTAACGCAGGCTCCATAGGAGCTTACATATACTGGATCAAAAGTGCTGATCCAAACATAATTGACGCTAAAGTCTGGAGTCCTGAGCCTGGGGTTGTGAAAGCAACTTTTCTTATGAAAAATGGGGAGCTTCCATCAGAAGATATGCTGAGCAAGGTGCAGGAGTTTGTAAGTGACGAAAAGAGGAGGCCTTTAACAGATTATTTTCAGGTGCAGGCTCCAGAGGTGGTAAATTACGAAATAAAGCTCACATACTGGATTTACCGCACTGCAGAAAGCTTAGCTTCTCAAATTGCACAGACTGTAAACAATGCCGTTCAGTCTTATGTAAAGTGGCAAAAAATAAAGCTTGGAAGGGACATAACTCCAAGTGTACTTATTGATTATGTGCAAAGTATAGAAGGAGTCAAGCGAGTAAAAGTAGAAAGCCCGGTTTACCAGGCTTTAGACCCCTGGCAGGTGGCAAGGGAGAGTTCTATTTCTATAACTTATGGTGGTGTAGAGGAGGAATAAAAAAGTGCCTGAAAATGGCTTTTTTAAAAAGCTTTTACCTCCTTCAATAGCAGATGATTTCAAAATACAGGCATTTGCAGAGGCTTTTGAGAAGCAGTTTGAGCAGATTTACTCCCTTACAGAAATTCCATGCATCCTACCCAGAATAGACGAATTGCCCGAAGAAGTCCTGGACTTACTCGCCTGGCAATTCCATGTGGAAGGCTGGGAGCTTGCCTCGTCTGTAGAAGAAAAACGTGCTTTACTAAAGCGTGCAATAGAACTTCACAAGTATAAAGGAACTAAATGGGCTTTACTTGAAGTCCTGCGGGCTTTAAATCTAAGCGGGGAAATCAAAGAGTGGTTTGAATACGAAGGGGATCCATACAAATTTAAAGTTTTTGTTAATTCTATTAGCGAAGAAGAGTTATATAAAAAGCTTATAGATCTAATAAATCAATATAAGAACGAACGTTCATGGTTAGATGCAGTAGGACTCCACAACGAAATTGAAGACAATGTTTATGTTGGCTCTGCTCTTAAAACTGGGAGAACTTATACAGTAAGTTTGCATATAGACCCTAAAATAGATTTTATACAGCTATATCACGGTAGCGTTTTGAGAACATCAAAAACATCTATTGTAGGGGTGAATCAACCTACTATTAATACAGCACCAGTTGAGACTTTTACAGGAATCACTTATAGAGTTGCTTGTACTATAACAATCTCTGCAGGAGGAGTTAACTAATGGCAGACTTCAAAGGAACAGTACTTACACAAGCAGGTAGAAATATTTTAGCTAAAGCCCTTACAGGGACACAGCTTCAGTTTACAAAAGTACAGTTGGGTGATGGAGTTTGGGATGAGAGTATTAATCCTGAAAACTTAACCGCTTTGGTTAGTAGTAGAATAGATCTTCCGATCAATGATATTGAAATCACAGGAGATGGAACAGCACGCATTAGAGTGCTGTTAACCAATACAGGGTTGACTGAGGGCTTTTTTACTCGTGAGCTCGGAATTTTTGCGAAAGACCCCGAAACAGGAGAAGAGACTTTATATGCTGTCTCGTATGCCGAAAATCCTGACTTTATTCCTTCTGAGGGGGTTACTAAAGTTGAAAACATTTTTGATGTATATACAGTTATTTCAAATGCTCATAATGTTACAGCTGTTATTTCTGATACAGTAGTTTTAGCCACTAAGCAGGACATAAAGCAGGACATAGAAAAACACAATCAAGATCCTAATGCTCACAACGGCCTGATTAACGCTGGCAAGCTTAATGGTTATACTGCTTCTTCAACACCCTCTGCAAACACTATCCCAGTAGCTGACGCTGATGGGTTTATTAATTCTTGGATTAAGCAAGGAGCTGGAAGCGGTTTAGATGCTGATTTAATAAGGGGATTACCTCCGAGTAAATTCGTAAGGACAGATGTACCAAGTACCATTCAGGTTGACAATAACTTCTATCCATTAGTAATTTCAGGGACACCTAATCCTGATAATCCATTGGATAGTATTGGACTTGCTTTGTATCCTGATAAGGATAAAGGTAAACGTGTAGAGTACAGCAGTACCCGTGGGGGTGAGTTTCGCATTTATTGTGCAAGATATTTAACTAATGTACTATATAGTGATAATGGAAACTTAAAGTTCTTGGGTCATAAAGTTTGGCATCAAGGAGATGTAGCTCAGTTGTTGTCATCGTCTGGATATATAAAGTTTCCTAATGGATTGATTATCCAATGGGGAAGAGGAGACACTACAAGTGATTCTAACGGTATTGCAAGTTTTACCTTTCCTATAGCATTTCCTAATGCTTGTTTTCAAGTAGTTCCTGTTGATGTAGGAGGTGCTTGTTATGACTATGGAATAGAAGATGCACAGATTAACATAACAGGTTTTTCGTGTTATGTGAGATATTCAAACGGAGGTATTGCTGCGAATGCTCCTGTAGGAATAAGATATATAGCAATAGGCTACTAAAAGGAGGCAAAATATGAAATACGCAATTTTTGACGAGCAAGGTTTTCCTAAAGCATTTTATTCTCCTGACATTCACGGCGACAATATTCCAGAAGAAGCAATAAAGATAACAGAAGAGCAATGGGAAGAGTTCATAAACAATCAAGGTAGAAGAAAATGGGATTTTGAGAAACAACAAGTTGTTGAATATGTGCCTCCTCCGCCGTCATTGGAAGAGTTAAGAACTATTGTAGATAATCAGAGGAAAGCAAAGGTATTAAATCTGCTGTCCAAAACGGATTATGTAATATTAAAAATTCAGGAAGCTCAAATTTTGGGTAATACAGAGCTTTATAACAGTTTACTTCAGCGATACCAGCCTCAACTTGACCAGAGACAAACGATAAGGGAGTGGAATAAGCAAATAGAGCAAAAAATAGCCAATGCGACTACACGGGAGGAGCTTCAGCAAATTAGGCAAGAAATACAAAATTATAACCCTTAAGGGATGTAAACAAAGAAAGAAGACAATAAAATGTGGCAACTTTTCATGCAAAAAAGCTTTTACAAATGGTTCTTCTATGGTCTGATTAGCTTGATAGTTATAACTTTTTTATTCTATTTTAACCATCTCCGCGAAGAAAATGCCCGCCTTAAAGCAGACCTTGCCCGCATTAACGAGAGTCTTTATTCCTGCCAGCAGGCTAACCTTGAGCTAACAAAAGAGTTGAAGATACAAACGAAAAAGTATCAAGCTAAAGTGGCAGAACTTCTCAGACTTGCAAACAAGCCTCCAAAAGTTATTTACATTCCGAAAGTGATTACTAAAAAAGTCTATGTAACCCCGAAGGAATGCCAGCAGATGGCAATAATGATAGATGAGTTTATCAAATTACAAAAAAGGGAAGAAGAATGAAGCGTTTCCTTATTCCTTTATTAGGTATAACTTTATGTAGTTGTTCTTTATGCACTCCAGAGATTCGTTATATAAAGAAGCCTGTTTTTATAAAGTGCCGAATTCCTGAAGTGCCAAAAGCAGACCTTAAGCCTGTTCCTGAAAACGCTACTTATCCAGTTAAACTCCAAACCATACTTAACAACTATTTTAAGCTCCAGAAAGAAAACAAAATGCTCAGGGAGGCGATAAAGGTATGTCAGTAGCAAAGAAAGTCGCAAAAGAAATTAAAAGGCTTGCCGTAGATTTAATGGTTATCCTGATTCTTTTTATTGCGTATGCTACTAAATTTTACGAACATCTTCATCCTCCGCTTCAGCTTGTTAGTTTGAAGATGTTACTTACCAGTATGGGGTTTACCCATTGTCATATTGTGAGAAAAATTGCCTTTAAAGAGGTGGAGTGGGATGGCAACTGGACGCCTCGCAAAGTGCTTGTTATTGTGCTTTATGCTGTGTTTATTTACGCTTATGCCCAGGGTGGATAATTTTGCTTTTGCCTCCGTTTTAAAAAGATGTAGGAAGCTTATTCAGCCCATCAGGCGAGCACACTATTATTACTTCGGGCTTGACTTTCCATATTGGTACTCTATAGCCCAGGCTGAGGTAGAAAGTGCCTGCAGGCATTGTGTAAAGAGCCTTGATGGAATAGGCTCTGTAGGGTTTGCCCAGATTACCTGGAAGTGGTGGAAAAAGAAGCTTCAAAGAGCAGGAATTCCAGAAATCAGAAGCGTTAATAACCACGCAAAAGCCCAGGCTTATATACTTCATCTTGAGTGGAAAAAGTGCTGGTGTAAGAAGCTTTTTGAAGTATATCAGCGCTATAACGGTGGACCATGGGTAACAAGAGAGCTAAAAAAGGCAAAGAATTGCTCTTGGGAGGCTGGCTACAAAGTATGCAGAAGGAGAAAAATCTGCGTCTGGAAAACAAAAAGCGGCTGCAAGCAATGGCGTAGTGCCTGCGACATTAATTATGAGTATAGTAAGAAGATTTTTTCTAAAGCCCAGAAATACCGTGTAGGCTCAGATAGTAATAGATTCCCATTTTGGTAATAAAACTTTAAGGGAGGTTTTACAATGAAGCAATCTTGCCCCGCCGAGCCCCATTCTACACACACACACACAGGTTGGGCCTGATCCGATTTTCCGCAAGAAAAAGTTAATTCCCTGGATAGGTGGAAAACATCTATTAGCACCCAAAATTATAGAGCTTTTCCTTGAACATGAGTGCTATTGCGAAGTCTTTGCTGGAGGAGCTTCTGTTTTCTGGCTTAAAAGCCCCTCTAAAATAGAAATTCTAAACGATATAAACCAGGAACTTATAAACTTGCTTAGAGTAGTGCAATACCATCCAGAAGAATTTATCCGCAGCTTTCAATTCCTGGTAAAATCCCGTGCCGAGTTTTACAGGCAGCTTATGCTTCCTCCTGGAGCCCTTACAGACATTCAGAAAGCCGTTAGAACCTTTTATATAGTCAAAAATTGCTATTCAGGCAGGTATAAAAATCCTTCTTTTTCTGCCACTGCAGATGGACGCAAGCAATTTTCCCGCCGTTCTATTGAAGAAATTGTCTTTGCCTGCCATGAAAGATTAGAAAAGGTAATACTTGAGTGCCTGCCATACCAAGATTGCATTAAAAAATATGATAAGCCAGGGACGCTTTTCTATCTTGACCCGCCATATTTTGGATGTGAGAACTATTATGGAGATGAGTGGAAAAGAGAAGACTTTTATACGCTTGCAAACCTTTTAAAAGATATTAAAGGCAGGTTTTTACTTTCAATTAACGACACTCCAGAAACACGAGAAATTTTTAAAGATTTTGAATGTCTCCAAGTAAAAACCCGTTATAGTGCTTGTACTGCTTTTGGCAAGACCAAACAAGTTTCCGAGCTAATTTTTAAAAATTTTTAGTAGCAAACTAAATTTTTATTTCAATTAATGAGCCCATTTTTCAAGTTTTTGAACCCACGAAATGAACCGGGCTCATTAATTTGAAAAATGGTCTCAAAAACTTGAAATCCTACATTCTCCTATTTAGAAGATATCATAAGTGTAGAGTAACCTATGTTATTATTACCTTCAAAAATGTTTAACTGGGTAGGTTCAACTTTTTTAGCTTCATCCCATGAAATAATTTTATTTTTTTCTATGT
>Ga0256842_1001407_pt1 | contig 19241 bp, 17 predicted proteins | sample 4559240metaG_FD_185973 | JGI IMG/M metagenome (GOLD analysis project Ga0256842, IMG submission 185973) | Hydrothermal vent microbial communities from Guaymas Basin, Mexico - 4559-240 | ecosystem: Environmental > Aquatic > Marine > Hydrothermal vents | place: Mexico: Guaymas Basin | collected... | reverse complement strand
CTGGGAGTAATTCCCAGAGGAATAGATAGAGAAATTGTTGAGATTATGCATAGAACCCATATAGGAGTGGATCAGGATTATGAAAATATTGTCCATCAGTGCACAAGAGCTGCTATTGCTGATGGATGGGGTGGCTCAATGATTGCCACAGATTTACAAGATGTCTTGTTTGGTTGCCCATTTCCACTAAAAAGTACCGCAAATCTTGGAGTGCTGAAAGAAGACCATGTAAATATAATTGTTCATGGTCATGAGCCACTTTTAAGTGAGATGATAGTTGCTGCAGCAAATTCTCCTGAAATGCAGCAGCTTGCAAAAGAAAAAGGAGCAAAGGGGATTCAGATAGCGGGAATTTGCTGTACAGCAAATGAAGTTCTTATGAGGCACGGTATTCCATTAGCAGGAAACTTCCTACAGCAAGAACTTGCCATTGTTACAGGTGCTGTAGACGCGATGATAGTGGATGTACAGTGTATAATGGAAAATATCGCAAATGTAGCTGAGTGTTTCCACACTAAGATTATTACCACCAACCCAAGGGCAAAGATAAGATCTGGACATTGTGTTCATATTGAATTTGATGAACATTCTGCTTATGAAGATGCATTAAAGATAGTAAGACTTGCTATTGAAAACTTCCCAAATAGAGAAAAACCAGTAATCATCCCTGATGAGAAACAAGAGCTTGTAGCAGGATTCAGCTATGAAGCAATAAACTATTGCTTGGGTGGAACATTCAGAGGATCATATGCTCCTCTGGTTGATAATATAGTAAATGGCAGGATTAGAGGTGTAGCTGGAGTTGTTGGTTGTAATAATGCAAGAATACCCCATGATAGCTTTCATGTAGAAGTTGTAAAAGAGCTTATAAAGAATGATGTTATAGTTCTTACTACAGGATGTAATGCCATTGCCTGTGCTAAAGCAGGATTGCTTACGCCAGAATCTGCACAGGTATTCTGTGGTCCAGGCTTGGCAGAGATATGTGAGGCAGTAGGAATTCCTCCTGTTCTCCATATGGGTTCCTGCGTAGATAATAGCAGGATCCTTATGGCAGCCGCAGAAGCAGCAAAGGTAGCAGGGGCAAATGATATAAGCGCTCTCCCTGTAGCAGGTGCAGCACCAGAATGGATGAGTGAAAAGGCTATTTCCATAGGACATTATTTTGTAGTGTCAGGAGTATATACAGTATTTGGTGGGCATCTTCCTGTAGATGGGGCCCCAGAATTTAAGGAATATCTATTCAAAGAGTTTGAAAAGATTTACGGTGGAATGTGGGATGTAGCAAAGGATCCAAAGGAGATGGCACAAAAGATGATTGCTCATATAGATAAAAAACGCAAAGAGCTTGGTATTGATAAGACACGTGAAAAGACATTGGCTGATATAGCAGCCAGACGGGAAATGGAAATATAAAATAAACTACTCTCAGGAAGGGAGGAATAAATTATGTCAAAATTAGTAGCATTTGCAGTGGTTCAAGGAGCATATAATATAGTTTCTAAGGCAGAAGGAATATATAAAAAGGCGCTTGAAAAATATGGTGGAAGCCAGAAGTTGGAGTTTCCAGATACTGCCTATTATTTGCCTATAATCTATTCTCTTACAGGAATAAAGGTGACAGATCTGGATTCTGCAAAAAAGCCTTTAGAGTTGGCAAGGGCTTTACTTCCACCACATATTAAAAGAGACTGTCATCTACCATATCTGGGGCCGATACTTGATGCTGGAATGGCAGCTCTTTTTGCAGAGGAGATAGTAGAGGCAATAAGATATGTTGAAGATCCTGATTTTTATCAGCCAGGTGTGGAAGATCCTGATGTAGAAAATGGAAAGATATGGCTTGGTGCAGCAGATGATAATATCATGAGAAAAAGAGGTGTGGAATGTGTGGATGGAAGTACTGCTGGATTTGCGGCAATAGTAGGAGCAGCACCTGATTCAGAAACTGCAAAAAAGATAGCTGAGGAATATCAGGTAAAAAGCATTTATGTACTTATGCATGCAAATCAGAATGGAACCACCTTTGCTGAACAGCTTATAGAACAAGGGGTTCAGATCGGATGGAATACTCGTCTTATTCCATTTGGCCCTGATATTTCTTCTGTTGTGTTTTCATTAGGATTTGCATGTAGGGTTGCTATGGCATTTGGAGGGATGCAGCCAGGTAATTATAAGGAGATCCTTACATATTGCAAAGACAGAGTATTTGCATTTGTAAACGCATTAGGGGAAGTTAATGCAGAATGGGCAGCAAATGCAGCAGGTGCAATAAACTGGGGAGTTCCAGTCATTGCAGATACAGACATTCCTGAGATTCGTGTCACTGGTATATGTCCATATGAGCATATAGTTGCAAATGTAAAACATGATGAGATAGTATCTAAGTCAATAGAAGTAAGAGGAGTAAAAGTCACGATTACAGAGATAGATATTCCTGTTGCATATGGTCCAGCATTTGAAGGTGAAAGAGTAAGGAAGGATGATCTGTACTGTGAATTTGGTGGAAAGGCCTTAGCAGTAGAACTTTGTAAGATGGTAGATATGAATGAGATAGAAGATGGAAAGATTGAGATAATAGGACCTGATATACCTGAGCTTGAAGGAAAATCATGGCCATTGGCAATACATGTCCAGGTAGCAGGTCGTGAGATGCAGGAAGATTTTGAACCAATACTGGAAAGGCAGATCCATCATTTTATAAACTATGCTCAGTATATTATGCACATTGGACAAAGAGATATTGCATGGATCAGGATTAGTAAAAAGGCAACAGAAAAAGGATTCACATTAAAGCATATAGGGAAAATTCTCCATGCAAAATTTCATCAGGACTTTGGAAGCATATTAGATAAAGTGCAAGTTACTCTATATACAAAACCAGAAGATGTGGAGAAGTTTGTAGAAAAAGCAAGAGCTGAATATAAGAAGAGAGATGAAAGGGTTGAAAAGATGACAGATGAGGATGTGGATATCTTTTACTCCTGTACCCTTTGTCAATCATTTGCACCAAATCATGTATGTGTAGTTAGTCCAGAGAGAACAGGACTTTGTGGTGCATATAACTGGCTTGATTGTAAGGCAGCTCATAAGATCAATCCAACAGGACCTAATCAGCCTGTAGAAAAAGGTGAAGTCTTGGATGAAGAAAAAGGTGAATTCAAAGGAGTAAATGAGTTTGTATTTAAGACATCCCGTCAGACAGTAGAAAGAGTATGCATGTACAGCATTGTACATTATCCAATGACTACCTGCGGTTGTTGTGAATGTATTGCAGCAGTTCTTCCAAATTGCAATGGAATAATGACTGTTCACAGGGATTATACAGGAGATACTCCATGTGGAATGAAGTTCACAACCCTTGCAGGTATGATGGGTGGTGGACAGCAGTCACCAGGATTTTTGGGTCATTCTAAGTTTAATATCGCCCAAAGAAAGTTCCTTAAAGGAGATGGTGGTATATTAAGACTTGTATGGATGCCAAAATCTCTTAAAGAAGAGATAAGAGAAAGATTTGAACAAAGGGCTAAGGAAGTGGGAGTTCCTGATCTGTTGGATAGGATCGCTGATGAGACAGTTGGAACTGATGAGGCAACAGTTCTTGAGTTCTTAAAGAAGAAGGATCATCCTGCACTTAAGATGCCACCAATAATGGGATAAATATAAAAAGTATAAAAAGGCCTGACCTCTTTTAAGGTTGGGCCTTAAAAATAAAAGAAGAGAGGAGATGAAACAATGGGTCTGACTGGAATTCAGATATTTAAGCTTTTACCAAAGACAAATTGTGGTGAATGTGGAGTGCCCACCTGTTTAGCTTTTGCCATGAATCTTGCTGCAGGTAAGGCAGAATTAGATCAATGCCCTTATATATCTGATGAGGCAAGAGAAAAGTTAGCAGAGGCATCTGCTCCACCAATAAGGCCTGTTCAGATAGGAGCAGGAGTTAGGGCATTTAAGGTGGGCGGTGAAACAGTAATGTTCCGACATGAAAAGACATTCTATAATCCAACTGCAATAGGAGTGCTTGTAGGATCTGATATAGATATGGACACACTTGACAGGAAACTAAAGGAGTGGAATGCATTTCAGTATGAGAGAGTTGGACTAAACCTAAGACCTGAATTTGTCGCTTTAAAGGATGTGGATGGAGATGCAAACAAGTTCAAAGCTGCTGCAGAGAAGATAGCAAGAGAAAGTGAATTCTGTCTTGTTCTTATGAGTGAAAAACCTGATGTACTAAAGGAAGCAGCTGCAGCCTGTTCATTCAAAAGACCTCTTCTTTATGCAGCCACTAAGGATAATGTAGATGAAATGGGAAACATGGCAAAGGAGATGAAACTTCCTCTTGCTGTTAAGGCGGAAAATATTGAAGGACTTATTCCTCTTACTGAAAAGCTTACTGGAATGGGACTTAAGGAACTTGTGCTTGATCCTGGTTCAAGAGAAATGAAACAGCTATTTCAGGACATGGTAGCAATAAGAAGAGCAGCTCTTAAAGCAGGAAACAGGGCACTTGGTTTTCCAACCATAACATTTCCCTGTGAGATGGCAAGCAATTTAGATATAGAAACCATGATAGCAGCCATGCTTATTCCAAAATATGGAAGCATGGTGGTGCTTTCTGATTTTAGAGGGGAAAGTCTATTTCCACTCCTTGTAGAAAGATTGAATATCTTTACTGATCCTCAAAGACCAATGACGGTAACAGAAGGAATATATGAGATCAATTCACCTGATGAAAATTCTCCTGTGCTTATAACCACAAACTTCTCTCTCACTTACTTCATAGTAAGTGGAGAAATAGAGGGAAGCAGAGTTCCAAGCTGGCTTCTTATAATGGATACAGAGGGGCTTTCTGTTATGACTGCATGGGCAGCAGGTAAGTTCTCAGGTGACCTTGTAGCTTCATTTGTAAAGAAATGTGGTATTGCAGAAAAAGTGGCCAAGAAGAGGATAATTATTCCTGGATACGCTGCCGCAATTGCTGGCGAATTAGAAGATGAATTACCTGACTGGGAGATAGTAATAGGACCAAGAGATGCATCTCTGATACCAAAGTTTTTGAGAGAGATGGGTTATCAGCCCAAATAAAATAAAAAGGAGTGGAGTGTATGAAGCTGATAGGAGAAAACATAAACGTTATTACAAAAAGGTTTGCAGAGGCATTTAAAAACAAGGATCCAAAACCTATTATTGAAGAAGTAAAGGCTCAAAAAGAAAAAGGGATGGACTGGATAGACATAAACATCGGACCTGCTCGGAAAAATGGACCAGAGCTTATGGAATGGATAGTGAAAACTATTGAAGAGGAAGTGCCGGACCATCCACCCCTAAGCTTGGATACATCAAACATAGAGGCAATGGAGGCAGGATTAGCTGCACATAAGAGTAGTCGTGCCTTGATTAACTCTATAATGTGCAGGCCAGAAAGATATGAAAAGATGATTCCTCTTGCTGTAAAGTACAATGCACAGGTTATTGCTCTTATGTGGGGTCCAGAAGGGTTGCCAAGAGATGAAAATGAAAGGGCTGCGCTCTGTGCAGAGCTGGTCTATGCAATGAATGAAGCAGGAATCCAAAATGAGGACATATTTGTAGATGGAATAGTAACTCCTCTAAACATCCAGCAACAGCAGCTCATGAGTCTGCTTACATTTATGGAGATGCTTCAGGATATAGCTCCCGGAGTTAAATCTACATGTGGACTTTCTAATATATCTAATGGTGTTCCAACGCATCTTAGGCCTATTATTAATCAGACTTATATGATAATGCTGGAAAGAAAGGGTATGTATTCCTGTATTGCAGATGCACATGATGATGGATTGATTGCAATTGCAAGAGGGGAAAGACCTGACATAGTAGAGCTTGTTCATAAGATTATGGATGGAGAGGATGTGGATATAAGTTCTCTTCCAGAAAACCCAAATCACGGATGGAAGCTCGCAGATTACGTAAAGACTGCAAAGGTGATTTTAGGACATACTCTTTTCTCAGATTCATGGCTTGAGCTGTAATATCCTGCTCCAGAGTGCGTTGGATAAGGCGCTACTCTGGAGCCAATTTTAACAGATCAATTTTACAGATTTAGAAAACAGACCTTTTTGAATGAGCCATTTTTTTACGGCAGAGAAGAGAAGTTGATAATATCTTTCACTTCCTCCAAGGCCTTTTCTCCCAAAGTAATAATTTATTTCTAAAAGAAGTGGCTCATCTTCTCTAAATACAATATCTACTGCGGCAAGATTGATACTGGTCTGTGAAACAAGTTTTTTCACCAAAGCCTTTCCTTTTTCCTGTAAATAAGGATTCCATCTGTAATCTATTTCAGCATTATTGCTTATTGTAGTAATGAGCTGTCCTTTTTTTGAAGGTCTTTTCCAGTAAGAAATCAGCTCATCTCCAATTATTACTACTCTTAAAACATTTCCCTCACATCTTATAAACTCTTGAACCAAGACCTTATCCGAGATTTTTTTTCCTATTTTTTTTACCTCATACAAGTATTTTATAAAATATACTCCCTCTCCCTCATGTTTCATATTTTCTTTCAAAAAGAACGGAAGCTTTTGAAGAAAAAAATTGCTTCTTTTTAATAGCTCTTCTAAACTGCTAAGTGGAACAGAGCAAGGATGAGGCAGCTTAAATTTTTTGAATAAATTCAGCTGCCCTATTTTTCCAGGATATTCAAATCTATATTTGTATTCAGGAAAGATTGGAACACCCGATTTTGCACACATATAGAACAGCTCTTTTTTACATCCTTGAGGCAGTATAACAGCATCAGCTTTAGTTAAGATATATTGTTCCTTTTGATCCGGAAGTTTGTCCCCAAGGATAATATGAACATCTGCTGCTATACAAGGATGAAAGGAAATAATCATTAGTATGACTTATAATGGTGTTGACTTAATCTTAGCTACGGGATAATTTAAACAAAAAAACATTAGTTATGGCAACAAAATATATAGTAATAACAGGCGGGGTTTTATCAGGTCTGGGTAAAGGGATTGCTGCTGCATCCATAGGTTTTCTTTTGTCTTCAAGGCTGAAGATTGTGCCTATAAAGTGTGATGGTTATCTGAATGTAGATCCAGGCACAATGAATCCATATGAACATGGAGAAGTCTTTGTCTTAGATGATGGTGGCGAAGTGGACATGGATTTTGGCCATTATGAACGCTTCTTAGGTATATCCTGCAAAAGCAAGTGGAATCTGACCATGGGTAAGGTATTTGAGATGATAAGAGAGAAGGAAAGAAGAGGAGACTATCTGGGAAAAACGGTCCAGTATATTCCCCATGTAACTGATTTTATAAAGGACTATATCTTTCAGATAGTAAAAGAAGAGCAACCAGATCTCGTTATAATTGAGATAGGAGGTACAGTAGGTGATATAGAAAATGAATTGTTCTTGGAAGCCATGAGACAGATGAAAGAGGATGTGGGAAAGGAAAACATCATATATATACATCTCACCTATGTTCCTATCCCACATGGAGTTAATGAACAGAAATCAAAGCCAACTCAGCAGAGCGTAAATCTGCTAAAACAGAGAGGTATATTTCCAGATATAATCATAGGAAGGTGTGCTGAATTTCTCACTCCTGAGATAAGAAGAAAGATCGCCATATTTTGTGATGTAGATGAAAAGGCAGTGATTACTGGTTTGGATGTAGAAGACATTTATGAAATCCCTTTTGTCTTTGAAAAAGAAGGGCTTCCTGAAATTATCCATAAAAAATTGAATATCTACAGTCCTCCTGATCTAAGCAGATGGGAAAGACTTATAAATAACATAAAAAATCCAGATAAAGAGATCACAGTCGCTATATGTGGAAAATATACAAAGTTAGGAGACTCTTATGCCTCTATTATAGAGGCCTTTAGGCATTGTTCTGCCCATTTAAAATGCAAGATAAATATAAAATGGATAGAAACAACAAATCTGAGAGATCTATCATTTTTGAATGAAGTGGATGGTGTTATTGTGCCAGGAGGTTTTGGAAAAAGAGGTACAGAAGGAAAGATAAAGGTAATAAAGGAAGCAAGAGAAAGGAATATACCATTTTTGGGACTCTGTTTTGGAATGCAGCTGGCCATTGTGGAGTTTGCAAGAAATGTTTGCAATCTTAAAGATGCAAATTCCACTGAGATTGATCCGGATACTTCGCATCCTGTAATAGATATTCTACCCGAACAAAGAAGTGTAAAGCAAAAAGGTGGTACAATGAGACTTGGAGCGTTTTCAGCGGTTTTAAAAAAAGACTCTCTTGTCTATTCCCTGTATCAACAGGAAGAGGTTTCAGAACGCCATCGACACAGATATGAAGTCAACCCTGCTTATCATTCTATTCTGCAGGAAAAAGGGATGGTATTTTCTGGAAGCTCTAAGGACGGAAGATTAGTAGAATTTATAGAGCTTCCAAATCACATATTCTTTGTTGCTACTCAAGCACATCCAGAATTAAAGTCTAAGATGGAAAAGCCTGCTCCACTTTTTTATGGCTTTGTAAAGGCATGTATTGAAAAGAAAGAAAAGGAAAAGAAATGAGCAAGGTTATAAGCATAGAAGAGGGAAGGTTTTTATTAAAAGTAAAAAAGGGGTTTAAAAACTGGAAAAGCAGATTCAAAGAAAATTTTGGGCCAGACACAAGATTAGGACATATTTCTATGCCTGCCTTAGCCTTTTTGGCAAAGGGAAGGGGTGAAAGTGTTTATTATATCTATGATCTCATTATGAACATAAGGGAGCTGGGAGGAGGAATGCGCTTTTCACAGTTAACTCCTCCAGAAAAGATGTTTGTGATAGATCAATATCTGTTTCTTTTAGATCAGATAAGATTTGAGTGTATGAAAAGGTTAAAATGGCTTGAAAGCTATCCAGCTGAGTCCTATCCTTTAGCAATTCTTGTGAGAGACTTTGAAAAAATAGGCCCTTTTCTTCAGGCAAAATTGCCTGTTTTAAAAAGAGACTTTCCAGGCTATGATAGATATCAATCTCTTTCTGATTTTGATAAGGAGACCTTTATAAGACGCCTGATTCCCAAGGCCCTTGAAAAAATAAAAGATTATTCTGCCAATTCATAAAAAATGGAAAAAACCAATACAGTAGCAATAGTTGGAAGACCTAATGTGGGTAAATCAACCCTGTTCAACAGGATTACTCGCTCCAGACATGCACTTGTAGATGATCAACCCGGAGTAACAAGGGACAGGATCTTTAAAAAGATAATTTATAATGACATCCAGATTACTATCATAGACACAGGAGGATTTGAAGACACTGGTAAAGATCCTATCTCAGAAAAGGTAAAAAAGCAGGTGGAGCTGGCCATAGAAGATGCTGATAAAATCATCTTTGTACTGGATGCAAGACAAGGTATCACCCCCTTAGATGAAGAACTGGCAGAGATGCTCAGAAAGAGAGGAAAAGAGGTCATAGTAGTGGCAAACAAGATAGACAGTTCTGAACATGAACCCCTCTGCTTAGAATTTTATAAACTTGGTCTGGGAAAGGTTTTTCCTGTGTCTGCTGCACATGGAAGAGGAATAAAAGCCCTTATGGAGGAGGTGGTAAAAGGTTTATCAAAAAAGAGCGAACCTGAAGTAGCAGAAGATGTTATAAAGGTTGCTGTTGTAGGAAGACCTAATGTAGGCAAATCCTCTTTTATAAACAAGGTAATAGGAGAAGAGAGGCTTGTTGTTAGCGACATTCCCGGCACAACCAGAGACTCTGTAGATACTCTTTTTTCTTTTAAGGGAAAAGAATATCTTCTTATAGACACCGCAGGGATAAGAAGAAAAAGCAGGGTAAAAGATAAGTTAGAGAAGTTTTCTGTTATAAAGGCCTTAAATAGCTTAGAGAGATGCCATGTGGCTGTAATAATGATAGATGCTACTGAAGGGGTTACAGAACAGGATGCTCATCTTTGTGGCTATGCTTTTGAACAGGCAAAGGGCATAGTAATAGCAATAAACAAATGGGATTTGATAAAAAAGGATCAGGGCAAAATGAGAATCATGATGGACTCCTTAGAACGAAGGCTTAGATTTGTTAGTTATGCTCCAAGAATCAACATCTCTGCCCTGACCGGTGAAAATATTGATCTGGTATTTGAAAAAATAAATCTGATTTATGAACAGATGAATAAAAGAATAAAAACTTCTCTTGTGAATAAAAGCTTACAAGAAATAATGCAGGCTTATCCTCCACCAGTTAAAGGAAGAAAGAGAGCCAAGCTTTTTTATGGAACACAAATGGATATAATGCCGCCCACTTTTATAATATTTGTGAATAACCCTGAGCTAATTACTTCAGAATACAAGAGATTTCTCATGAATCAATTTCGCATAAAGTTTCAACTTGAAAACTCACCCATTAAATTGATATTCAAGGAAAGACCAAGAAAAAGCTGATTATTGGAGAACATATGAAATGAGCGTAACAGTAAGAAAAAAAGAGCTGATTTATGAAGGCAGGATCTTTAAACTTATGAAAGAGGAAGTCATACTGGATAATGGGATTGAAACACAATTAGACATAATAAGGCATCCAGGAGCAGCAGCAATTGTGCCTGCCTATGGATATGATAAGATCATATTGATAAAACAGTACAGACATGCCATAGGCGAGTATATATGGGAGATTCCAGCTGGCACTTTTAATGCAGATGAAGATCCCTTGGAGTGTGCTAAAAGAGAGCTGTTAGAAGAAACAGGGTATAGGGCAGAATTCTGGGAAAAATTAGGAGAAATTACTCCTGTCCCTGCTTACTCTGATGAAAGAATACATGTATATTTTGCTGCAAATCTTGTGCAAGAAAAACAGGACTTAGATGAAGACGAGATATTGCAGGTGCACATGCTAAAGGTTCCTGATGTATTGGAGATGATAAAAAAAGGTGAGATAAAAGATAGTAAAACCATTGCTTCTATTTTTATGGCCACACTATGGATAAAAGACAAAGTGCAAGACTCTTCCAATGATTTCAGTAAAAAAGATTCTTGAGGAAAAGGAGATCAGGGTTTCTGCTCCCTGCAGAATAGATGCTGGTGGCACATGGGATATAAAGGCCATGGCACTTCCTTTTGAGGATATTTCTCCTATAACAGTAAATATTGCATTAAACTTAAGGACTTATGTCCATATTCTTCCTTTTGATGAAGGATATATCAAGGTTTCATCAAAGGGATTTGAAGAAAAGATCTTCTCTTTCTCTTCCATTTCTTTTGAACCTCCTTACGGGCTTTTTATTGCTGCGGTTCGATTTTTTGGTTTTCATGGCTTAAAGATAAAGATCACCTCATCTGCTCCTGTTCAGTCCGGACTTGGCGGTTCCAGCACAGCCCTTGTGGCAGCAATAAAAGGACTTTCCGAGATAAAATCCCTGTTAGACGGAGAAAGGATGGATTCGAATCACATTCTTTTTTTATCTTACCATATTGAGGATGCTATAAGTGGTGGAAATTGCGGCGCACAGGATCAAGGAGCTGGTATTTTTGGAGGAGTAAACAAGTGGATATGGAAATACAGCAAGCCCTATATCTGCGAAAGGGTGTCTCTTTTGGATAAAAATGCACAAGATGAATTATCAAGACATCTGCTTGTCTTATACACTGGTGAAAAACACAGCTCTTCAGCTATTAATCAGGGCTGGATAAGAGAATTTTTGTCTGGAAAGACCCAAAAGGGATGGATAGAAGCAAATCAAATTGTTCATGAGTTTGCAGATGCATTGGAGAAGATGGACATAAAAACAGCCATAGAATGTCTGAACAGAGAAATGAAGATAAGAGAAAAGATAACGCCAGATGCCTTTACTCCTTTGATAAGTCAGTTAATAGAACAGGCACAGCAAATAGGAGCTGGTGCAAGATTTGCAGGAGCTGGTGCAGGTGGAAGTGTATGGGCATTGGCAGAAAAAGAAGACATAGAAAAGCTTTCTCAAATGTGGCAGAAGAGCATCTCACACATAAAGGATGCAAAAATACTTTCCTGTAAATCAGATCCTCAGGGCTTGATAGTACACACCTAATTCATTGGCCTGTTATATACAGGACCAAGCTCTGCTTCTTGAAATATGTCTTTTAGCTCATTTAAAAGAGAATTTGTTGCCTGCTCTATTCTCTGAACATCTTCTTCTTGTACAAGACTCATATCTAAACGCTCTAATAGATCCCTTAGCTCTTCAAACTGTGATATAAGAGTCTTGTACTCTGGCTTTTTACTTATGATTTTATGGACATCTATAATAGTTCCTATGCAGTTTTCTACCCTCATTTTGTATATATGTTTTTCTGTCATAGCTTCCCTATCTCCTTCATTATGTCAAAGAATGGTTTATAAAAGGCCTCCTGTTTTTTTATGGCATTAGAGAGCACCTCTTTTATCTTATCCAAATCCTGGACATTTAAAATTAAGTTTACACTTAAAGCATACGCTCTCATCTGATCCATTGTTTTAAAGGTATTACTCAAAAGCACAACAAAGCTTTTTCTCCTTATTGCCATAGCTAATCTGTTCAGATACTTCATCACCAAGTTTTCTCTTATGTCTCCTCCAAACCCTTCTTGAAGCAATATAAGATCAAATTGATGTAGCCTTATCTTTCCAACAGCATCCTTAACATCTGAGGCATGAATAACCTTATAACCCATCTCTTCTATATGAGGGGAGATATGCGATAAAAGATCGCTATTATCTCCTACAAATAGGGCCAATTTTGCTCCTTCATATACCTCAGGCAACACATCATCAGAATAGCTGAAGGTCTCTAATTCAGAAATCTCATCTTTTTCTCTTGTCTCTATTTCTGCGCTTGGCTCTTTTGCCTCAATAACTGTTTTTTCTCCACACTTAGGACACTTTACCTTTACTATTTTTCCCTTTGGGATCTTTTCGTCCGGAATAATAAACTTACTACCACATCCACTGCATGTGATCTCCAATTTTAATTCCCCTTTATATTTCTTTTCCATATTCAGTATCTATTGTAAGTCCTTCTATGGTTGAGGTCTTTTCACCTTTTTCTGCTTTTATAGCATCTATTTCTCTCCTCACCACTGACTTACGGGTAGCATATGTCAATGCTGTCTGCTCTGTTATAAGACCTTTTCTAAATAATTTTACAATTGACTGATCAAAAGTCATCATGCCAATAGCATTATTCTTGGACATGATGTCGTAAAATGTCTTATCTTCTGTCTCTCCATTTATAATCAGATCCTGTATGGTAAGATTATTTCTCAATATATCAAATGCAGCTACTCTTCCTCCTCCTATCTTTGGAAGGAGTCTTTGACAAACTATCCACCTTATAGTATCTGCAAGCCTAAGTCTTACCTGTCTTTCTTCATCATGTTCAAACATGCTGACTATCCTGTTTATTGCCTGCCCAGCATCAATGGTATGAAGGGTGCTGAGCACAAGATGCCCTGTTTCAGCAGCACTGAGTGCAATTTCCACTGTTTCCCTGTCCCTCATTTCTCCCACTAATATTATCTTTGGAGCCTGTCTTAATGCAGCCCTGAGACCTGATGCAAAGCTGTCAAAATCAGTGCCCAGTTCTCTTTGATTAAATGTGGCTTTTTTCTGAGGATGCACAAATTCGATTGGATCTTCTAAGGTGACCACATGTACTGCATATTTGTCATTTATTTCATTTAAAAGAGCAGCAAGGGAGGTAGACTTTCCACTACCTGTAGCACCTGTTACCAGAATAAATCCATTTTTTTCCTTTATCATCTCATGAAACGCAGGCGGAAGATTTAATTCCCCTATGGTTGGAATCTTTGTGGGAAGCTGTCGCATAACCACAGAATAGCAGCCTCTTTGAGAAAATATATTTACTCTGAACCTTGCCTTTCCCTCCACCTGATATGATATATCGCATGAACCATGCAGTAAAAGATCTTTTATAGCGCGTCTATCACCGTTTATCAGATTTAATGCAAAAAGTTCTGCCTGATATGGGGTAATCTCAGGTATTGGTGGATCAAGGGAAACAGGTTTTAATTCTCCAGATACCTCTACTTGAAAAGGTTTTCCCACAGTAATATTTAGATCAGATGCTCCTTTATAGGCGTTTAGCATAGACATAAGAATGTAATCTAAGTGTTGCCTTTGCATAATATCTTCTCCTTACTTACAACGCCTCTGTAAAATCTTCTGGTGGTTTTTTAAGGAAAGAAAGGAATCTTGACTTATCAGTACACTTATTAAATGCCTCTTCAGGACTTATTATTCCCTTCTTTAAGAGTTCCATTATTGCATCATCTAAGCTTTGCATTCCATACTTTTTCCCTGTTTGAAGCATAGATGGGATCTGGTATGTTTTTCTCTCTCTGATGAGATTTCTTATAGCAGGAGTAGCAATCATTATTTCAAGAGCAGCAACTCTTCCTTTTTTATCAATTCTTTTAAAGAGTGTTTGAGATATAACAGCCCTTATACTATCAGCTAAGGTGCTTCTTATCTGCTCTTGTTCATCTACAGGAAACACCTCAATGATTCTGTCCACTGTTTTAGAGGCATTTATCGTATGCAGGGTACCAAAAACCAAATGACCTGTGGCTGCTGCCTCTATTGCAAGAGATATGGTTTCCAAGTCTCTCATCTCTCCTACCAAGATTATGTCAGGATCTTCTCTTAATGCACCTCTAAGAGCTGCGCTAAAGGATTTTGTATGGGTCCCTACTTCTCTTTGATTAACCACAGCTTTTTTACTTTTATGCACAAATTCTATAGGGTCTTCTATAGTGATAATATGATCTTTTCTGGTTCTGTTTGCCTCATCTATTATAGCAGCAAGGGTGGTAGATTTTCCACTTCCTGTAGGCCCTGTTACTAAGACCAATCCCTTTGGAAGTTGAGCAAGCCTTTTTACAACAGGTGGCAATCCAAGCTCTTCGCATGTCTTTATCTCTGAGGGGATCTCTCTGAACACAGCGCCTATTCCGTGCAATTGCATAAAAAGATTGACCCTGTATCTTGCAAGTCCTGGAACTTCATAAGCAAAATCCACATCTCCTGTTTCTTCAAATATTTTCATCTTATGTTCAGGTGTAATCTCATAGAGCATAGCTTTCAATGTATCGTTATCCAGCTCTCTAAACTTTACCCTTTCCAGATCACCGTGAATCCTCATTACAGGCTGATGTCCTGCTACCAAATGCAAATCAGATGCACCCTGTTCATGCATAAGCTTAAAAAAGGCATCTATTTGTGCCATAATTCACTCCTTAAACTTAGGTTTTTAGACTATACTAAATCAAATACACCTTATCAAGATTATCTCATTTGTAATCACAACATAGTGTATAATACCAATTAGCCATTCACTTTATAAATTTTCCATAAGTAATTATTAGTCAGCCATTTGTTTGTTGACGATAAAATTATATGGAAATTTCTTAAAGAAGTATTTTAAACCAGTATTGGTATAAGTTGCCATCAAACTAAATACTTTGAGATTTCCAACTACTTGCCTAAAAAGCCATCGAGTGATAGGATAAAGTTGGGATGCTATGGTAAAATATCTTCTTCTATTTATAGTATTCCGCAAAATATCAAATTTTGCGGAATACTATAAGTTATGAAAAATGCAAAGAAAAACAATTTATTGTTATACTTATAGTTATCCGCATAATTGCGGATAACTACAAAGGAGGAGCTGAAAGTGAAAAGGGTTATTCAACAAACTGAATTTCCAGATCTAAAGCTTGTAAAAAGGGGCAAAGTAAGAGATATATATGACTTAGGTGATTATCTTCTTATTGTTTCTACTGATCGTATTTCTGCCTTTGATGTAATTATGGATGATCCTATTCCAGACAAAGGAAAGATACTTAATCAAATGTCTGTATTTTGGTTTAATCTTTTAAGCTCTATAGTGAAAAATCATCTTATATCTTGGATGCCAGACGAATATCCAAACCAGTGTGCCCCATATAAAAGAGAATTAGAAGGCAGAAGTATGCTTGTAAAAAAGACAGAGCCTCTCAAAATAGAGTGTATAGTAAGAGGATATCTTGCAGGCTCTGGATGGAAAGAGTACCAAAAAAAAGGAAGTATATGTGACATAGAGTTGCCCTCTGCCCTCAGGGAAGCAGACAGGCTTCCAGAACCTATTTTTACTCCCTCTACAAAAGCAGAAGAAGGTATGCATGATGAGAATATTTCTTTTGAAGAGGCAAAAAAGATCGTAGGAGATGAGGTTGCAGAAAAGGTTAAGGAGCTAAGCATTAAGATATATGAGATAGCAAGAGATCTTGCTGAAAAAAGAGGCATAATTATTGCGGATACAAAGTTTGAATTTGGAATATATGATAACGAGATTATTCTCATAGATGAGGTCCTTACACCAGACTCATCCAGATTCTGGCCAGCTGAAGAATATGAACCTGGTAGACCTCAAAAGAGCTTTGATAAACAGTTTCTCAGAGACTATTTAGAGTCCATAGGTTGGAAAAAGACACCTCCAGCTCCTAAGCTCCCCGATGAAATAATAGAAAAGACAAGGCAGAGGTATTTAGAGGCCTTTAGGCGAATAACAGGAAAAGAGATGGAGGTTTAAAATGAAAGATATAATCTGTTTTATAGATGATTCTCCATTTGAGCATGAATTAGTAAAAAATATCATAGCGCCTGCTGCTCCTGATATTGAATTTGTTCAGGCATACACTTTTGAAGAAATGCGTGTTCTTTTAGATGGCAGAAGTCCATCTTTATTTCTTTTAGACTTATGGGGTCAGGATAAAGAAATTAAAAATCCTTATATTCTGCCAAAAGAAGAAGTAAAGAAAATGGCAGATGTTCTCCCTTCCTTAGATGATATATACAGTAATTTGGAAAGCCAGGATTTTAATGAGTATCTTAGAAGAATATTTTCTATTGTAGATGGTTGGAGAAAGATATTTGAGTCAGTATGTTCAAAAATAGGGCAAAACAGAAAATACGGTTTGAGGAATCTGATGATGGTACGGAAATATTATCCTGATGTGCCCGCAGTAATATATACCAGAAAGTCCTTAATATGGGATGCAATAGCTGTTTTTAATGCACATGCAGACGGTATCTTTATAAAACCTACTGGTGTTGATGATAATGATACAAGAAGGCTTACAAAAAAGTTTGCTCCTCAATTTGTAATGGAACTAAAAAGAATTTTATTTAGAAATAAAATTATATTTTAGCAAAATATAATATAATATTCCGTAAAACTTGATATTTTGCGGAATATTATAAGTCATGAAAACATGAAAAGAAAACAATCTTTTATTATACTTATAATTATCCGCAATAATTATGTTGATAACTATAATACCAATACTAGTTTAAAATAATTAATCTTTTAAGAAAATTTCCATATAATCTTATTCCCGATATTAAGGGTGAGATAAAGATAAGATACATCTATTCTGTTGAGAAAAAACAATCGTTTTTTTGCCCGTGATTACCAGCAAACTTTGCTCTATTTAAACTTTAAACAATAGAAACAGAAACACCTTTTTTAGTTGCTTTAAGATGATGCTTTAAGATGAAAACCTTTGCCATCGTTTCCAATCCAGCTTCTGGAAGCCTGTCTTTTAACAAAAAGTTCAGGATACTCAAAAAGGCTTCCAGAATACTCGGAGCTCCTATATATGGCCTTGATACCACGTGCAGAGAGGAGTTCAGAGAATGCATCAAAACAGCAGCTAAAAAGCACTACATTATAGTTGCTGCTGGTGGAGACGGCACGTTCTCAGATGCTGTTAATTCCATCAATTTTGAAAGAAACACCATTGGCTATTTGCCTCTGGGTAGAGGAAATGCGATCAGGTATGCACTGAACTATCCTGCTGATCCTCTGAGATGTGCTTGTAGGATAAGATACGGGAGAATAGAAAAAGTAGATCTGATCAGATGCAATCGGATTGGTTATTTTTTTATGGGATCAGTGGGAATGGAAGCTGAGATTTTGAAACAAAAAGGGAAAAGCTATATTTTAAAGACCCTGTTTGCTCTGAAAAAGATACGAAACTTCTCTCTTTCTGCCACACTTTTTCTAAACGGCAGGAAAATACACTGCAAAAACGCAGCAAGCATCGTCTTTGCAAAACAGCCGTTCTACGGATACGGCATGAGGATCCTTCCACAGGCAAACTTCAAAGATGGTTTGATTCACATAGGAGTGTTCCCTTCGGGTTTTCTGAGGATCTTTTTGATGATAGTGCTCTCTTTCAGTGCTGGAAACTTCATGGGACGGCACTATACCTGCAAAGATGAGGCTCTGCTCAGGCTGAATGAAAAACAGCCCGTGCAGATAGATGGAGATATTGCAGTGAGCTGTGAGATGCTGCACCTTAGGCTGGTAAAAGAGGCATTGCAGGTGGTGGTTTAAAAAAATACAATTGAGATGAGGAGGGAAGAATATGCTAAAAAAAGTCAACACTGCTGCAATGGACAAGCTCATAGAGTCTATTGTTAAAATACCAGGAGACAAAATTGTTACTCTGATAGTTCAGGGAGAAAGTGAGCCTTTTGTCATAGATGTAAGTGCAGATGGGAAATTCGGCTATCACGAAAGCCACGAGCTTCTATTCCGAGCAAAGCTGGCATCTGCCTTCAGCAGCTCAGGTGGAATGATTATACGCCAGTTTCTTCCTGTGAAGGTAGAGAGAAAAATGCCAGATGGAAAGAAAATGTGGATACCAAGAAAAAAGATCTATGGTGTCTTCATAGGCAAAGGAAAATGGTATCCTCTCTCAAAGGAAGAAGTCAGAAAAGCGTGCTGCACTGATGCTGAGACTGGAGAGCCAATACCACCTGAGCCAGATGTTTCGTTTTCGGATTTTCCTGTATGATTTGCATCAGTCTTTGATGAGTCCGTTAACTGAAGCATACCACGCTATTCTTCTCATATCTTCCTCAAATGCTTTTGGTGAATTGTTTTAGGACAAGGCTTTAACTTAGGAGCAGCATCACTTCCCATATCTTTTGGTCATTCAAAAACAATTATTTCACGTCCACAATTCCAGCATTTAGTAATATCGTATCGATAGTAAGTGCTGGGGAGAGTGTCCATCTAAAGATGGATAAAATTTTTGCTGATATTATGCAAAGATTAATGGATCAGTAAGGGCATGCCATAACTTCATAGATGCATGAACCATTTCCACTTTTTTAGAAACAACCTTTGTGCGACGAGTCATTCGTCCGAGATGATGGCGTGTATTACTGTTGTCACGCTCTATTG
>Ga0256842_1001406_pt1 | contig 19256 bp, 14 predicted proteins | sample 4559240metaG_FD_185973 | JGI IMG/M metagenome (GOLD analysis project Ga0256842, IMG submission 185973) | Hydrothermal vent microbial communities from Guaymas Basin, Mexico - 4559-240 | ecosystem: Environmental > Aquatic > Marine > Hydrothermal vents | place: Mexico: Guaymas Basin | collected... | reverse complement strand
GATAACCGGATATAAGATCTTTGGGAATCTCCGGAAGAGAGAGCGCCTCTTTTATAACCTTCTCTTTCACATGGCGTTCAAGTATCTCCGAAAGCGCCTGAACACGCGCCTCTTCGGGAGTGTTGCCCGCCGCCATTCCATTGCTTACATAAAGATTTTCGAGAATGTTTACCGGAAAATAGATTTTTTCACCATCTCTTTGGCGCGAAAACGGAAGTGCGCATACTCCTCGTTCGATGATACCGGTATTGATATCGAAAAGCTCCCGCACAGCGAGCTCGCTGTGCGGATCGTAAAATCGCCACAGCGATTCGCTAAGCAAACCCACAGGTCTTTCGCCATCTTCGGGAGAAAACCATCGCTCATCGGGGTGATGCACGAAAGGCTGACCGGAAATGTCTTCACCAAACCAGTAGTCGGCAAACAGATATCCACATCCAAGCCGCTCGAAAAATTCACCCAAAGCGCTCGCCAGGCAAGCTTGAGGCGTGGCCCCTTTTCCGTTGGTGAACAAAAGCTCGCAACCGCTCTCTTGAATATGAAGCGAATGAATGCCTTCGACAGGATTGAGCCAGGACTTTTCCACTATATCGAATCCGTGACTTTTCAAAAGGGTATTCATCTTCTCGATCGTTACATCGAGGGCTTCATCTTTTCCTTTGATATATTCTTTTTTCATCTCATCTGCCCATTTTTTCGAAGCGCCCTAAGCAGATAGCGATCGGCTGATATCTCCGGACTCAAGATGGCGCTTTCAGTGATTTTTTCTGCCAGAATCTTTCCCATCATGGGGCCGAAAACGAATCCCCTGCCTCCAAAACCGGTAATGATATAGCATCCGTTCAACGATGGAATAGACGAATTTTCTGGTTTTACGCTTTTGGAAGGAGACTTGAGAAGTTTTTTGGCAAGATCATAGTCCGCAACCGCTCCTATCAGCGGAAAATGATCGCTGACCGACGATCGGTGGCCTGCTAGAATACGCACTATGCGCTGGTCTGCAAGCGATGGCACCAACTCTATCGCATCTACGATGAGGCGATTGACTCTTTCGATTTCGCTCCCCTCATCCTCTCGTACATGTGTGGCGCCGATTCTTACAATCCCGCCCACATTCGCGGAGACCGATATCTGGCGATGAAGCGTCATTGGAATATCGGCTTCGCTCCTGACATCGACACGCTCACCCCAGACGCCGCCGATCTTTATGTATGGAATCGTCACCGGAAGCTGTTGCGCGCCTGTAGCCAGCACGATTTTGGAGCTTTTGTATCCTCCTATGTGCCATAAAGAGTCTTTGAATACCGGTTTGGCATCTATACCCCATGCCGTATCGAGCCGTTCTGTCAGTTTTTTGGCTACCGTCATCGGATCGACGAAGGCGCTGTGGTCGAAGCAGAACGCTCCATACCTCATGGCGTTTTTGTCGATAAAGGGCAGATCGCCACTTTCGCATCGCCTGTACCGCACGTCGATATGGGGCTCGTAGAGTGAGAAAAATTTTTCGACATCCTCTTCGTTTTTGGGAATGCGGGCCAAACCTTTTTGAAAAAACCCCTCCGGTGCCTCTTTTTTGTAAAAATCGAGCGCAAAACGGTAAGCGTCATTGGTGATCTTCTGAAGGGCTCCGCCTTTTCCAAGCCGTGGAGACAAAAAAGCCCCCGCTGCGCCGCTGGCACCCGAGAGCAGACCTTTTCTATCTATGAGCAGCACACTCTCTTTGGCTTTTTGCAGCCAAAAAGCCGTAGATACGCCTGCAATTCCGGCGCCTATGACGATAGTGTCATACCGTTTGGACATTCAGACTGAAATCTCTTTGATGTCCGCGATCGTTTTAAAGGCTCTGTAGATGGAGCCTACGAGATTCCGCCGATTGGTGCGCAGCTTTTCATCTTCGGCATTTACCATTACATTGTCAAAAAACAGATCGAGCTGGGGCTTGAGAGAAAATAGCGCGTCAAGCTGCGATTCATAATCGGGATAATCTCTTTGCATCACCTTCGTAAACGCCTCGTAGAGTCTTTTCTCCTCCTCTTTTTCAAAAAGAGAGGGATCTACGTCCAGATCGGTATTCAGATCGATATCTTTACTGATATTCGCAACCCGCTTGAATGTGGTGAATATCTCCTTGAATTCGTCGCTTTCGGTGACATTTTTGAGCGCTTCTACCTTTTTCACGATCTCGTTGATATCTCTCTCGCCGCTTTCGAGCACCGCAGTGACAATGGAAGGGTTGGCGTCGAGCGCTTTGTAGAAACGTTCATCGAAAAACTTCTCCAGCGCATCTGTATCAAAAGGCGCATACTCTTTTTTGAAATAGTCGATCGTTTCGGTGATGTTGAAGGGGATGTCGAAATGGGTGACAATCCTTATGATTCCTGCGGCAGCACGCCGCAGAGCGAATGGATCTCGCGATCCTGTGGGTATCTTGCCCACCGAAAAGAGAGCCATCAAATTGTCGAATTTATAAGCGATAGCCAGCAATGCGGCAAACAGGTTTTCGGGAAGATCGCTCTCTTCTTTGCTTGGCAGGTACTGATCCCTGATCGCGATAGCGACAAGATCCTCTTCGCCCAGCGCTTTGGCGTAGTAGTAACCCATAATGCCCTGCAGTTCCGTAAATTCATAAACCATTTCGCTAAGCAGATCCGCCTTGGAAAGCATCGCGGCGCGTTCGGCGAGCGCTTTTATCTCCCCGAGATCTTTCCCTGTTTCCGCTTCGAGCCGATCGACGTAAACTTCCGAGAGTGTCGTGGTGATGACGCTCTCTCTGACGCTTTTGTCGTACATTGTCCCCAGGCCGTCCATAAAGACGATATTTTTCAACCCTTCAAAGCTCAGCCCTCGACGCAAATCGTTTTCATAAAAGAACATCGCATCGGCCAATCTTGGCTTGAGGACCCGTTCGTTGCCTGCGATAACCTGCGAAAAATCATCCGTTTTGGCATTGGAAACCACGACGAAGCCATTGTGCAACAATCCGTTTTTGAAAACTGGAAAATAGCGCTGATGCTCTTTCATGCTCGTCATGATCACTTCGGGGGGGAGCTTTAGAAACTCTTTGTCGAAATGACCCGGAAGCGGAGTGGGATATTCGGTGATCGCAACGATTTCATCGAGAAGCTCATCATCTCTTCCCACTTCGATGCCGGACTCTTTTTCGATGGTTTCGAAGCCGCTCAATATCCGCTCTTTGCGATGGTCGGCAAAAAGATCCACGCCCCCTTCCTTGAGTATTCTAAAGTAGGTCTTTGGCGAGTCCACTTCGACCGGATCGAAAGAGACCTGTCGGTGCACCCGCGTAGTGTTCGAGCTTTTGACGCCAAAAAGTTCGATTTCGGGAATTTTCTGGCCAAACAGGGCCAGAATCCAGCGAACAGGACGGATAAACTCTTCATGACGCGCGCCCCAGCGCATCATCTTTCCAAAACGCATCGACGCAATCCACGTTTTGACCATCTCGTCCAAAAGAGTTTCGCTATCTTCTCCAGGGATGCTCTTTTTGTAGTGGAGCACCTCTTTGCCACCCTTTTTGCCACGCCCTATCTCGCTCAAGGGGATGCCGCATTTTTGCGCGAAACTCTCGGCTGCACGAGTAGGCTGCCCATCTTTGAACGCGATCTGCACCGGGGGGCCAAAGAGCTCTTCTGCGCTGTCTGGCTGCTTTTTCGGAAATTCGGGATGCCACAGAACGAGACGCCTGGGCGTATAGGAAAACTCGAAATCGCACAACAGGCGGTTGGCTTCCAGAATTTTAGCCCATGAAGCTTCAATATCGCCAAGAATTTTAAGAAGTGGAGCGGCCGGGAGCTCTTCCACTCCGATCTCTATAAGCAGGGGTTGGGTCATAATCTCTCCAAAATAGGTAACGTTAGCTAAAAAGATTCTACCAAAGCGTGACTTTGAAACTGGTTACGCAATATCGAAAAAGCGCTCATTGCTCTTTTGGTTTCTCATCTTTTTTATTCTCCGTACCATTTTCTCCGTAGCGCTCTTCGTATTTGCCTGCATGATAGCCGCGCAAAAGCCAAATCATAAACAGAACAAAAAGGGTAAGCATGATGGCATCGAGTACACTTTTCACATAAAATCCTTTTGGAATGTATCAAAATTTTGTCTCACCGCTTCATAAGCCACTATTCCTACGGCGATAGATATATTTAAGCTTCGCCCTTCCGGTGTCATCGGAATCGTTATGCACCTATCTTCATGGGATTTTATCAGCTTTTCAGGCAGACCTGTCGTTTCGGCGCCAAAAAGCAGAAAGTCTCCCGGCTTGAAATCCGCTTCGAACCATGGACGGTCGGTCTTTGTGGTGGACATCCACATTCGCCTGTCACCTCGTTCCGCCAAAAAAGCGTCGAGAGAGGGCCAGATAGTCGGGTTCAGCTTGTGCCAATAGTCCAAACCGGCCCTTTTGAGACGAGTGTCTGAAATTTCAAAACCGAGCGGCTGCACAAGATGCAGCTTTGCACCCATATTGACACAAAGCCGCCCTATGGTGCCGGTGTTGGGGGCGATTTTCGGTTCGACGAGGACGATATTTACCATTTTGCTGCATCTCCGGATTAAAATGTTAAAATTGTAGCCAAAAAGGGGTAAATTTTTTGAAACGGACAATTTTAAGCGCCCTGCTGCCTCTGTTGATCTTGCTTGGTTGCGCAAAAGCTCCTGTTACAGGACGCACCCAGCTTATCGTTTTGGGGCCGCAGCAGGAGAAAGCGCTCGGTTTCCAGGCTGAACAGGAGATATTCAAAACCGAAAAAATCACGCATGATCCGCGCTACACGATACCGGTAAAAAGAGTCGGAATGCGTCTTGCAAAAGCTACCGGTTTGAATCTGGATTGGAAATTCTATGTCATAGAAAAGGATGTTCCCAATGCTTTCTGCCTTGCAAACGGCCATGTATTCGTATATACGGGACTTTTCAAATATATAGACGACGATGCGCAGCTGGCTACCGTGATGGGGCATGAAATAGGCCATGCCATAGCCCATCATGTCGCCGAAAAGGTAAGCGTGAACATGCTTACGGGCATAGCTACCGCGGTAGCTACAGCTGCGGTAAACGAGCATGTCAAATCGAACGAAGAGAGAATGCTCTACGACGCCGCCCTCGGTATCGGCTCCCAGGTGGGAATACTGCTTCCATACTCCAGGATGCAAGAGAGCGAAGCGGACCATATCGGATTGATACTGATGGCCGAAGCCTGCTACGATCCAAGGGAGGCGCTGAAGTTTTGGGAGAAGTTCGCCAAACTCGATCAAAAAGGCCCGCAAGTACCCGTATATCTCAGAACACACCCCCTAAGCCGGCAGAGAATAGAGAATCTGAAACGTTGGATGCCGCAAGCTTTGAAAATATACGACGAGTGCCATGAAAAAGCGAAAAACAGTACGATCTCTTTGAAAAAAGTGAAAGCGCCAAAGAGCGAAGAGGCTCTTCTTGGCAAACCTGTCAAATAGGATAGATATGGAAAATCATAGATACAAAAAACCCGAATGGCTCCGCAAAAAGATCGCATTGAGCCAACTGGAGTCGATGCGCCTCATCCTTGCCAAAGGAAAAATGCATACAATCTGCGAAGAGGCGCTCTGCCCAAATATGGGGGAATGTTTCTCTAACAACCAGGCTACGTTTCTGATTTTGGGAAACATCTGTACGCGTGCATGTACTTTTTGCAATGTAGGCGCCGGGACACCTATGGCCCCAGATCCAAAAGAGCCGCAAAATCTTGTCGATACCGTCGAGACACTCGGGCTTAGGCACGTGGTGATCACGAGTCCTACGCGCGACGATCTCGCCGATGGCGGCGCGGAGCACTACTGCCGTGTCGTACAGGCGATCAAAGATCACGATAGCGGTATCAGAGTCGAGCTGCTGATCCCGGATTTTCACAACAAAGAGAAAGAGCTTGAAAAGATCGCTTTCAGCGGTGCCGAAATCATCGGCCACAATCTGGAGACGGTTCCGCGCCTCTACCGGATCAGAAAGGGTGCAAATTATGAAAGATCCCTGAATGTATTGAAGCGGTTGCACCGTCTAAATCCGAATATCCATACAAAAAGCGGGATCATGCTGGGTCTTGGAGAACGCGACGATGAGGTTTTGCAACTGATGAAAGAGCTTGTGGATGTGGGGTGCCGTCTGTTGAGCATCGGGCAATATCTCTCCCCTTCGTCGGCCCACACTCCGGTCATAGAATATGTTCACCCCGATAAATATGAATATTTCAGGAAAAAAGGGCTCGAGATGGGTTTTGATTTCATAAAAAGTTCACCATATACGCGGAGCAGCTATATGGCGCACGAATATCTGCAAGAGGAGGGCTAAGAGCGCCTCCATCTCTTGTATTGACCGATCAGGCCATTCGTGGAGCTGTCGTGAGAATCCACATCCATTTCGCTTTTCAGCTCCGGCAGTATCTTTTTGGCCAGCTGCTTGCCAAGCTCGACTCCCCACTGATCGAAACTGTAGATATCCCAGATAACACCCTGTGCGAAAATTTTATGCTCATACATCGCGATCAACATTCCAAGGCTTCTTGGAGTCACCTTTTTCAGCAAAATCGAATTGGTCGGACGGTTTCCCTCGAAAACCTTGTGCGGAATCAGTTCCATCACCTCATCGGGGCTTTTCCCCGACTCCGCAAACTCCTTTTCGACCTCCTCTTTCGTTTTACCGAATGCCAACGCTTCGGTTTGCGCAAAAAAGTTGGAGAGTAAAATTTCGTGATGATCTCCAATCGGGTTTAGCGATTGGGAGGGGGCTATGAAGTCGCACGGAATCAGTTTCGTTCCCTGGTGAATCAGCTGATAAAAGGCATGTTGGCCATTGGTGCCCGGCTCCCCCCAGATGATAGGGCCTGTTTGCCACTCCACCTTCTCGTTATGCCTGCTGATCGATTTGCCGTTCGATTCCATATCTCCTTGCTGAAGATATGCGGGGAATCGATGCATATATTGATCGTACGGCAGCACGGCATGACTTTGCGCTTTGTAAAAATTGTTGTACCAGATGCCTACAAGCGCCATGATGACGGGAAGATTGTCTTTAAAAGGGGTGTTTTTGAAGTGGTTGTCCATCGCATGCGCCCCTTCGAGCAGCTCTGTAAATCTTTCGAATCCGATCGAAAGAGCTATGGAGAGCCCGATAGCCGACCAGAGCGAATAGCGTCCTCCGACCCAATCCCAAAATTCGAACATATGATCGGGGTTGATTCCGAACTTCACCACCGCCTCTTTGTTGGTGGACATCGCCACGAAATGATTTTCCACGGCCGACTCGTCCTTGGACTTCTCGACGAGCCACCGACGCGCCGTATGGGCATTCGTCATCGTCTCCTGCGTCGTGAACGTTTTCGAAGCGATAAGAAAAAGCGTCGTTTCGGGATCGAGTTTTTTAAGAGTTTCGGCGATATGGGTGCCATCGACGTTCGATACGAAATGGGGCTCGATATCTTCCAGCTTGTAATGACGTAAAGCTTCGGTAACCATCTTGGGGCCAAGATCGGATCCTCCGATTCCGATATTGACGATATCCGTGATCTTTCTGCCTGTATATCCACGCCACTTTCCGCTATGCACTTTGGCGCAGAAATCCTCCATTCTCTTCAAGACGGCATTGACTTTCGGCATCACATCTTCTCCATCCACGAAGATAGGCTTATTGGAGCGGTTTCTAAGGGCTATATGCAGTACGGCACGATTTTCGGTACGGTTGATCTTTTCACCGGAAAACATCGCTTCTGTCGCCTCTTTCACCCCAGCCTCCCCGGCAAGCTGCAAAAGAGTTTCAAATATCTCTTCATCGATGCGATTTTTGGAAAAATCGAGCAGAATCTCTTCACCGAAACGGCGTGAAAATCTCTCGAATCTGGCCGGGTCTTTCAAGAAGTACTCTCTTAGATGTCTGTCGCGACTATTTACATAGAGAGTTTCGAGTTTTTCCCATGCCGCAGTCCCTATGGGTTCGATATCCGGAAACATATCAACTCCTTTTCAAAAAGATGACGCCAAGTGGCGGCAGACGCAAAGATATGGAAAAATCCCGGCCATGACACTCAACTCTTTCAGCTTTCAAGGAGTGGCGATTTGTAATATCCCACCCTTCGTATTGGCCGCTTTGCGAGTTGAATATCTCCTTCCATTCACCATCGTATGGAACGCCTATTCGATAATCTTCATATACGGCATCCGCAAAATTACATACGACAAGAACGGTTTCGTCAGGATTGTCGCTTTTGCGAATGAAAGCCAGAATATTGTGCTGGTAATCCCTGTCGTCGATCCACTCGAAGCCCTCGTGTTTTTCATCGTATTGATGAAGTGCGCGCTCCCTCCTGTAAAGATCGTTGAGATCTCCGACAAGCTTCTGCACCCCTTTGTGCCGCGGATTTTCAAGCAGATGCCAATCGAGGCTCTCTTCGAAGTTCCACTCTCTCCATTGTGCGAATTCTCCTCCCATAAAAAGCAGTTTTTTGCCAGGATGGGCTATCATATAGGCAAACATGGCTCTGAGATTTGCAAATTTCTGGTTTTCGTCCCCTGGCATTTTGTTGATCAAAGATCCCTTCATGTGCACCACTTCGTCGTGGCTGAGGGGCAGAACGAAATTTTCATCGAATGCATACCACATACTGAAGGTGATTTGATGATGATGGTGTTGCCGATGGATCGGATCGAGTTTGAAATATTTGAGGGTATCGTGCATCCACCCCATATTCCATTTGAATCCAAATCCCAGTCCTCCCGCATAGACGGGCCGAGTCACCATGGGGTATGCAGTCGACTCTTCGGCAATGGTGAAGATATCCTCGAACGCCCCATAGACCGTTTCGTTGAGCTGTTTGAGGAATGCGATAGCTTCGAGGTTTTCGTTGCCGCCATATTTGTTTGGTATCCATTCGCCCTCTTTGCGCGCATAATTCAGGTAGAGCATCGACGCCACGGCATCGACGCGGATACCGTCGATATGGTATTTTTCGAGCCAATACATCGCACTTGAGATCAAAAATGCGCGCACCTCGTTTCTACCGTAGTTGAAAATGGCGCTCTTCCATTCAGGATGATATCCAAGCCTTGGGTCTTCATGCTCGTAAAGGCATGTGCCATCGAAATTGATGAGTCCGTGCCCGTCCGTGACGAAATGTGAAGGCACCCAGTCCATAATCACACCGATATCGTGGGCATGCATCGTATCCACAAACAGCATGAATTCCTGAGGTGTGCCATATCGTGCGGTAGGAGCGAAATAGCCCGTCACCTGGTAGCCCCACGAACCCTCGAAAGGAAATTCGGTGATCGGCATGATCTCCACATGGGTGTAGTTCATCTGCACCAGGTATTCGGCCAACTCGTGCGCCGCTTCTACATATGTGAGCGATCGGTTGCCCTCTTCCACTTTTCTTCGCCATGAACCAAGGTGCACTTCATAGGTAGAGATCGGTTTGTCGTGTGCGTTGCGCTCTTTTCGCCGATTCATCCACTCTTTATCACTCCACCTGTAATCATCGACGGACCAGATGCGCGATGCCGATCTTGGAGGCTTTTCGGCATATTTGGCGTAAGGATCGGCTTTATCGAAATGTCGTCCATCGTAACCTACGATATGGTATTTGTAGGTTTGGCCGATTTCGGCCTCTTCTATAAATCCTTCCCATATACCGGACTCATCGCCTCTTATTTTGAGTGGATGAGCCAGGGGATCGTAACCGTTGAAATCTCCGGCGACGCTCACGGATGACGCGTTCGGCGCCCAGACGGCGAAATATACCCCTTTGACTCCCTCTCTTCTCATCGGGTGCGATCCAAGTTTGTCATATAGTTTGACATGGGTACCCTCTTTGAAAAGATAGATGTCCATATCGCTAAATCTCGTGATATCGTAATGTATTGCTTTTATCTGTTTCATAATATGCTCACTTGTAATTTTCTGCACGTTTGGCAAAAATCGCGTGGTAATAGATATCCTCATAGGCTTTCGCCGAAGTCATCCAATCGAATCTTGCCTCCATCGCCCTCTTTTGCATCAAGCGGTAACTCTCACGCTCGAAACGGTATGTATCCACTGCCCATTTGACAGTGTGGTAAAGAGCATCCGGCGTAGCGAATTCGAATTTGAATCCATTACCCTCTTTCGTGGCGGGGTCGAAGTTGTGAATCGTATCGTCCAGCCCCCCTGTAGCACGTACGATAGGAAGCGTCCCGTATCTAAGGGAGTATATCTGGTTCAATCCGCACGGCTCGAAAAGCGACGGCATCAAAAAGAGATCGCTTCCCGCTTCGATCAGGTGGGCCAACTCGTTGGAGTAGCCGATATGGCATGCAAATCTGTCACTATATCGTGCCGCGATATCCGAAAAAAAGCCTTCGGCCCATTTCTCACCCGTTCCCAGCACAACGAACTGGGCATTGAGATGAAGAAGCCCTTCCATCGCGGAGGCGATCAACCCAAGCCCTTTCTGCTCGGCGAAACGACCTACGAAACCGACAAGCGGCACATCTTCCCAAACAGGCAGCCCAAATCGCTCCTGGAGCGCATTTTTGCATATCGCTTTTCCCGACATATCGGTGATATCGTAATTGGCGGGAATATGAGGATCGGTAGCCGGATTCCACTCTTCGTAATCGACGCCGTTTAGAATGCCGTATAGTTTATGCGCATGAGCCCTTATATGCCCATCCAGGCCAAAACCGAACTCCGGTGTCTGAATCTCATGGGCGTATTTGCGGCTTACGGTAGTGACCGAATCTGCGTGGGAGATGCCTCCTTTTAGTACATTCACCCCATCGAGAGCTTCAAATTCATATGGATTGAAGTGCTCCCATCCGATCTCCATCACATCCATCGCCCCTTTGAAAAAGACCCCCTGATGCTGCAGGTTGTGTATCGTGAGCATCGATACCGAATTTTCAAAATGGGGATCCAGCGCATATCTGGTATTCAAAAGCGCCGGCTGGGTTGCCGTGTGCCAGTCGTGAGAATGGACGACATCGGGCTTAAAACCAATCTTTCGCGTCAACTCCAGAGCCGCTTTGCTTAAAAATATGAACCGGTTGTCGTTATCGGGATAGCTGAATCCATGCTCATCGGCATAAAGCCCGCTCCTTCCGTAAAACTCTTCGTAATCGATAAAATATATGGGTACCTCGGAGCCTGGCAGATAATCTTTATATACGCCCGCCCAAAGCTCCCCCATCGGTCCCATCGGCACGCCCAGAGGGCCGATGATATGCTCCAGCCTATTTTTGTCTATCGCATAATATCTGGGCATCACGACGATCACGTTATGCCCCATTTTCTCGAGGGCTTTCGGCAAAGCTCCCACGACATCGGCCAATCCGCCCGTCTTGGCAAACGGCACGACTTCGGATGCGGTAAACAGAATATTCAGTGGTTCGTTCATTTTAAATCCTTTTTTGCTCATCGATGTTGCACACTCTGCGCAATCATCCATCAAATCGTATCGAGCAAGAGCTTGGCTCCCTCCAAAGACGCATTCTCCATATGGCTTGGTTCTATGCGCAAATCTTCGCAGCTAACTGCAAGAGCATACTCCTCGATACTGTTTTTGACATTTTCCACGACATCCGGGTTTTTCAAGATGACGCCACCTCCAAAAACCAGTACTTTGGGATTGAACAGCGTCACAACCGTAGCGGCAGCCCTAACGAGAGCTTCGTCGAACATTTTGGCTATATCGCTGCATTTTGCATCCTGGCGCAGGCGCGATAGATCGGGCGTGCCTGTGCACCCCTTGTGCTTCATCCACTTTTCGATACCGCTGCCCGAAGCGTAGAGCTCGTAACAGTTATCCTTGCCGCAGCCGCACCTGAAAGGAGCTTTTTTATAAGGAACATGTCCGATCTCGCCAGCCAGACTTCGCCAGCCATGCACTATCTCTCCATCTTCTACGATCCCGCACCCAAGCCCCGTTCCGGAATAGATAGCGGCGGTAAACTTTTCGTTCCAATAAACCGACTCGGCCAAAGCCGCGCAGTTCAAATCATTTTCTATACGCAACGGTATCCCGAATTTCGCCATGGCGAACGCTTCGATTTCTGGTTCGTCCACGTGGATGTTCGGCGAAGAGATGATCACGCCGTCATGCACCTGTCCCGCGAACGATATGGCTATCGCATCGATATCCCCGTAATTTTTCACCATCAAAGATATAAATTCTCCGATCCCTGTCGAATCGCTGGGTATCTTTCCGCACGCCTCATTCTCTCCTGTCAGCTCGTAACGCAGCCATGTACCGCCTAAATCCACAGCGAGACGGCTCATCGCAAGCCCTCGTAAAGATCGAGATATTTTTTTGCACACTTTTCGATAGAGAAGTCGCACTCCATATCGAATCTCCTCACTTTTTGCAGACTGGAGCGTTTTTTGTATAGCTTGAGCGCCTCGCTTATGGCGGCAAGAAACGATTTGGAATCCATGCTCTCGAATACGAATCCTTCGCCACATATTTTTCGGGTGCGACAAATCGGATGAACGGTATCTCTCAGGCCACCCACCGCATGCACTACAGGAATCGCGCCATACCGCATGGCGATCATCTGCGCCAGACCGCAGGGTTCGAAAATCGATGGCATCAGAAAAAAGTCGGATGCCGCATAGATTCGGTGTGAAAGCGATTCGTCGTAACCGATTTGAAGATAGAAATTTTCATTTTCGGCCTCTATCTCTTTAAGTGCTTCGATATAGCGCGATTCTCCATCTCCCAAGATGGCCAGATTGATCTCGTTGCCAAGAAGCTCTCCGATGGAATCGATGAGAATATCCAGCCCCTTCTGCTCGCTGAACCTCCCGATAAAGGAGATCAAAGGCCACTCCTTCTCTTTCAAGGAGGCTTCTTTTAAAAACGCGTTTTTGCATCTGTTTTTTCCTCTGATCGACGATGGGCCAAAAGATGCATCGAGCGATGGATCGCGCATAGGGTCGAAGATATCGTAATCGATTCCGTTGAGTATTCCCACAAGCTTGTCGCTATGTTTGCGCAAAAAGCCATCCAGGCCAAATCCAAACTCCGGAAGCTGTATCTCTATCGCATAAGAGGGGCTTACCGTGGTGACGATATCGGCGTGTGCGATCGCTCCCTTCATCCAGTTCAGGTATCCGTAATACTCCATATCGTCGATATGAAAATGGGTATCTCCAACTCCCCAGCGTTTCATGAAACGGGCATCGAAAACTCCCTGATAGACAAGATTGTGAATCGTGTAAACGATCGGATGTTTTACCCCTTTATCTCTTGCTATCACGGCCGCTAGAGCGGTGTGCCAATCGTTGAGGTGAAGCATATTGAAATCGAAGCGCTCCACGGCCTCTGCAATCGAATGGCCAAATATCGCAAAACGCAGATCGTTGTCCCCGTATCCTTCACCGGGCGGGCCGTATATATATTCACGATCGCACAGTGTATCGTTATATACAAAAAAGATATCCATCCCATCGTATTGGGCATGAAAAAATTCTATATCGTGAGCCGATCCGTCGAGCGTGACTGTAAAATGCTCCCCCGTGGGGGCGATACCGTATCGCTCCCGATCTATGAAGCCGTATAGCGGCATAATCGCGGTTGTAGAGATTTTTTTGCGAAGTGCTTTGGGGAGAGCGAAAGCGATATCGCCCAATCCTCCACTTTTGGCGAAAGGGAAAATTTCAGCGGCGGCAAACAGAAGTCTGATCTCTTTCATTCTCGCTCCTTTATACTGCCTCTAAGCAGGCTTGCGGCTTCGTCAGGGTCCAGCGGATTGATCTTCACTCCACTGGAGAGCTCGAATCCGCCCAATCTGTAAAGCCGCGGCAGGATACGCACCCCTATGCGCCACATCTTATCAGTATCGTCGAAAAAATCTTCCGTCTGAGCATTTTTGTGCATTGCGGGAGTATTGAAAAGAATATTGAAATCGAAATCTCCAACCTGACGATAGAGAGCCTTTATCGTTTGGCTCAAAAGATCCGCCAACGCTTCGAGTCCATTATCGTCCAAATCGTTTAAAAACGCATGCGGCTTTTTGCAAACGATATATGTCTCGAATGTGAACGTAGAAGCGTATGGACATATGGCTGCAAAAATATCGTTTTCGGCAACGATACGCTTTTTGTCATCAAGCTCCATATGCAATACACTCTCAAAAAGCGAGTGCCCATGACTTTTGTAGAAATTGTGCGCATGCAAAAGTAGCTGCCTTTGGCGATATGGCAACGCAGCAAGCGCGATAATTTGTGTATGCGGGTGAGACTGCGTAGCTCCTCCATAGTGTCCGTGGTTTTTAAAAAGAGATATATAGACAAGCCTCGAATCGTTTTTCAGATCGTTTAGGCGCGAGCGCAGCGTGTATAACCAGTTGAAATACTCCTCTTCGCTCCAATCATCCATTCTCGTAAGATGCCTTGGTGTATCGATGACTACCTCATGCGCGCCAAAACCGCTCCATTTTTCATAAATTCCCACCTCTTCGCTCTGCCATGGCGTCTCTATCTGCACAGCTTTGTATAGATTGGGGACTACCCGGGTCTTCCATCCTGGCTCATCGGGATCGTTGTCGCGAATGGCGAAAATTTCATGGGGAGTAAGGTGCTCTCTTCCTTCGCAAAACGGACACTTTTTCCGATCCGAAAATTCGGATTCCGAGCTTTTCTTTCCTGTTTTATAGCAATCTGGACGGCGAAGCCTCTCGGGCGCTATGAGTGCATAGTCGTCATGCAACAGATCGTATCGTATATCAGACATCGCACACTCTCAAAGCGCCCTCGAGGTGCATCGTCTTGGAAAACGGTACGACGATCATCAAACTGATTCCCTGCGTAGTCAGCTCGAATCCGCTTTCGCTCTGAGAGACCGTCTGTAGCGTCGTAGCCAACAAAGAGAAGTAGTGATCGATTTCAAAGACGATTCTGCGACCTGTATATCCATCGCAAAGCGCGAAACTTTTGAGTTCGTACAGCTGTCCCTCTTCGAAGGTTTTGCCATTTAGTGTGACATTGGCGATATCTGCAAAATGGAAGTTGAACTCCAGGCCGTAGTCGTAGATATGCCCGCTGTGGCTTTCGAGATCGATCTTGAAACTCATACCGTCATCGCACATCTCGTAATATTTTTCAAGTCTCGAAGGATAGGCCGTATCGTCGTATATGCCGCCGTTACGGACAAACATTACACCGTTTTTGACTCTCTGCATCCTGAAGGGCTGATTGGCAAAATCGGAAAATTCCCTGAAGCTGCAGCACCTGAAAGTTTCAAGAGTCAACGAGTGGTCGCTGATATGGTCTATGAATGAATTTTTAATATACCAGTCGTAAACGAGCGCTCTTTTGATCCTCTCGCTTGCCGTATATGCCGCCGTATGGATCGTATCGATTCCATCTTCGGATTTCTCATGCTCTTTGGTCGCCTCGGCCTGCTCTACGATCTTTCGATGATACACCTCTTTGCGCCTCGTTAGAACATTCTGGAAATTAAAAAGTGATTGCCTGTCGCTTAGCTCGACCATCTGCCCCCCATATTTGCTATCGAAACGGGCGATAATCCTCTCTTTGACATATTTGATCTCTTCGTATCCATTCATATCCATATCGCCACTCTCTGCGACATCCTTTTTTCCATACCGCATATTCTCGCACATTATCAGGTAGCGATAGGCGTTGTCGCGGAGATTTGGAAGATAGAGGCCGCCAAAGACACCATGCCAGAAAACATCGTTGGTCTGGAGCCTGTAGAGTGCATCTTTGTACTCTTTTGTCTCTATCGGCGCTTTGGAACATTCGATCATCCGTTTGTGAAGGCGGTTGGACTCTTCATACTTCACGAAGAAATTTTTCCATATACCGCCTTTTAAAAATTTCTTTCCTTCTCTTTCGAAACGCTCCTGTCCCATCTCTCTTTTCAACTCTTCGAGTTTGATTGCATCATCCGCTTTCAGGCTCCACTCTCCCATTTCATAATAGGAGACATTGGGCAGATATGCTATTCCTTTGGCCTGTGTGCCACGAAGATAGTCGCGATAGTGCATCGGCTCGATCTCTTCATCGGCAAGAACAGCTTCGACAAAAGATTCCAGCCACCCTTTTTCATAAACCCATTCATAGGTATTTGGCCACATACCGAACTTCTCCGCATCGTCGAATATGATTGCGGCATCCTCCTCGTCGTGCCGGCACGCTTTTATCGCTTCGAGCGCCGCTTCGACGGGCCTGAATGGAATCGTGTAGCGAAGATCTTGCGAAATAGGAAAAAGCGCGATCTTCTCACCACCCTCTTCGCTCAAATAGTAGCCGCCAAGCCGCTCTTTTTCAAAACCTGCCGCGATAAAATGGTAATCGTCCACAAGAGCGTAACGGACATCTTCGGCTACGAGATCGGGAACGATTTCAGACTCCCAAACCCGTTCCGTAAGCCAAAGGCCCTCCGGCTCTTTGCCGAAATGGCTTTTTATCGCCTTCGATAGTTTTTCGATCTGCGCACGTCTGTCACCGGAGGGGATGGAGCTTAGCACCGGCTCGTAAAATCCGGCTGTCAACCACTCTATCGCCCCCTTTTGACTGAGATATCGCATATCTTCGAATGTTTCCGGAAAATCGGTGCGAATTTTTTCAAGCAGCCATCCACTGCAGTGAACCCCCATTTTGAACTTCGGAAAGGCACGCATCGTTTTGAAAAAAGGAGCGTAGCAGCTTAGCACGGCACGCGTGACGGCTTCATCGAAATTGTCTACCGGTTGATGCATATGCACCCCAAAAAGGAGTGCTGTTTTTTGTCGTGTCATTCTCGTATCCTTTAGACGAACCAGTTTTTTGAAAAATCTTCATTCAGATCGATCTCAAGCTCCGAAACACCAGGCAATGTCTGAACGATCGAGTCACCCATGGTTACCTCGATGCGCATATGCACCTTTTGCAATCCATCGAAAATCTTCTTTGCGATCGATATCTCCACGGTATCTTCTGCCGCCGCGATGATATCTCCATGAATTGGAAGATGTGGCACTTCTATCTCGATAGACTCTTTCGACTCATCGAAAAATATGGCAAGAACACCATCTTTTTTGAGCTTCGGCAAATCTCCATCCAGCCTAATGTAGATATTTTTCCTATCTTCTCCCCAATGTATCCGATCTATAGGGCCGCGCACACGATCCATCGTCGAAAAGAGACGGCTTTCATCGATCGTACCGCTTCCAAGCCACTCGAAAAAGGAGTCCACGCGCCCATTGATTGCCGGAGTGATCGGAAATTTAGGCTCGCTAATCAACGCATGCAGCTCTTTTTTACCAGCGATCGGAACGAAGAGGCTCGCAGGCGGGGCTATATTCATCAGGTGGTATATTTCTATCAGGTGGTTTCTGAAAAGAGAATCGAACTCCTCTATATATTCGGTATAGTGATCGTCCCCATACCACCAGAACCAGTCGGAACACTCTGATGCCAGAAAATGTTCCATGATGGCTTCTTTGATTTTTTTGTCGAGTGTGGGCTCGTGGTGCAGGTAGTCTCGCCGCGTCTGGTATATCATCTCCCATGCGGCATTTTTTTGCGGATGGCCCACCCATGTGTCGAAAGTCCCGAAAATCCAGGAGCCCGGATGCAGATTATCCAAAGGGGTGCGGGGTTTTTGAGCCATCTCATCCATCGTCACGGTCTTGCACCACGATGTTTGCGCCAAACGACTATATAGCACTTCAAAAAAGTCGAAAGCGTTATTGGGGTAGAACTCCCATGCATTCTCTCCATCGAGTATTACCGATACTGCGGCGGTTTCATGATTTTTATCTATCGATTCCAGATGAGCGATAAAATCGTCAACCGCACTATGGGCGTCTTTGTACCTGTATGTAAAGCCTATGAGATCACTCAGAGTATGGTCTCTGAAAGCGATATACACTCCGTTGTATTCACGTCGCCTGTAAAGCTCTCTTCTGTCGTCACTTTCAAGCGACCTGAACAAGATAGCTTCGTCTGTCGCGATCCATCGCAAGCCTCTTTCTTTGTATATGGCCACACTCTTTTCGTCCACTGCGCCCTCTGCAGGCCAAAAACCCATAGGCTCGGCTCCGAATGTTTCGCTATAGAGCGCTTTGGCGCGCTCAACCTGTGCGTAAGCATCTTCGACGAGAGGAAGCGGATTTTGAGGCAGTATGGTTTTCGGGTTGGAGCGTTTTGCATTTTGCATATCTAGAAGTAGCGGCAAAATCGGATGATTCAGCGGGGTGGTGGAGAGTGAAACGATCTTTTTTCCATGTGATGATGCCAAGGATGCATAATATGGCAATATGGTGGGAATAAAAGCCAAAAGTGCATCCATCAACCTCTCTTTTTCTTCATTTTTAAAGCCGCCTCCCCTTTCAAGCATGGTCGAAACGACAGGTTCGTTCCGGCGCAGATAGTTGCCGCACCACGCCAGCATGAATAGAATTTCAAGCTCAACCAACTCGTTGTCGCTCAACGGCTCATTTTTATTGTAAAGCTCGGCATATCGAGGGATGGGTTTGACCATAGTCTCAAACTGTGTCGTCGTGCAGATCTTTTGTACCCATTTGCGCTCTTCGTTGCCAAGAGATGTCGGGTGCTTCATCCACAAAGAGAGAAAACGGTCACACGAATACCCCTCTTTCTCGTAGAGTTTCAACTGCGTGATGAGAGGAGGTGTTATATTAAAGCTCGCCTTTATGCCCTTGTGGCGCTCGACCATCCATGGCATATCGTAATAATCTTTGATCGCGTGCAAAAAGACCCACGGCATGCGCATAACGCCTTTGCCATTACGATAGTCTGGCTGATGCATATGCCAAAAAAACGATAGATCGATCATTTATGTGACTGCATCCAGTTGTCGATCAGCTTTTTATACTTCTCGTAGAGCTTTTCACCCATTTTTTTATCCAGAGCCTGAACATATAGATTCAGATAGTCGCCATGCTGATCCGGGATCATCAATACCCAGTCGGTATCGTTCTCCCAGATCTTGACGCCATCGATCGTCGAACTCTTTTTCCCTTTTGCGTATTCGAGGAATTTGCGCATCATTTTTCCCTTCATCGCCTGAGGACAGGGGATGCGGCATGTCTGATAGTAGTACTGTTTCACCAATCCTTTCGCAATATCCGAAAGACTCTTTTTATGCTTTGATAGCAATTCCATGATTTTCAGCATTGCATACATCGCGTCCCTGTGGTATGAAAACTCGGTAAAAGCATAGTTGCCGTCGATCGTCGCGATCAGATCGAACTTCTCGAAAGTCGAGACTT
>Ga0256842_1001405_pt1 | contig 19285 bp, 18 predicted proteins | sample 4559240metaG_FD_185973 | JGI IMG/M metagenome (GOLD analysis project Ga0256842, IMG submission 185973) | Hydrothermal vent microbial communities from Guaymas Basin, Mexico - 4559-240 | ecosystem: Environmental > Aquatic > Marine > Hydrothermal vents | place: Mexico: Guaymas Basin | collected... | reverse complement strand
ATTGTAGTATCGTACCATTTTTTATATCTTTATATTCCTGTTAATATCTACAAGAAGCTAAAACTGGATATTGTATGGCTTCCTTTTTTGAAGGTTGCGTTTGAATGTTTAAAATCTACTTTGTTTGGCGGTATGCCCGTAGGTAATCTTAATATTTTAGTCTATGACATACCATTTTTTATAAGACCGTCATCATATTTCGGCTCATACTTTGTTACGCTTAGCCTTCTGTTTTTGCCGCTTTCGTTCTATCTTATTTTACAGAAAAGGCATATCGGATACTTCATTATTGCTTTCTTTGCTGTTTTTATGTTTTTGCCGAATGAAAATATAATTGATTCCCACAAAGAAACAATATTGGTAGTTCAAGGTAATATACCGCAAAATCAAAAATGGGATAGAAGTTATCTTGATAAAAATTTACATATTTATCTAAAGGAAAGCTCAAAAGTGAAAAGCGGTGTTGTATTCTGGCCTGAGTCGTCATATCCATATCTTTTTGAAGAAGATAACAATGAGCTTGTAGGGTTTGTTAAGAATAAAAAAAACATAGCTTTAGTTGTCGGAGTTGTAAGGATAAAAAACGATAAATATTTTAACAGTATAGCCTTGATTAAAAAAAATAATATAAATTATTACGACAAACAAAAACTTGTGCCTTTTGCTGAGTTTATACCGTATAGGAGTATTTTAGGAAAATTTATCCCTAAATCTTTAGACCCTGGAGATTTTATAAAAGGCAAAAGGAATATAATATTACCTTATAAAGACTTAAAAATCGGAGCAATGGTGTGCTATGAAGAAGCATTTTCAGATATATCGAGAAAATACAAGAATATGGGCGCAAATCTGCTTGCTATTCTTACAAATGATGCATGGTTCGATAAAACTCCGACGTTTTATATGTTGCATAGAAATGCAATATTTAGAGCTGTTGAGAATAATGTATGGGTTGTTCGGGTTGCAAATACGGGCATTTCAGAAATCATTGCACCAAACGGAAAGATATATGCAAAATTAGAAAACGATACAAGAGACGTTTTGAATAGAAATTTAATAATAACGGAAAGCTTGCCGACATTTTTTGATAGATACGGATATTTATTTTGTCTTTTTTTGATGATTTTTGTCAGTTTGTTGATTTTTTATAGAATAGATAAGCTCCGAAAAGGAAAAGAATCAAATCGGGAAGCCATATAGGCCATATAAGAGAATGACTCTTAAAAAGTGATTCTCCAAGCATTTGCAATATGTAGAATATGAAAAATATAGATATGCTGATTATTGCACCTGCACTTTTACCGCTTCTTGAGAATGTTATACCCAAAGAAAAGCCTATAATTGACAAAACAAAGACACTTAAAGAAAATACGAGCATTTTGTTTATCTTGTATAAAGCGGTTGGATTTTTTTGTGTTTTGTAATAATCTATAAGCTCAGTCATGGTCATATATCTTGTGTTATACTTGCCTATGTGTGGTTTGTCTTCGCCAAATAGAATGGCTAATTCGTAGTTGTTTACATGACCATATTCTATATTGTTTCCGCTTTTATTATAAATTTCGGCTTTTTTGAAATTTACTAATATACCCATCTGGGCATCTTTAAAGTGGGCTTCCTTGGCTATAATCGCCGAATTGCCTTTTGCGTAGAATACGTTATACAAACTTCTCTTGCTTGACGATAAGTCGTTTGCATACATTGTCGTATCTTTTATTCCTGTATAAAACTTTTTTTGTTTTAATCCCATATAAACCCTATTTTTTAAAGCGCCGGCGAGATTTATTTTGTAATCCAACTTTGCCTTATATGCAAGAAAAGATGTATCGTAAAAAAGAATTGCAAATATAACTATTGTAAATAAAAATGCCGGATAGAATATCCTTGTTAGTGAAATACCCGAGCTTCTTAATGCCGTTATTTCTGAACGACTTGAAAGTTCCGTGTATAAAAAATTTATGCTTAACATTAGAGACATAGGGATTGTGAATATGGATAAAAATGCTACCATATCGCCAAATATTTTTAACATTAAACCTAAGCTAACACCCTTTGCAAATAGAAAATCGTAAACTTTAATGGTATTTCCTATAAGCATAACCATTGTTGTTATGAGAAATGATGTGGTAAATCCAACAAGTAGATTTTTAAAAATATATATATCTATCTTTTTCATCTAAACACCGTATAAAACCTTTATCAGCCAATTACCGAAGAATAGATAACATATTGCGGCTAAAGATAGATAAGGACCAAAAGGCAATTTGCTGGTTAAGTCCTTTTTTCCGAAAATAATTAACAAAATTCCGATTATACTTCCCAAAAAAGAGCTAAAGAATAACGTAAATAAAACACCCTTTAATCCTATAAATGCGCCTATTCCACTTAAAAGTTTAATATCGCCTCCGCCCATGGCTTCTTTTTTAAAAAGTAACTGTCCAAGCACTGCTGTAGCATACAAAATTACAAATCCTGATATGGCACCGATAAAAGAACCCTTTATGCCTACAGGCAGAAAATAGGATAATGACAATCCGACAACTATTAAGCCCAAGCTTATTCTGTCGGGTATGATGTAGTATTTTAGGTCGATAAAGCTGCCGACAATTAACGCATATGTAAAGACCAAGAAAGCTATGGTTTGGTATGTTAATCCAAATTTTATATATATTGCAACTGTCAAGATGGCTGTTAGTAGCTCTATTGATGGATATATGAAAGAGATTTTTGTTTTACAGTATCTACACTTGCCGCCAAGAAGGATGTAGCTTATGACTGGAATATTGTCGTACCATTTTATTCTATTGCCACACGACGGGCAGGATGATGGTGGATATACTACGGATTTGTTTATCGGTATTCTATATATGCAAACATTTAAAAAACTGCCTATAACAAGTCCAAATATAAAGAACATACTGCCTATCGCAAGATTCATTTAATAATCCTTTTTGGTTGAAAATACAAAAGCTACTGCTATGCTCACAATATATAAAAATATTAAAGGTCCAGCCATTAGAAACTGAGTAACAACATCGGGCGGCGTTAAAATAGCAGCCGTAATGAATATGATAAGCAGAGCATAATCAAATCTTTTAATTAAATCCTTTGCGTTTATAATACCCATTCTTGATAAAATTAAGGATATGATAGGCAGTTCGAAGATAATCCCAAATGCTGTAAGCATTCTTAAAAATAGAGACATATACTGTTTTATGCTTGGCATAGCCGATAACTCTTGGCCTCCGTATCTTAACAAAAAGTTAAATCCTATGGGCAAAACAATCTTATATGCAAATAAGACTCCGGAAATAAAAAAGAGACTGAAAAAGAAAACAAATGGTAGTGCAAACTTCTTCTCTTCATCCTTTAATCCGGGTTTTATAAATAGCCAAATTTGATAGAATGTAAACGGTATGCTGATGATAATGCCGGCAACTAAAGCGGCTTCAAGCCTAACCCAAAACGCCTCTGTTACGCCTGTAAAGATTATTTTACTGCCTTCAGGCAGTGCTTTTTTAAGTGGTGCTATGGCTATGTTTATTATCTGCTCTGAGTATGAATATGTAGCCGCAATGCCTACAATGATACCTGCCAAAATCCATAACAATCTAATTCTGAGCTCTTCTATATGCTCAAGAAGCGTCATTTCATTGGGACTTTTTTTATTTTTCTTTGTCATCATCTTCTATTATTGATTTCCATTTCTGCTCAATATCTTTCTTTACATTTATTTCGTCTATGTCTTCTTCCAATTCTTCTTTTGCTTCGTTAAAGGCATCCATAAAGCTTTTATAAATCTTTGCAATTTCTCTTAATATTTCAGGTAACCTTTTTGGACCTACTATTATTAACGCAACAACCAATATAACTATCAGCTCAGAACTACCAATAGACAACATAATAACTCCTTTTTCCAGTCATCAAGTTAATAAAACTCAATCGGTTTGTCAAACATTTAGGTTTTGCAAATTGACAATTTAATAATATTACGCATATAATAGGAAAAATAGTCAAAAAAGGAGTGAGTTATGAAAAGTCATGAAATTGATTATGAAATCATCGGAAATGAAATGCAGATTGTTGAAGTTGAGCTTGACCCTGGAGAGACCGTTATAGCTGAAGCGGGAGTTATGAACTATATGGAAGACGGTATAACATTTGAAGCAAGACTGGGCGATGGTTCGGAAGCTGATAGCGGCTTTTTTGGAAAGTTGGTTAACGCTGGCAAAAGGGCGCTTGCTCAAGAATCTATATTTATGACACATTTTACGAATATGGGTAGCGGCAAAAAGCGTGTAGCCTTTGCAGCTCCATATCCTGGTAAAATTATTCCTATGGATTTGTCTGAATATAATGGCGTTATATATTGCCAAAAGGATGCCTTTTTGTGTGCCGCATTAGGTACGAAAATAGATATAGCCTTTAATAGGCGCTTAGGTGTGGGTTTTTTTGGTGGTGAAGGTTTTATTTTAGAGAAGTTAACGGGCGATGGTTTGGTGTTCATCCATGCAGGCGGTACAATTGTTAAAAAAAGATTAAACGGTGAGACGCTAAGGGTTGATACCGGCTGTTTGGTTGCTTTTAGTGAAGGTATAGATTATAGCATAGAGAAAGCTGGCGGCTTGAAATCTATGCTTTTTAGCGGAGAAGGGTTGTTTTTGGCTACCTTAAGCGGCCATGGTGATGTTTATCTTCAGAGTATGCCATTTTCAAGACTTGCAGATAGGATAATAGAAAGCTCGCCTAAGCTATTTGGAGACCAAAAGGGTGAAGGCTCTGTTCTTGGAGGATTGGGAAGGCTGTTTGAAGATTAAAAACTTGCTGCAATATTTGCTATATTTTTGTAATATATAGCAGTCTATAAGAAAGGATGGAATTTTGGTGTTTAATTTTCTTAACATCTCTTTAATTGTTTTTTCTATTATATTTTTTCTCATAATGTTACCATTTTGGAAAGCTGCCGTATGGGGTATAACGCTTGCGATAGTATTTTATCCCTTGCATTTAAAGATAGAAAAAATTGTAAAGAAGCCTTCTCTATCAACGTTTTTAACCGTAATAGTTATATTAATACTAATAGCTTTACCTATTACAGTTGCAATATATATTATGGTTAATGAAACCGAAAAGTTTATCAATAATATAGATGCCATAAAATTGGCGTTCCAAAGTGTTGTTGCTAAATTTCAAGATATTTCACAGTTGAAACTACTTGCTCCTTGGCTCGACAAGATTGATGATGCGCTCTTTTCTTTAATAAAAAATACGGGCATTTTAATAACCAAGAATGCGAGTGTGATATTTTCTCAGACATACAATATTCTGGCAAATTTTATATTTTCCTTCATTATTACATTTTATCTTATTAAAGATAAGGATAAGTTTATAAATTATATAGCTCCGATAATAAATGATAAAGTAAGTTTTGAGCGTATAATAAAATCGGTGGAAACAAGCATTAATGCAACTGTCTTGGGCGGTGTTGCAACTGCTCTTATTCAGGGAATAGTAGGAGCTATAGGTTTTTTGATAGTTGGATTGAATGCGTTTTTTATGTGGATGTTTCTGATTGCTCTGCTTTCATTTGTTCCGCTTGTGGGTACGGCTGCAATTTGGGTTCCGGCTGCAATTTATCTTTTGATAAAAGGTAGTTACATAAGCGGTATATTTATGTTTGTGTGGGGCGTTTTTGCTATAGGTATGGTTGATAACTATGTTAGGCCCATAATTATAGGAAGCAAGATAAATATCCATCCTATGATTCTATTTTTTGGTATAATAGGAGCAATTATAGTATTTGGTCCTATTGGGATAATTGTAGGGCCTGTTATTATATCGGTAGCTGATGCCTTAGTTAAAGTTTATGTTGAACATAAAATGATGAATAAGTCATGATAAACATTTCCAAAGCAAAAAATATACTTATAAATTGCAAAAATTCTGTTAGATGTATCGGTCTTAATTGGATAGCTGTTATAAGATATATATTTAAATGGATACCGTTTTCCTTAGCTGTCGGAATTGTTGTAGGGCTGTTTGCATCTTTGTTTGACTATCTTCTCTTTTTTATAAATGGAATATTGATGTCTAACGTCTATATTCTTCACCTATTTCCTTTTATCGTTGCTTTGATAACAGGTTTTTTTATTACAAATGATGCTGCAGTATCTGGTGCTGGGATAAGCTATGTTTTGGAAAATATGGAAAGAAGAATACCTTTAAAAACAATGATTTTAAAATCTATAGCAAGTCTTTTAACGCTTTCGGGTGTGTTTATAGCAGGAAGAGAAGGTCCTTCGTTTTTTATAGGTTCATCTATATCTTCATATATATCCAAATTTTTTAAAATAGAAGACGAATTTCAAGATTATGTTATTTTAATTGGCGCTGCTGCATTTACATCGGCACTTTTAAAGGCTCCACTCGGTGCAGCCATATTTGCTTTAGAAATACGCTATGTTTCCGATATGGACTATAGGCCTTTTCCGCAAACATTAATAGCTTCGATATTGAGTTATATAGTTTTTTCTTATCTTAGAGGCTCCCACACTCTCATAGCTCTCCATAGCTCAACAGCTTGGCAGTTTGGTATTTTGCCCTATCTTATGTTGTTGGGTTTAGTAATTTCTATATTTGTTTATCTATTTGTTTCTTCATATCACTTCAGCATGTGTATATCAACCTATATAAAACCGTTTTTCAGGCCTATTGTAGGCGTTGTTTTATCTATTCCTATATTATTTATTATGTTTGAGCATGATGTTTACAGAATTTTATCGGTTTCTGTAGACTACTACGCCTTAAATACCATAGTACAAACTCAAATGCCTGCACTTGATGCTATATTGTATGTTTTGCTCATTATCATACTTATAAGCTTAACCATAGGTTTTGGACTTTCGGGGGGTCTTGTCTTGCCAAATTTGCTAATTGGAGCTTTAATAGGCAATATATTCGGTTCATTTTTTGGCGGTGATTTTGTGATATTTACGTTATCTGGTATGGCTGCAATGCTTGCCGCAAGCGCAAAAACACCTATTGCGGCTATTGTTTTAATATTGGAGATATCCGCTGCTGATTTGGTGATACCTATTACAGCTGCCGTTATGGCAAGCTATATTTTTACTCACGGAATAAGTATATACACATCTCAAAAAACGTGTAGAATAGATGTGTCAAATAACGTATATTAACTTGTGAAACTGTTATGCTTGTGCTATATTTTCAAACTTGGAGGCTTGGCTATGGAAAATGTATGTAATAATATAAATAAATTACTGGAAAATATTAAACAGTATTCTAAAAAAGCCCGTCTTATGGCTGTTTCAAAGACATTTCCTTACGAAAAGGTAAAAGAAGCATACAACTGCGGACAAAGGCTTTTTGGTGAAAATAGGGTTCAGGAAGCCATAGAAAAGATAGAGCTATCAAAAGAAGACCATCTCGATATAGAATGGCACTTGATAGGTCATCTTCAAAAAAACAAAGCAAAAAAAGCTGTTTTGTATTTTGACTGTATAGAATCGATAGACAGTCTTGAGCTTGCAAAAAGGGTGGATAGATATGCAAAAGAGTTTGATAAGACATTGAGCATAATGCTTGAGGTTAATGTAGCAAAAGAACCCCAAAAATATGGTTTTTTGGAAGACGAACTGTTTAATTCTATGGACGAAATATTAAAACTTAAAAATGTAGATATTATCGGTTTGATGTGTGTCGCGCCAGTTGCTGAAGATGCAAACGAAATAGCTTGGGTTTTTAAGCGATTAAGAGATATTAAAGATGCTATTAACGACAAATATAAAACAAATATACAAGAGCTATCTATGGGTATGAGCAATGATTATAAGGTTGCTTTAAAAGAAGGCTCAACAATTATAAGAATAGGAAGAGGAATTTTTGGAGAAAGAAACTATATTAAATAGGTGGAATCAATAGAAAAAGCCATTAGATTAAGCGATTTTAGTGCTATCATAGCCGTTTTGGTCGTATTAACCGTTCTTGTCATACCGCTGCCTGGATTTATTATTGATTTTTTGGTGTCGACATCATTTGCTTTATCTTTACTTATATTTTTTGTTGGAATGTATGTAAAAAGGCCGCTTGACTTTTCAACTTTTCCATCTCTGCTTTTGGGCGTTACGCTGTTTAGACTGTCCCTTAATGTGGCAACAACAAGGGCTATTCTTTTAAAAGGCGGTGAGAGTGCAGATGCCGCTGGTAAAATGATAAAAACGTTTGGATATTTTGTTGTCGGTGGCAATTATGTTGTCGGTTTGGTTGTTTTTGCTATTCTGGTAATAATAAACTTTATAGTAATAACAAAGGGTGCAGGCAGGGTTGCAGAAGTTGCTGCAAGGTTTACACTCGATGCAATGCCCGGCAAACAAATGAGCATAGATGCCGATTTAAATGCTGGATTAATTGATGAAAATGAGGCAAGAAGGAGAAGGGAAGAGATAGCAAAGCAGGCTGATTTTTACGGAGCTATGGACGGTGCTTCTAAGTTTGTGCGTGGCGATGCCATAGCCGGTTTGTTGATTACGGTTATAAATATTTTGGGCGGTATAGTAATAGGAGTTATGCAGTTTCATATGAGTTTATCAGACGCAGCAAGCCGATATACGGTTTTGACCATAGGTGACGGGCTTGTTAGTCAATTGCCTGCTTTAACTATATCCACGGCTGCCGGTATAATTATCACAAGGAGTTCTGATGAATCTGACCTATCCATAAATATAATAAATCAAATAGTAAAACAGTATCAAGTGTTATATATAACGGCACTTGTTATTATGATTATGGCTTTTGTTCCAGGAATGCCAACCTTCAATCTACTTATATTGTCTATTATTCTTGCAGCAATAGCGTATAGTGTTCAAGCAAGCCGCAAGAAAGAAGAAGAAAAAAGGATAGCTGAAGAAGAGTTGGAGTCTATTGAAGAACCGCAAGAAGAAGTTACAACTGAAGATATAGAAGAATCCATTAAGATAGATATGTTGGAATTAAAAATTGGTTACGGTTTGATAGGGTTTGTTGATGAAAAGAGCGGAAGCGGGGATTTGTTAAAGAGAATAAAACTTATGCGTAAACAGATAGCTATGGAGCTTGGTGTTATTGTGCCGTCAATTAGGATTAGAGACGACTTAAACTTGGATAGAAATGAATATGTATTTTTAATAAAGGGCGTAGAGGTTGCAAGATATACGGTATATCCGGAAAGCTTTCTTGCTATGAAGCCCGGTGGTGTTAATGACTTAAAGGGTATAGAAACAAAAGAGCCTGCGTTTGGATTGCCTGCTGTCTGGATTGATGCAAAAGAGAAAACAGATGCCATAGTAAAAGGATACACCGTTGTTGACCCGGTTACTGTTGTTATTACCCATATTACGGAATTGATTAGAACACATATTCATGATATATTTACTCGTCAGGATGCCAGTGCTTTGCTTGACTCTACAAAGGAAGATTATCCAAAAATAATAGAAGAGTTGTTGCAGCAGCTTTCTTTGGGTGCTATACATAGAATTTTGAAAAACCTTTTATCGGAAGGTGTGCCTATTAGGGATATGGTTACAATAGCGGAAACGCTCTCTGATTATGCACCATACGTAAAGGATGTAGATATGCTAACCGAATATGTTAGGGCTGCTTTGGCTTATCATATTAGCAACAAATACAAGAATGAAAACGGTGTGATTAATGTGATAACTCTTGGTAGCAGTGTTGACGGTATAATAAATGCCAACATTAAGGAGCAGGGCGGAATGAGTTATCTTGATTTGCCGCCCAATATATCTGAGCAGCTTTTAGAAAAAACTCAAGAAGTTGTAGGAAATGTTGCAGAAAGCGGAATGGAGCCTATAATATTAACATCGCCAAAGATTAGAAGATACTTTAAATCGTTTATAGAACGCTTTTTGCCCAAGGTTCCTGTAATTTCGTATTCTGAAATTGCAGATGGCGTTGAAATTAGAAGCGTGGGAACTATTGAGTTATGATTGTAAAGACCTATAGAGCTCGCACTATGCGTGAAGCTCTTTTAAAGATTAAACACGATTTAGGCGAAGACGCCGTTATTGTTTCTACAAAGAAGATTACAAAAAGCTCTATATTTTCTTTTTTTAAAAAAGAGCTTATAGAAGTAACGGCTGCCATAGATAATAAGATAGATAAAAAGCCTCAAGAATCGTTTAAGGCTGTTGCTAAAAAATATATGTCAAAAGAAGAAAAAACGATAAAGAAAAAACCGCAAACAAATGAATTGGAAGAAAGAATTAAAAGGCTTGAAAAGCTGGTAGAAAATGCGGGAAAAGAAAACATTCAAAGGATTGTTAAGGATATAAAATATGACTTAAACGACCTAAAGAGTGCTATAAACTATGCAAAAAAGGATTCTGATATAGATTTATCAAAATTACCATTGGGTATGCATAAATATTTTAACTATATGTGCGATATAGGCATAAATAAAAAATACTCATTAAAGCTTGCTGTAGCACTGTATAAAAATATTAATAAAGACAGGATATCGGATGATACGTATGTAAAGGAATACCTATCTGTAGTCATTTCGCAGTTTTTCAAATTCAACAGACTCTCAAAGAAGGCTATGGTGCTTGTAGGTCCGACTGGTGTTGGAAAAACCACGACATTGGCAAAACTTGCAGCTATCTATAAGCTTAAATTTAATAAGAATATAGGTATTATTACTACGGATACCTATAGAATAGGAGCTGTTGACCAACTGTTAAGCTATGCAAAAATTATGGATATCCCTGCCGTTGTTAGTATAACAAAAGAAGATTTTGCCCATGCTTTAAAAGATTTTAGCGATATGGATAATATATTTGTGGATACAGTCGGAAGAAGCCCAAAAGACATAAAAAGATTGAGTGAGATATTCTCTCTTTTTAATAACACGGTAAATCTAAACATTTCGCTTGTTCTTGCTATAAATACAAAGGAAGAAGATTGCCTTGATATATACGATAGATTTTCAAGGCTTCCTATAGACGACTTGATATTTACAAAGATAGACGAAACTAACACACCTGGCACAATGCTTAATATGGCAGTTAAGTTAAAAAAACCGGTTTCTTATGTTTCATTTGGTCAGGATGTTCCTGATGATATAATGGAGGCAGAGCCGCTTAAGGTATCATCTTTAATTATAAAGGGGTATAAAAATGGCTGATCAAGCTGATAAGTTGAGAAAGATGGTAGATGAAAAGAAGAAAACAAAGTGTAGAGCTATAGCCCTAACAAGCGGAAAAGGTGGTGTGGGAAAAACCAATATAGTAGCAAATATGGCTTATCTTTTATCCACCATAGGTAAAAAAGTTGTAGTGTTTGATGCCGACTTGGGTTTGGCTAATGTTGATATATTAATGGGATTAAGGACAAAGTATTCCTTGCTTGATGTTATAAAAAACGGTAAAAAAATGAACGATATTGTTGTTAAGGTTAACGACAATTTTAAAATAATACCCGCGGGAAGCGGAATAGAAGAGATAGCAAATATAACTGAGCCCGTATTTACAAAAATTAAAGATGAGCTATCCGAAGTAATTAAGGATGCTGATATATTGTTGATAGATACGGGAGCAGGTATTTCAAGAAAGGTAACCTATTTTTTAAAAAGCACAGAAGAAATAATAGTGGTTGCAACGCCTGAGCCAACGTCGATTGCCGATGCTTATGCTATGATTAAGATTATGTCGATAAATTACAATAAAGAAAATATAAAAATTTTCATTAATATGGCAAAAAATGAAGCGGAAGCAAAAACCATTGCTGATAATCTAAATAAGATATGTAAAAAATTTTTAAATAAAGAATTTAAGAGTATAGGATACGCTTTAAATGATAAGAATCTGCCCAATGCGGTTAAGCAGCAAAAATTAATAGCGCAATCAAATCCAAATAGTAATTTTTCTATTTCTATGAAAAAGACAATAAACAATCTATTTAAAGAAAATATAAAGGTTTATGAAAATCCTATAGCAAAATTCTTTGCTTCTATTTTTGGAGGTTAGAGTGGGTGTATTTTTTGGTGCTTTCTTGGCAGGTATTTTGAGTTTTGTGTCGCCGTGCATTTTGCCCTTAATACCTGTTTATATATCGTTTGTTACAGGGCATAGTCTGGATGATTTAAAGAGCGGTCGGATGCAGTATCGCTTTGTTTTGACACGCTCTTTAGCATTTATTATTGGATTTTCTTTAGTGTTTGTAACTATGGGAGTTGCATCCAGCGCTCTTGGAACCTTTTTATTGAGCAATAAGGTTATGTTTGCAAGGGTTTCAGGAGTTATTGTTATATTTTTTGGGCTATATTTATCAGGTGTTATTAAGTTTGGTTTTTTATCAAGAACCAAAAGGGCAAATTTAAAGGTTGATTCTCACGGTGTTTTGTCATCATTTGTTTTCGGCGTAATATTTGGTTTTGGGTGGAGTCCTTGTGTAGGTCCAATGCTTTCTTCCATTCTTATCATAGCAGCCGATAGCGCAAGTATGCAAAAAGGAGCTATACTGCTACTTTTATACTCTCTCGGTATTGGTGTGCCATTCTTATTGTCAGCATTTTTTATAAACTACTTCCTAAAATTTACATCTGTCATTAAAAGGCTTGACCTTATTCAAAAAGCATCAGGCGTTCTTTTAGTCCTTGCAGGCATCTATCTTATCTATAACGGTGGGTTTTAATAAATACAAATCCCCTCACACTGTTTGTTTATGCAATGTGAGGGGATATTATTGTGGGAGTCTTTGGATTATTCCTTAATATCGATAACAGGATTGCTTGTTCCTATAATCATATTTTCGCTTTCTGTGTCTATAAATATTAGGCTTCCGCTTTCTTTATCAACCATTAAATATGCATTTTTGTCTTTTAATTTCGCCATACCTTTTTTAGGATTGTTTATTTCAAAATCATCACTATAGCTTTCCATTAAATCATCTTGACAATATTGGTCAGCATATGAAAAACTTGTGCTTGTGATTGTGGCTTTACCATAGCATATAGTTTCATAGTCTTCTTCCTTAAATCTATAGTAATAATATGTTCCAGACATATCCTTATCGGTTAATGTTTTGGCTTCCAATCCAAACCCTATAAATTCATCACCTTCTGAATCAATGCCACCCAAGATAAAACTTGCACTTCCGTTATCATAGCTCGGTTTGATAAAGGCTTTTATTGCTGCTTCATTATTTACAATATTAATATATTTACTACTGTTGTCTATTGACCATTTTCCAAAATCGCCTTCATCATCAGACCAATTCCCTCCAAGATTGCTGGTTTTCCATATTGAAATAATGTTGAGTGATGTATTTTTACCGTCAGGTTCAATATAATTATATTGAGTAGAATCGGGCATGTCTTTTATATCTATTTTATTTGAGATATCCTGCAACCCTATAACAACATCTTTATCGTTATTTATATCTATGTTAGCAACTATAAATCCCGGTGAAATAAAGTATAAAGCTCCATCCGAGTCCTTGAATACTACATTTTTGTATTCATTATTGAGTATGATTTGATGTGATGTAGAATTGTTATTATCATTAGGCTTGTAGGTATACGATAACGTATTATTTGTTATGTCAAAATTTAAATGTAAATAATTGCCGTCATCTGTAATAGCTGAATATGAAATATTATCTTTTCCTATCATGCCAGGATTTATGCTTGCGTAAATTTCTGCATCATTTTTTGTAGTTATTTTATTAACCGTTTCATTGTCTGTATCGATAATATCATATTGTAAGGTCTCATTATCTTGCAATGCTTTTTTTATTTGTTTAACCAATGAATTATTATCTGATAAATCACTTATATTTACAGATTGTATACTCGATAAATCACATGAATTATCAGACAAACTACATCCACCGATATTATGAAGGAGTGCACCGACATAGCTTGCCAATGTTTCATTATCGCCAGCCAATACTTTTGGTGTTATTTTTACATTCTTATCTTTTATTTTTACCTTGGTTAGTAGCGTATCGCCTATTTTTAGTTCTAAAGTAGCAGGAATAACCAAATCCTTGAATTCAAATTTGCCATCTTTATCAGTTGTTTTACAGTTGTTTGTTCCTTCAAGGCAAACCTTAACACCTTTTAAATAACTTGCCTTAACGGTTCCATTCACAGTTGTTACATCATCTGAACATGAAAACATAAAAACCAAAACAAATACAGATAAACCAAAGAACAGTTTTTTCATTAAATACCCCCATTTTTATTTTATTGTTTTTTAATATGCAAAACTACCATCATAGCATTTTGTATATTAGCATATAATATTCCTTTTTTTGATTGTATTGATTTAAAAATAAAAAAACGCCTATTTTATATAGGCGTTTTTTTAGGGATATTTTGATTATTAAACCTTAAATCTATCCACAGACCTATGAACCTCGTCTGCTATGGATTTGACCTGTTCCGAAATCCTTGCTATGTTTTCTACTGCTTTTGCATTTTCTTGTGAAGCTTGCGCTATCTCTTTTGCCTGCATATCAACTTCGGATATAGTTGATGAGAGTTCTTCTGTTGCTGCGCTTGTTGAGTTGATTTCATCTATAACATTGTTTGTTCTTGCTACCACATCTTCTATATTTTCTTTATCCTGCTGCGTTGTCTCTACTTCTTCTAATATCATATCGCTTGTTTTGTTTGTTTTTTCAACAGCCATACTCGTATCACGTTGCATCTTGGTTACCATATTTCTAATCTCTTCTGTTGCGCGCTGTGTTTTTTCTGCCAATTTTCTAACTTCATCTGCGACAACGGCAAAGCCACGTCCAGCATCTCCGGCTCTTGCTGCTTCTATCGCTGCGTTTAGGGCAAGCAGGTTTGTTTGGTCGGTTATTTCGTTGATGACACCCACAATTTTGCCTATCTCTTTTGATGTTTCTCCTACTGTATTTATCTGTTCCATTGCTTCTTTGGCAAGGTGAGCGTTGATTTTCATTCTTTCAACCCTTTTTTCTGTATCTTCAAGCATTTTTTGGTTTACTTCGCCAACTTCTGTTGCAAGAGAGTTAATATTTTCAGTAGAGCGTGCAACACCGTCCACAGCTTGAGCCGTATCATTCACGGCGCTTGTCATTTCTTGTAAGTTTCTTGTTGTTTCTTCTGTAGATGCCGATATCTCAGAAGCGGTAGATGATAGATTGCTTGAATATTCTGTAAGTGATGATACATATTCTTTTAGTTGTTTTATCATAGATTGTGTATTATCCAAGAAGGCATTTATTTTTTCGGAGAGATTGCTGAATTCGTCATTTGTGTCTAAATGAACCCTTTTTGTTAAATCTCCTTCTCCTTTAATTAAATCATCAATGTTGTCAGACATTGTATTTATAGGTTTAACTAATTGTTTTGCAATATAAATACCAAACAGCGCTACTATCATAAGAGCTATCAAAGCCATTATAGCTGCTTCTTTCATTGAGCTTAAAAGTTCTTTTTTTATTCTTTCTTTAAGCAGCGCAACCTGAGATTCTATATCGTCTATATACACACCTGTTCCGATTATCAAATCCGTGCCGGGTATCTTTGAAACATATGTCAATTTAGGCAACACTCCGCTTCCGGGTTTTTTCCACCAGTATCTAACAAAACCTCCACCTTGAGTATTTGCTATTCTTATCATATCCTTAAAAAGATAGTTGCCTTTTTTGTCTTGCATATTATATACATTTTTCCCATTTATTTGGGGTTTTGGTGGGTCTAAAATCATAACACCTTCTTTATTTATGACAAAGAAATATCCTTTACCATTATCATACCTTGTTTGATTTAGCTCGTTAAAGAGTATGTTGGTTAATTCATCTTTTCCCATACCGTTTTCAGCCATCTTTTCGTATTTGTATAAAATACATTGTATCATGGTTTTTAGCTTATTTTCTTTTTCTTGCGTTATTGTATTTCTCATTAATTCTGTTTCTACTTTTATTTGCTTTACATTCCAGTGCACAGAGTAGATTGCAAAAAGAAATGCAAATATAAAAGCAGAACCAATACCGTAGAGTAGGAGCTTGGTTTTAAATTTCATAAAAACCCCCTTCAAAAATTGTTACATTTTAGTCTATGATAGTATAGTGTGAAATAGTTGTTAGGTCAAATAAAAATTGCTACCTAAAACATTATTATTCGCTATGGAAATTTTTTGTCGTTTTTTATACATCTATAAACTTCCCCAAACTTTTTAATATATTGAACTTACATAAATATATTAACTTCCAACTCTTGATTGCTGAATCTTTATATATTAGAATATGATATGTTTAAGGTCATTATTGCTTTATTTGTTGGAATTATTAGTGTTTCATTGGCTTCAATATTAATTAAATTCACAAATGATGTTCCAAGCGTAATTATTACTTCATATAGACTTATTACATCTTCTTTGATGCTTATATTTTATACCTTAATTAAAAATGGTGGCATTAAAATAAAAGACAAAAAAGAGATTATTTTTGCTATGTTGGGCGGTCTATTTTTAAGCGCTCACTTCATATTTTGGATAGCATCGATAAAATATACATCAATTCCAAGCTCTGTAACCCTTGTTGCCACAAGCCCTATATTTGTTGGGATATTTTCATATTTTATTTTAAAAGAAAAACAAAATAAATTTATAACATTTGGTATCATTGCGTCAGTTGCAGGTAGCGCAATCTTGGCTTTTGCAGACGGTGGTATAATTTTTGGCAACTTAGACAAAAAATCATTAATAGGAGATTTTTTTGCTATTTTAGGAGCTGTTGCAGTTTCGGGTTATTTTATTATAGGCTCTTATCTTAGAAAGGATATGAATATAATGTGCTATATAACCATGGTATACAGCTTTGCTGCTCTATTTTCTTTGTTGTTTGCAATACTTTCCAAACAGAGTTTTGTTGGTTACAAAGCAACATCATATATATACATGGTTCTTTTAGCTATTGTGCCTCAACTCATTGGTCACACATCATTTAATTGGGCACTCAAGTACACAAAGACGACTCTTGTGGCTATTGCCACTCTTGGAGAGCCTGTTGGCGCAACCATACTTGCCTATCTATTTTTTGGCACAACCTTGGGTATGATGCAGTTTATTGGTATTGCTACGATTCTTTTTGCTATATTTATAGCATCATTCAAGGGCGGTATTACAACGTAAATTATTTAATTGATTATTTTTTAGTTGTTTTATATACTGATACCTGGAGTAAAACATGAGCAATACTCAAACCATTAAAAATATTGATATATTTTCTCATTTAACAAACGATGCACTAACTGAAATCGATAAATATTTAAGAGTCAAAAATTATTCAAAAGGAGAAATGGTTTATCTGGAAAACGATATTGTAGATAGATTGTTGATTTTAAAAGAAGGAAAGGTTGAAATTTATAAAAATAACGAAAATGGGAAAAAGTTGACGCTATGGTATGTTAAACCATATGAGCCTTTCTGTCTTGCTGCTTTTACATTGAATAAAGCAATATATAACGCAAGAGTTATAAAAAAGTCAAGCGTTTATTATATTTATAGAAATGATGCAGAAAAGATATTTAAAAAATACCCTGAAATATATACAAGGGTTATTGAACTAATGTCTCATAGATTCTTAATAAAGTCAAAAATATTGGAAAATGTAGCATTAAATGATACAAAAGTGAGAATATTTAACATATTAACAAATAAAGATTATATGCGTTTAAGTGGCGAAAAATGCGTAGTATCTCTAAATCAATCTGAAATAGCATCCTTGAGTGGTGTTTGCAGAGAGACGGTTTGCAGAATCTTATCAAAGCTCAAAAAAGAAGGTATCTTAAATATAGAGCAAAAACGTATAACTATTAAAAATTTTGAAAAGCTTCAATCCTACTGCTCGGAAATATCTTAGTCGATTAATGTGATTTACATCACATACCAACATAACACCTTTCTATATAATCCAAATTGAAAATAAAAACTTTATTTGGGAGGTGTTTTTATGAAAAGGTTTTATGTATCTTTTATAGCTGCTTTAATGTTCATTTTAACGTCAAGTTTTGGTGTACATGCGGCAACGCCTGTTTCAAAGAAAAAAATAGCTGTAGCAAAACAACACATAAAACAAGTAGCGGTTGCCGAAGCGGCAAAGATGAAGAATGCTGTTTTTGTAGATGTAAGAAGTTTGCCTGAATATAAGGCTGGTCATATTCCTGGAGCTGTTTGGGCACCAAGAGGTCTTCTTGATTTCAAGGCTTTAAAATGGTTCAAAGATAAAAACAAAACCTATGTTGTTTATTGTAAGACCGGCGGAAGAGGAGCTATCTCTACTTACGATATGGCACAGTTGGGTTATAATGTTTACAATCTGAAGGGTGGTTTTTTGGCATGGAAGAAAGCTAAAGAGCCGATAGAGAAAGGTGCTCCAAAAGGAATGGGTAAAAGCGTAAAATAATTTAATCATATAACAACTTCGCTAAAACCCTTCTTCTTAGAAAAGAGGAAGGGTTTTTTTAAAAGGATGTTATGAAAAATCTATCCGAAGCACTTTCATTATGTGCTGATTTATTGCTCTATCCTGACGATAATATAGAACTCAACTTGAAAAAATTGTTTAATATTTACAATTCCACAAAAAAGGTGGAAGAACTCTTGAATAATAAAAGTTTAAAAGATATCCAAAGCCACTATATAAATCTATTTGATAGCAATATAGAAAAAATAGAGTGCGTTCCCTATGCTTCCTGGTGGTCTGCGCAAAGACTTATGGGTAAAGAAGCCTTATCGATAAAGGAATTTTATAAGGAATGTGGATTTGAATTTAATCATTATGAATTTAAAATGCCGCCTGACCATATGGCTTTGGAGATTGGTTTTTTATCTTTGCTGTTAAGGGAAGAAAAAATAAAAGAGGCTTGTTTGATGATCAATAAGCATCTTTGGTGGCTCGATAAACTTTATGAATGCGTAAAAAACAAAAGCAAATTATACGGTAAAATTTTGTTTATGGCATTAAAGTTAATAAATACCGTAAAAGAGGAGGAAGTATGCCTCAAGGAATCTTAAAAAAAGAAAGATTTACCGTAGATGTATGGTTGTTATTTTATTTTGTTCTTATATGTGTTGGTGGTATCGGCATGCTCAGCATTCTCTTTAATGGCCAGGAAGCAAGTTATAATGTAACACGCGAGATTTCGTGGGGGCTTCTCATAATTGGCTATTCGTTCTTTGTCGGTATTACAACAGGTTTGTCTTTACTTGCAGCCTTTGGTCATTTGTTT
>Ga0256842_1001404_pt1 | contig 19294 bp, 10 predicted proteins | sample 4559240metaG_FD_185973 | JGI IMG/M metagenome (GOLD analysis project Ga0256842, IMG submission 185973) | Hydrothermal vent microbial communities from Guaymas Basin, Mexico - 4559-240 | ecosystem: Environmental > Aquatic > Marine > Hydrothermal vents | place: Mexico: Guaymas Basin | collected... | reverse complement strand
GTAACTGAATGGCTCTTTGCATAATCACATAATTTAATATATTTCTTCATAAAAGAATTTTAACATAGAAATATTTAATATTATTTTAAATAGTATGCTATAATTCTAAATACATATTAATGATACTATGAAAAGTGTATCAAAAGATAGTAAAGATGTAACAAAGAGTGTATCTAAAGATGCAAAAAAATCGCTAAAAACTGTTACAGATGATGAGAAGATAGAAAAAAGTAAATAGAAATCTTCAAAAAGCTATCAGTCACTTTTGGTAGCTTTATTTTATAGAATAATAAAAGTAAATAATATAAAATTAGTATTTCTATAAAATAATGTTATTATATTTCTAATAACTATATTTAAGGAAGTTCAATGAAGTTTAAAAAATATATACTACTCTGGAGTATTATTCTACTACTATCCCCATCTTTACTATTGTCACAAAATACAATGGAAGATAATAGCAGTAAAAAAGATACAAATATAATAATACCAAAACCAATTACAGCTACTCAACCAATTAAAGTAACTACACATAAATCTAATAAAGATATATTAAATCGTTCTATTGGATTTTCAAAAAGATACCCACCAAACTACACTCCATTAAAAAATAGGTTGGTAACAAAAATTGAAGCAAAAAAAACTGAAGTGGGTGAACCTGTAAATGGTAGAATATCTATTAATCTAATAGGTGATTTAATTAAAACAAAAGAGGCTAAAGCTAAGATATTAAAAGCTGGTTTTGAAATTGTAAAGGTTTATCATATTAATAAAAGAAGAAGTTTAGTATCTATTGTCTTTACAAATAGTGAACTAAAAAAGATGGCAAGTAAAAAAGGAAGAGGTTTTGCAGGAACTCTTAGACTACTTATTGATAAAAAAGATAAGATTATAGCCATAACTAACCCTTTATATATTACAAAAGCTTTTCTACAAGATGATTTTGATAAAAAAAGTGCAGAGAAACTTCTATTTTCAATAACCAAAGAGTTTACAGGGCTTAAAAATTCACTTGATAAATTTAAGTTTCAAGGGCTACCAAAATACCAATTTATGAATGGTATGCCATTTTATAAAGATATGGTAGAGGTTGCTAATGGTTCTAATTTATTAGATAAACTTAAAAATAATAAAAGGGTACTATTTGTATTAAACTTAGATAAAGACTCAACTCTAATTGGAGTTAGACTATCTAAAAGAACTAAAAAATTCCCAAAAAAAATAGGTTTAACAAATGCAGGAATATTGCCTTATCCTATTTTAATAGAAGATGGAAAAGCTATGATATTAGACCCTAAATATTATATATCGGTAATGTACCCAAACTTAAAAATGGAGGAGTTTATGACAATTGCTACTATTCCAGAAGCAATTGTTAAAGATTGTAGCAGAGTTTTTAGATAAAAAAATATTAATTTTAAGTTTTAAGATTTTTTAACCTTACAAATGTTATTCTAAAGCTCACAATTTTAAAATAAGGGAGGAGAATTTTTAATGAGAGCTTTAAATATAGTAGTTTCAATACTATTTAGTCTATTTTTAAATGGGTGCATATCTACAGACAATACAACTGTAGAGGGGGGAAGTGCTGATGTAACACAATGTGTGCCAATAGAAGGTGTTATTGATGGAGCAGATTTTATACCAAAAAGTGCAATAGAAGAACATGAAGCTGATGGTAGAATGCACCCTGATTTATATTATATTGCTTGGGCAACTTTAGATGCAAGGATAGATTTAAGAAGTCCAGAAAATGGATATGATGATATAGGTTTTGAAGATAAACTTTTAGTATCACGAAAACAACAAGATGGAAGCTATAAAACTTGGCAAATATATCCTCCTCTTGATAATGAGTGCAAAGATATTGAAAAGGTTAGAATTCAGAGTTTTGATGTAGCACCTGATGGAAAAAGTCTATATATTGCTATGAGCAAACCTGTATTTGCTGAAGATGATACTTTAAAAGTAAATGATTTAAACCCTGATAGACACTTGGGTATATTTAAACTAGATATTAGCTCTAAAAAGATTACTCCTATTACTCATGATTATAATGTTAGTTTTAGTTATCCAACCTATATTGGAAATGATAAAGATAGTGACCATGAAATGTTACTTATTGCTAAAACTGTTACAAAAAAAGATATTCCTTTTAATTATAAAAAAGAACCTGTACTTAGAGATGAATACGATAGACACCCTACACCACTTATTCATAAACTTGATACTGTAACAGGAGCAGTTACAAGAATTGGATTTAATAACTCACATCAAACTGAACCTGTTGTTATTGATGATAATGGATTATCACTTGTTGTATTTAATCAGTGGGAACATCAACATAAAGTTAATCGTTTTTCACTTTGGAAAATGCAAATTGATGGCAGTGATGAATTTATGTTTTTTGGAGAAGAGGCAAGTGTTAGTGATACTTCTCAAAATTTATATTCTCCAAGACAGATAAAAAGTGGAAAATATAAAGATTATATTTTAATGGGTCAAGGTGGAAGAGTAGGAAATGAGAGTGTATTTCTATCTGAGGGGGATATAATTATGACTCATAGAAGTAATCTTGACTTAAGAAGTAAAAAAATAGTTTTATCTAAAATAGATACAGATAGTGGAGTAGAAAGAGACATTGCAAGAAGTCCAGAGCGTTATAATGCAGAAAGTTTTGTATATGCTTATAGAGAAAATATTGATAGCACCTATAAACTATATATTAAAGATTATCCTGAAAATTTAGATGACCCAGTTAATAGTGATGCAGGTACTTTAGTTATATCTAATAAAAATTATCACTTTATGCAACCTAGAAGTTTTTATCCTCCAAAATCAAAAAAAGTAGCACCTGGTAGAAGTGATTTGAGCGAGAATAGAGTATCTTTTACTAATAATAACCTAAATGGTTATGCTGGATATTTAGTAGAAAATTTAGGAGATTCAGATAATGGAGAGCAGAACCAACTAGATGGAATAAATACAGATGATGTAAGACTACAATTCTTTGTACCATCTCATGATTTTAGTGACTCTTATGCTATTGGGTTTGAGAGAAGTCCAGAGTTAGCAATTCCAACAAGTGGGTTTATAAAACCTGAAGATGATGGTTCATTAGGGGTTATTTTAAAAGAGGGATTATATATTTGGAAAGCACATAAACGATTTACTACTACAGATGGAGACTTGTGGATACCAATTCGTTCAGAGAGACAAGAGGTTAGTTTCGTTCCAAATCGTGTAAATCAATGTAATCAATGTCACCAAGATAGAAATCAAGATGTTATAGATAGATACCATGACTATAACTCAACAGCAGATATTAGAATGCATGGTGACTTAAGTAGTATGTGGGGAACAGATAAAGATTTAAGTCAATATGACGCATCAAAAGAAATTCCAGATTTTCATAAACAGATTATACCACTTCTAACAAAAGCAGGACTTAACGGTGGAAAGAGTTGTGCCGATTGTCACAACGCAAAAGATAAACTAAATCTATCAAATGCTACAGGGGTTGATATTAAAAATATGACCTATAGAAACTTTGTATTAGGAGCTCACTTAATGCCTGATGGCTCTGTTGCACCATATCAATATGAGGGAATTAATCAAATGGGCATGGATAACTACTATCACCCTGCACCATTTCTTTGGAGTCTAATTTTAAATGATGACTTAACAGCACCTTCTGATAGCAATCACTCTGACGCATTTGGTAAAAGTTTAGATAGAACAGATGATTATGGAGCAAAATATAGTAAAGATATTGAAGATGAGATAGCAAGAATAAATGGTATATATGACCATAGTAAACATTGGTCTTTAGAAGATAAACAGAAAATTATAACTTATGGAGCAACAAGACTAGCTGTTGGTCTTTCAGATAGAGTCTCTTTTTTAAAAAATAAGTTAGCAATAGATACTAATCAAGCACAAAAAGCTTATCAAGCATTAGTTAGAAACTGTTATAGTTGTCATAATAATCACACTAAAGATGGACTTCATGATAGCAATTTTACAGACATTATACCTAAAGAGAAGAGATTTGGCGAAGATTACTATTTAAGAGATGAGACTATGAGATTTTCAATATATCACTATTTAGCAAATAGAGATGATACCAAATACTCTTCCTATACATGGGAAAGTAATCTACCATACTCAAGATATAAAACCATGACTTCAGCTTTATATAGAGTTGATTTTAATGATTTAGATAACTCTGAACTTTTAGTTTATGCGAGGGGATACTATATAGATGCAGATGGTACACATAGTGACTTAAATAGCAATATCAAAACCCATAGTGGTTATTTAGATGAGAGTAGTAGTGATTATAAAGCTATTGAAAATTGGATAAAAGGTGTCTCTATGACAAATGAACTTCCAGTTTTAAATCAACCAACAGACCCAATAGTTATTAAAGAGTATGCAGAACCTACCTATCTTAGTGAGGATATTAGTTGGACTGATGCTGATAGTGGTGATTTATCTCAACTATTTATAAGTGGCAAAAGTACAAGTGAACATACATTTAACGATACGATGCTATCATTAGAATATAATGATTTCGTATCAGCAAAACTCAAAACCTATGCAATTTTAGGAGATAGAGGTGAGCATAATTTAACATTTACAATAAGCGATGGATTAGATAACTCTATAGTACAAAAAATTCCTGTAACAGTGACAAGTGACTATATTATTCCAAAACCTATCTCAACTCTTCCTAAAGCATATCTATTTTTTACAGATAGAAATACAAGTATGCTTAAAAAATTAGATACAAATGGAACAGTAAAAGATATTGGAGTAATTGATGGATTTAATCAATATTGGACAACGGTATATCGTAGAGCCAATAAGGGGTGGTTATATTTCTTAAACCAAGAGGAGCAAAAAATTTATGTTGTATCTGAAAATAATGCTTCTGTACTATTTGATATAACTATTGATAATCAGCCAAATAGGGTAGGAACTTCTCATAAACAGACACTATATCTTATGTGGTGGAGAGAAGCAGAAGGTGTAAAAGGTGATGCCAACTATACAGCAGGTGGATTAGAAGGAATATTGGAGTCTAAACTTAGTAGTGATAATAATATTAATGGAGACTATTATGTTCAATTAGGAAGTGGAGAGAATAATGAAACAGTAACCCCTACATGGAAAACTAAACTATCAGATGGAGGTAATACTGTGGGAGTTTATGTATGGCGAAGAGCTACATTTATGACTAAATGGGTTAATGAGGGAATTGATAGAATGAATGTATTAAATCTTATAACTGGGAAAAGTAAATATTTAACCGATTTTAACTTTACAGCTCAAAATATTGATGGAACAGATTATGAAGCTAAAGAGTATTGGAATGTTAGAGCTATTGTTGTAGCTAAAGATGGAGCATTTTATGGGTTTAATAAGGATTTAGATTCTCCTCCAATTGCATTTAATTTTGACCCTATACTTGGAATTCAAAAAGAGGTAGAAGTACCTTCTTGGCTAGAAAAATATCTTAATAATTATAAATATTATCAAAATAATCTAAATTACGGATTACCATTTTTAGTAATAGAAGCAAGGGAAAAGTAATGAGAAAGGTATATTTTTTATTAATTCTACTGCTTTTTGTAGGATGTGGCGATAATAACAATAAGAGTCTAACTCAAATCTTAGATAATAATATTTCAGAAGAAGATATTAATGTATCAATTGATAACAATAATTCAAATAATGACATTAATATATCAACTGAAACTGAAATAGAAATAATTGATAATAATGATACAAATAACACATCAAACCATTCTACATCTGATGAAAATAGTAGTTCAGAAGAGATATATGATATAAATAGTGATACTAGCACTACGGAAGTTGATACTAATACTACAGAAGTTGATACTAATACTACAGAAGTTGATACTAATACTACAGAAGTTGATATTAATACTACAGAAGTTGATACTAATACTACAGAAGTTGATACTAATACTACAGAAGTTGATACTAATACTACAGAAGTTGATACTAACACTACTACAAAAATAGACAAGTTCGGTAAGGCTCAATTAGGAGTAATAGCTAATGCAATAGTCACTATATATAAGATTAATGGCAGTAAAAAAGAGTTAATAGCTACAGAAAAAACTTCTAGTGGTGACACTATTGATACAATAGGTAATTTCAATCTCCATATAAATGAATTAGAAGATGATAAATTTTATATATATGAAGTTAGTGGAGGAGAAGATTATGATATAGAAGATGATGGTATCATAAATAGTTCACCAACAAAAAATAAAGGAGTATTTCATCTAATTGGAAAAGGATATGATTTAAAAAGTATTGAAAAAGTAAATATCACAATTATAAGTGAAATAATGTACCAAGAAGTATTATCAGATATAAATAACACTTCTTTAATAAAAAATAAAATTAATAATTTAACTAAAAAAATCATAGAAAAAGATATTAATGGAGATAGTATTATTGATTTCAAGGATATATTATTTTATGACCCTGTCAATAATAAATCAAAACTTTTTACTACTTATCAGGTTAAAATTATCGATATGATTGGTAATATAATAAATGGTAAAAATATTTATTTTGAAGAGCCGATTATAAATGATTCTACAACTGGTAGCAGTGGTAGTAGTAGTAGTAGTAGTAGTAGTAGCTCTACAGAATCTTATCCAGTATCAGAAGCAGGTATCCAAGAAGCTTTAGATGATAGAAACTATGACTATGTAATATCTCAATTAACAACTAATAGTGGTGCTTATAGTAGTGTCTTGAATAGTGATGAGATAAATATGAATATAGCAGGTGCGTATGTCGGAAAAAGTGGATATACAGTTTTTGATATAACAAGTGCAATAGGCGATAGTAGTAGTAGTTTAAATAATTTTGTATCAGGAACAACAAAAAATAATAATGCAGTTGATACAATTAATCAACTTAAAAAAGCAGATGATTACTATAGTAGTGTTGTAAGTGGTGTTGATTGTAGCGATACAGATAGTTTAACAGAGGAACAAAAATCTAGCTGTTTTAATTTAGGTTTAGTTAAATTAACCTCTCTATCAAATAGTGTAAAACTTCTTTTTGGAGGAGATAAAGAGGTTATTAAAAAGTGGGCTGATGGGGTAGAGACCAATTCAACGGACGATTTAAATGGAAATAGTGTAATTGATGGCTCTGATGCTTCAGCTTGTGCTATAGTTTATGCTAGTAATCCAAATGATAACTGTAGAGATGGCTCTATGGCAACATATAGGAAAAAAGTAACTTTTACAAAAGATGGAATAAATTATAATACAACCCTTATAGATGTTGATGTAGGAAGTTCTAAATTGGGATATAAGACATTTAAAAGATTAGTTACCAATAAAAGTAGTAATAACTCAGCAATCCTTACAGATGGAGTTTGTGATATAAATTTTAATAAAACAACTAATAGTATTGATGGAGTGACTTACTTTCCTTGTCCTGTAATTAATAATAGAGCATTAATGAATATCGCAGACTCTTTAGCTAGTGCATCTGGAGTTCAATCTCTTTTTCCAACAGGAAGTGAAACAAGAGTTACTATTGATAGTTATATTAAAAATATTACAGGTAGTAAAAATGGGGTAATTGACCAAAACAATCTATCTACATATCTACAGAGTCATTAGTTTTGAAAAAACTACTCTCTCTACTCATTTTTACCACCCTTTATATAAAAGCTAGTAATTTAAACTCTAGCTCTATTAGTAGAGGTGGTGTAGATATGGCTATAGGAGAAGATAGTAAATCTATACTTCTAAACCCTGCTAATCTATCAACTTTTTCTAATAATGAGATAAAAATAGAACTTTTAAATAGCTCTATTGCACTAAATAGAGATACCTTAAATTTTATAGATGGACTCAATTCATCAAATAGTAATCAAGAGGTATCTCAACTTATGAAAAAAAATATTGGAAAAGCTCTAACCTTTAATGCTAATAATTTTATATCAATATATCAATCTAAAAATAGTTATAGTTATCTTTTAGGTCTATATAGTGATATAGATGGATATTTTATAACTCATACAGGATTTGGTTCAATGGGTGCAATGGAGAGTTATATAGATAGATACAACTCAATAGTTGGAAACCTATCTTTTAAAAATAGAAATTTTATTTATGGATTTAATTTAAGAGCAGTAAATAGATATAAAACTATACGAAATTATACAATAAATGAGATAATAGAAAATGACAGTATCTTAAACTATTTTGATAATAGATATACAAAAAAAGAGGAGACTATAGCCTTTGATATAGGTGGAATATATAAAAAAGAGAGGAGTAATTTTGCACTCTCAATTTTAGATATTGGCAATAGCTCTTTTAAAACATTAGGTGTAACAAGGTCAACTACAAATATAGGTTACTCTAATATATATAAAGAATATATCTTTGGTATAGACTATATTGATATATTTCAATCTAAAAAAAATAGCAGTTTTGAAAACTCTATTAGATTAGGAGTTAGTAGAAATTTTTTCAATAAAGATTTAACTCTAAATTCAGGTATCTTAAATCAAGCCCTATCTTATGGAGTTAAATATAGATACTCAATATTTAATATCTCTTTAAGTAGCTATAAAATAGAAGAGTTTAATAGTATTAAAAATAGAAAATATCAACTATCTATCTCACTTAAATGGTAAGATATATGAAGATAGTTTACTTTTTTTTAGGACTACTTTTTACTATTACTATTTTTTTAAGCTTATTTGAAACAACTCTACATCTCTTTCACTCACCAATTAACTCTAATATAGTTGAATCAAAAGCTCACTCTTTAACATGGATATATCTAATAAAACAAAAATATATATCTTTAATTGATTTAGATATTTTTACCATTAATGAGAAAAGACATCTATTAGATATTAAGAGAGTTTTTAATAAAATATATTATATATGGGAAAGACTACTTTTACTATCTACTATTATATCTATCTATCTATATTTTAAATCAAAAGAAAAATTAACTTTAGTTATAAAATATACTACTATTTTAGGTGTAGTATTAAATATTATATTTATACTAATATCTTTTAATTTTTTAGAGGTTTTTACTATTTTACATAAGATTATATTTACACATAATAGTTGGATATTTAAACCAAATTCCATTTTAATAGAGTGGTTTCCATTACTCTATTTTATAGAATTTTTTACTATTATTATAATATTAAATTTTTTAATACTCTTTATACCTTTTTTTACGGTAAAATACCAAAAACAAAAAAAGAGAAAACAGTGAATTTAAACAGACTATTTATAACATTTTTTGGTTCAGGTCTAGCCCCAAAAGCACCTGGTACGGTTGGTAGTTTTACAGCTTTAGTTGTAGGAATTATTCTGCTTCAAGTTATACCTATGCAGACTTTTTTTATGCTAACTTTAGTTATTACTATTGTAGCTATATTTGAGATAAATAAGTATGAAAAAGAGACAGAAACTCATGATGATAAGAGTATTGTTATAGATGAAGTCTCTGGTATGTGGATAACACTTATATTTGCTCTATCTGTTATTGATAATATTAGTTTTAGTTACGCTTATGAGATAGCTGTAGTTTTAAGTTTTGCATCATTTAGACTTTTTGATATTTGGAAACCATCTACTATTGGTCTTATTGATAGAAAAGTAAAAGGTGGTTTAGGTGTTATGGGAGATGATATTTTAGCAGGTTTTGCTGGTGGATTTTTAACTATTATTATTTTAATGGGATTAGATAAAATTATCTAATCCTAGCTCTCTATATAGTGTGTACCTAAAGACTCTTTTCTCTTTAAAGCACCCTCTACAATAGCTGATGCTGTATTAAGTCTTAGCTCTAAAAGTCTCCCTATATCTCTATTTTTCATATCATAGATAATATTTTTAGCCTTTAAAAGTCCCTTTTTAGTTCTAATAATCCCCATATCTTCCCACATTATTTTTCTAAGACGGCGTTTATATACTTTATCTTTCTCATGATGAATTATATTTTTATACTCTTTATCAAAAATTGGTATTTTTCTTTTTTCTTGCTCTTTTCCTAAAATATGTTCAACTGCTCTTTTAGCAAACACAACCCCTTCAAGCAGAGAGTTAGATGCTAAACGGTTAGCTCCATGAACTCCTGTACTAGATGCTTCTCCAATCACATATAGTCCATCAATCCCCTCAACACAACCATCTAAATCACACTTAATTCCACCAACTGCATAGTGAAAAGCTGGAGAGATTGGAACTCTATCTTTTGGGAATTTATATCCTAATGCGTCAAATGTTCTTGTAATATTTGGAAATCTTTGACTAAACCACTTCTCTTCAAACATAGAAAAATCCAAATAGGCATCTTCTCCTGTTTTCTTCTTATGGTCAAAAATAGCACGACTTACTATATCTCGACTTGCTAACTCTCCTCTACTATCATAATCAAAAAGAAATCTTCTTCCGTTTTTATCTACAACCCAAGCACCCTCTCCTCTTAATGCTTCTGTCAATAGTAACTTTCTAGCAAAAGGTGTTTTTACAAAAACAGTTGGGTGAAACTGCATCATCTCCATATCTCTTAAAGCTATACCTTTTTCAACACATATACCGTGAATATCAGCTGATACAGTTCTGGAATTTGTATTAAACTCATATAAAGAGCCAACACCACCACTAGCTATTATTACATCATCTGCATATATAGTTTCATGTTTATAGTTAACTAAAGCCTTAACACCATAACATCTTCCATCTTCTATTAATAAATCATAAACTAGCGTATTTCTTTGAAGTTTATGCCTGTTTTGAACCATAAAAAAGTAGTGCATATATCTCCCTGTTGCATCTCCTCCTGCATGAACTATTCTCTCTGCTGAGTGGGCTGCCTCTTTAGTGAATAGAATTTCTCCATTCTCATCTTTATCAAACTCCATACCCCTAGATATTATATCTTTTGTTGTCTCTAAAGATGTTCTACTTAAAATCTCAACAGCCTCTCTTTTATTATGATTTGCACCTGCTATCATAGTATCTTCTACATGAACAGGTATATCATCTTCATTAAGAGCTGTTACCATTCCACCTTGTGCATAAAATGTATTACACTCCCATGGAATATCTTTACAAACAACTAAAACTTTTTTATTTTCAGGTAAATTCATAGCAGAATATAACCCTGCAATCCCTGCCCCTATTATTAATGCATCATATTTCATAATTTTTTAGGCAACTAAAAAGCCTATCTCCTTTATTTTAATTTTTCTAGTATTATATTATATTTTATGACACAATAATAACTATTTATATTTTAATTTAAAAAAATTTAAATACTTAAAAATAGTGGATTAGATTTACACTTTCTATTAATAATCTTTCTATACATTGCTTCATGTTCCTCTATAGTTGTTTTATCTTTAAAAAGAGTAAAGGTTGGAGTGTTAATCCTTAAAAATCGAGTAACTACAAAATTTCGTTTATTTGTAAATAAAAAATCTATACTATTTACTTCATTTTCAATATCATTTTTTAACGCAAAATATATTTTAATTGTATCTTTTGTATTGCTTAAAAAGATTTTAAATTCAGGAGAAAATTGATAGTTTTTAGAGACTATAAATACTATCTCTATTTCTATTTTTCTGCTTAACTCTTTTAACTCATTTTGTAAAAGTATAGCTTTAGATGATTGTTGCTCAAAAATATTATCATCACTATCGGATATAGGCATAACCATATATATAGCACTATATTTTTCACGAGAATAAGATTTTATTAGAACATCAATTACTCTTTTTCGATAATTTATATAGTAAGAACGACTATTTTTCACTTTTTGAAAAATATTATTAATTGCAGAGAACTCTTTTAATGCTAATTGTTCATAAAAAGAGTTATATTTTTCTAGTTTTAATAAATTTTCAAATAGACCATTTAATCTTTTAATATTTTTAATATATTTTTCAAAATAACTAACTTCAAACTCTTTATCATTATATTTAAATCTATATGAGTTCTCTTTAGCAGATATTATCTCTGTCTCATTTAAAAAGAAGTATAGATATTCTATATCTTCAACCAAATCTTTTGTTAAAACGACCTTTTTAGCTACAGGAATTTTTTGGTTAATATCAGCAATTCCAACTCCAATACCGACTAAATAAATGGTTTGATTTGATATTAAGTCAGTATTGAATATAGCAGATATATAATCATCTCCATTCTCAAACTGTAAAATTATCTTACCTTTTTCATATTTTATATCTCCATAGTATTTATCTATCTTTAGTGACTCTATTTTATGTTTTGGTGGAGTAACTACAATATCCATTTTATTTGATACTCTACTTCCTTCATAATTTATCTCATAATAGTCAATATGGTCATTATTTTTCATTCCATTTATATTATAAACATACATATATCTATATAATTTATCATTAATGCCAGATTTAATTTCAATATCTTGGTCAATAAAAGCTTTTATTCTTTTATAAAATATCTCAATCTCTATATCTAAAAATTCATTCACATCTCTAAAAATATTTCGACCATTAATTTTTAATGTAGAAAACTCATAGTGAGGATACTCTTTTTTAAAGAGTCTAGGGTATAGAGGATTTTTTTTATTAAGCCATCTACTTTTTAAAAATATCATTCTATGTTTAAAAGAAGTCTTAGACTCTTTAGATAAAAATAGTTTAGTAAAATATTCCAAATCTTTCTTACATAGAAGATTAAAAACTATAGAAATCTTATCAAAAAATAGCTGTTTTTTATTGTTCATTAATAATTCCTCGAAAATATAAATTATTATAATTTTTTATATTGAATTTATAATTATAATTTAACATATTTTTTCTTTTATATTGACTATTTTATCGTATTTTAAAAATTTTTTATAAATTATTTAAAATAATGTATGTAATTTTTATAATTATGATAGCATATTAGATAAAAATAATTTAAAACGACTTTTATATGTTGTAAATTATTTTAAATTAATTTTAAAAGGAGATTTCTTATGAATGGGAAATGGCTATTTAGGTATATTTTGGTATTTATATTCTCGTTAAATTTTTTAATGGGTTCAAATATATCTATTGAACAAAAAACAGTAGGTTTATATGTGGCATATTTTGATAGAGCTCCAGACCAAGAGGGTTTTAATTATTGGTCAAATAGAGCTAAAAATTCTTCAGATAGTTCAAAAATTTTAAAAGAGTTATCAGCAGGATTTTCGCAACATCCAACATTTGTCTCTACTTATAGTAGTTTGGATAATAGAGCATTTGTTGAAAAAATTTATCAAAATTGTTTAGGTAAGGTAGGAGATGGTGAAGGGATTACTTATTGGACAAACTATCTTGATAGTAGAAATAGTCGTTCTGATATGGTATCTGATTTTATAGAATTATCTCTAACTTTAGATTTAACAAAAGAGAATTTTCCAAATTTAACAGATGAGGAGTTAAAGATAGCCCAAGAGCGACAAGATTTAATCTTAAATAAAGTAGAAGTTGGATTAAAATTTATTGATTTATTGGGAAATAAAACTAATGTAGCCAATTCTCAAAATCCTGAAAATGACCCAGCATATAAAGCTTCAATTAAAATTTTAGAAGGTATCACAATAGATAAAGAGACTGTAAATGAAAAAATTCAGTTTTTAAATGATATTAAAAATGATGATAATCCAATTGAGAAAATTATTGGTGTTTCACCAACAGCGACACCGACACCAACTATAACAAAAACAAGGGGTTATCTTATAGACTCACCTGTTGAAGGGGTGGAATATATTTGTAGTGATGGTTCAAAAGCTATAACTGATTTTAATGGAACTTTTGAATGTATTGATGCCCCAATAACCTTTAAAATTGGTAATCTAACACTAGGAACACTCACTGCTTTTACTGCTGATGGCAAAGTCTATCCACAAGATTTATTGGGACTAGCTAGAGATAACTATACCGATAGTCGATTGAAGCTTTTGGCTCGATTGTTACAGTCACTTGATGATGATGGTAAGATTGATACCAAGATAACAATTACAGCAGATATTAGAACCAAATTTACCACAGAGCAAGATTTCAAAGATATGAGCAAGAGTGATATTGAGGCTCTTTTGAGTGGGGTTGGTAAAAGTTTGGCTAATGAGTGTGGGGCTTTGAAGCATTTGGGTGATAGTAGTGTTGCATGTGAGAGTGATGGGAGTTATCATATTGCTTCTAGTTCGGGAGGAGGGGTATCTAATCAAACACCAACCATCCAAAAATCAGGAGTAATCACAAGCTCCATAATCGGCAATACAGCTTCTTACAATGCTATAGCTACATTTGATATTAAACTTAAAAGTAAACCTACCTCAAATGTAACGATTCCTCTCTCCTCTTCGGATGAAATTGAAGGTGTATTGGACAAAGATACTCTTTTATTTACTTCTGAAAATTGGAATATTTCACAGATGGTAGTGGTCAAAGGTAGAAATAATAATGTAGTGGATGGAAAACAAGATTATAAAATTATTTTGGGTACTATAGAGAGTGCTGATGCTCATTTTAGTGGGATAGACCCTGATGATATTGAGATAAAGGGAATTTATCTTAAACTTAATGCTGTGACTGACTCTACTAAGTTTGTTGTGGGTTTAGAATCCACCATTGAGATGAACAGAGAGTATACAGGAGATGGTAAACTTATTTATAGTCTAGTAGAGAAACCTGATGGGATGAGTATAGATACATCTAGTGGAACTATTAATTGGACTCCGATTCAATCAGATGAGGGAAAAAACTATAATGTCAAGGTTAGCGTTAGTGATGGAAATTTGGTTTCAGAAGTTAGTTTCACCGTTTTGGTTGCTACTTCAACACCAATCAAGAGTGAGTTCAAAGAGAGTAAGCTAACCATCACAGAAGGGGGAAATCTAAATGGTTTAACTATTACAAAGATTGATGATTCAGCCAATATTGAGAGTATCAAATTTAAAAAGATACCAACCGAGTCTGTAGAAGAGATTCCCTCTTATGTAACCAAAATTACTGATATATTTTCAATCGAACAGGAGATAAAGGGAGAGCTAAAAGTTAAGCTCCCACTATCTTCTCTCCCTACTGGAACAGATTTGAACTATCTTTTCCTATACACCTTTCTAACAACAGATGATATAGCAAAACCTTTTTGGAGTCCAACATTGGTAGATAAGGATATATCTATGGTTAATGGAGAACCGATAGTAGAGATAACCTTAGCAGGATTAAATGGCTTATATTTTATCGGTGTAGAGAAGAATGAGGCAGTTAAATCTACTACTTCTAGTAAAAAGAGTAGGAAAATATTGTCAAAAACTGATTTGTCAAAAATTATTTGTAAACCTACTAATTTTGTATCTGTTAAAAACTATAATGAACAGATATGTACTTTTGATGATGACCCAGAAGTGAAAATAAAAGTTTTTAATTTTGGATATGATACAAGATGGAATGGCACAACAATAGAGGAGTTAATAGGGTGGTTAATAGATGCTCAACAAGGTTTTAAAGATTTGAATTTAAGTTATGATAAAGAATTTAAAGTTTTAATTCATAAACTTAAAAATAGCAGTTGGCTTGGAAATGTTTCCTCTAATAACAATGAGAATAGACAAACTTTACATTTACAACCAAATGATTCTGTAAAAAAAATAGATAAAAATAAGATTAAAGATGCCATGAAAACTACAGCTGTTCATGAATATTTTCATAATGCACAATCTCGTGAGAATAACCGAATCAATAATGAAACATTAGCTATTAATCTACCTTGGTTTTCTGAAGGAAGTGCAAAATGGTTTGAGGATTATATTTATGATGATATAGATAACTATTTAAATACAGAAGATAATCCACTTCCAAATATATTAAATGTGGGGTTACCTGCTAATGTTTCAAAAAAAGATAATAGAACTAGAGATTATGCACGGTTTGCTTTTTTTAAATTACTATCTTTTAAGTGTGATAATTTTAATAATGTTTATAAGGATTTATTAAATCTTGATATAAGTAATAAGGACTTTTTAGGACAAATGAAACAGGAATTAGCCACTAAAGGTGAATGTAATTTTGGTAATCAATTAGGAGATGATAAAAAAAATAGTTTAGAGTCAGCACTGCTATATTATCAATATGCCACACTTTATAGAAATAAAATATCTCTATTGGATTCTAATGAAAATAACTCAAAATTTGGATTTAAAAAAACACCATATTCTTATGAAGAAGATGATTGGAGTTATAATTATACTGATGGTGTTGATTCCGAGGGTAAAATAGATATTGATACTATAAAATCAATTCCTGCTTATGGAGCATATTCTATTAAAATTAAACAAAGTGACAATCCTCTAAAAGACGGAAAAGAAGCTGTTTTTAGAGTTAAAGTTAAAAAAGATTCAAATCCATTAATTGTCTCTATTTTAAGTGAAGATAGTAATTTTGTTGGAAACTCAGAAATTGATGGGGTTCAGCACTATCACTATACAACAGATAAACAGAGTGAGTATGTTGTTCAAGGAGATAAATTGATTCCTATGTTTATAACATTGTTGAATCCTACAGGTCAAGAGATAGGGATAGAGGAGATTGTTTTTGAGATTAGGGATAAAAAAGATTTAGATGAAGTTGAGATTATTGAAAAACCTACAGTTACAGCAGAAGAGTACTATACCAATAAAGACAGTGTAAAAATTACTATAAATGGAGAACCATCTACACAAGCTATTATAAATGGTACTAAAGTAGGAGAACTAAGTAGTAGTGGAGAACTAGAGGTAAATCTTGATACATCAGGTGCTGACGGAGATAAAGAGTTCTCTTTAATACTCAAAAATGCAATTGGTTTAACAAGTATTCCTTATGAGTTTGCTATATACAAAGATGCTACAGCTCCCGAAGTTCCCATCGGTAAAGATATACCAACAACAACTTACGATAATAAAATAGAGATAAAAATTCAAGGAGAGGTTGATTCGGAGGTTATTATTAATGGAGAGAGTTATGGAAAAATTCCTGAAAGTGGTGAGCTTGTTATTGAATTGGATATAGATACTATTGGAGATAATAACTTTAAAGTTATATTGGTAGATAGAGTGGGGAATAGTAGTGATGTATTGGAATTTTCTATTAAAAAAGAGAGCAATACCAAATTGATTTTAAATGTAAAAGCCAATGATGGAAACGCTACATTTAGTTGGAAAGAGGATGAAGATGTATCTAGTTATTATATCTATTTAGCCCAAGAGAGTGGTGTAACAAAAGATAATATCAATACAATTAAAGGTGGTAAAACATATCGTGTAACAGATGATAAATCTCCATTTGATATTAAATTGATTAATAATATAACTTATTATGCTATATTGGTTGCCTCTAAAGATGGTGAGATTTTCTCTTCTGATGAGGTTAGTTTTAGTCCTACAAAAATAGGAAAATTATTTAATATTAGCAGTGAATTAAATGCTCATAATCCAATTTTTACTAAAAATGGAAAATATGTCTTATTTGAACAATATGAAGATGGTGGAGCATATAGAATAAATATGTGTGCTTATATCTTTAATACAGAAAATAATAGTTTGAAAAGATTTAATGAAGTGATGGGTACAAGAGGTTATTATGGAGATTTTTCACTATTTTTACTTTCTGAAGATGGAAAAAGAATTTTTTATGAAAAAGGAAATGGCTCTTCTAATGAATTGTATCAATACATCATAGATATAAATAAAACAGAAGTTATAAGTGATGGAATAGGAGGTTCTAGTAATATTCAAAAGTTTAATAATAGTTTACTAATTGATTTGATAACTTCAAATTCTTTCCCATCAGGCTCTCATAATGAGTCTGCCAAAATTTTTAATTTGGATACAAAAGACAATAGAATTTTTTCTTTACATAATTATTCCACTTATAACTCTTTTAAACCAAAAATAATTAATAATCAATTCTTATATTATTCTAATCCAAAAAATATTTATAAGATTGATACAACTGTAACAGATTATAAATCAACAAAAGAAACTATTGAAGTACCAATTGATAGTTTTATTAATGTAGAATATAGTCCTACTCGTAGTAATGGACATAGTGTTGGTTATGAAATGGACAATCAAGCAAATATTTCTGTTTCTATTATTTATACAGATTATAATCCAAAAACTTATGCTTCAAAACAACAAATAGTATTATTTAATAGAAATGAAAATAGTGTCGAATTCCTTTCAATGGATTCAAATGGAAATTTTGGAGATAAAGATTCAGATAGTCCAAAAGTTTCAGGTAATGGAAAATGGGTTGTATTTGTAAGTCGTGCTAATAATATTACTAAAACAGATACTCAAAAATGTATTCTTTATAATGTAGAAACAAAAGAGTCAACAGTATTAGATAAAGATAGTAAAGAGAGTTGCTATAATCCATTGATTAGTGATGATGGGAGTAAAATTATAATGAAAATTGGTGGGCATATTTATTTGTATAAGAGATAAAAAGGGGGGGGGCGTGTCACAGAAATTTAAAATTTAAAAATTTTACTCGTTCCCCCTCACTCCAATATCTAATACTCTTCATTGACTTTTATCACAATTTATATTATTTTATGTTAAAATAACCCAAATTCCAAAAAAAGGATTTGAACTAACACCCCTGCCGTTGAATCTCCACTTTTTGCCGAAGAGGGGGGTCGGAGGTAGGGTGTCGAAAAATATCCTTTTTATACTATCTCTTATTTCCATTTTTTGGCTTTAAAAAATTTGAATTGAAATCGGGGTCGAGTGTTGAATGTTTTGCGTAACGCAGTGGAGTGAAACATTCAACACTTGACCCCAGTGCCGATAAGCCTTGCTTAGTCTGGGTTCAAGTGTCCACTTTTTCATTCCGTTTCACTCCACAAAAAAGTTGACACTCGACCCCGATTTTAGTTTGGGATTTTACTCGTTCCCCCTCACTCCAATATCTAATACTCTTCATTGACTTTTATCACAATTTATATTATTTTATGTTAAAATAACCCAAATTCCAAAAAAAGGATTTGAACTGAAAAAGGTAACTAACTGTTACCTTCTAAGTTATTTATATATTGTAGCATAAGTGTTATAAAGAATTCAACCTCACGGTAATTCAAAATCAAATTCCCTTTAAGGAAAATAAATCAAAAGCCCCCCAAGCAAATAATTTACGAACTTGTGTTTTGTTTGAAATTTTATTAATATTTAGTAAATTGATAGC
>Ga0256842_1001403_pt1 | contig 19296 bp, 17 predicted proteins | sample 4559240metaG_FD_185973 | JGI IMG/M metagenome (GOLD analysis project Ga0256842, IMG submission 185973) | Hydrothermal vent microbial communities from Guaymas Basin, Mexico - 4559-240 | ecosystem: Environmental > Aquatic > Marine > Hydrothermal vents | place: Mexico: Guaymas Basin | collected... | reverse complement strand
AATCCCTAATTGCCTCGCTGTCTTAGACTTATTCCAGTTGTTTTTTTTAAGAGTCGCCTCCAATAAAGATCGTTCTACACTTTGCTTTGACTGTTTTAACAGATTGGTTTTATAAGGATTTTTTTTGCGTCTTTCTGCCACAGAGCCTGCAATCAAATAGGCTGGTAAGTCTTTGAGTTCGATACGCTTTGTTTCAGAGGATATTGCAGCTTGTTCAACCACATTTTTTAACTCCCTTACATTGCCTGGCCATGTCCAAGTATCAAAACAGCGGAGAACCTCCTTGCTTATTTCATCTACAGCAATTTTTGTTTCCTCTTTAAAGGAACTCAGAAAATAATCAACCAAATCAGGTATATCCTCTTTTCTTTCTCTTAAAGGCGGGATATTGAGGGTGAGAACACTGAGTCTATAAAAGAGATCCTCCCGAAAAAGTCCTTGTTTTACCAATTCGCTGAGATCTCTATTGGTAGCTGAAATTACTCTAAAATCTAATTCTATAGGCTTATTTCCTCCAACCCTTTCAATTCTATGGTCTTGTAGTACCCGCAGCAGCTTAGGTTGAAGATTTAAATCCAGAGAGGATATTTCGTCTAAAAATATTGTCCCACCATTTGCCATCTCAAACTTGCCACATTTTCCATCTTTTTTTGCTCCGCTAAATGCTCCAGGTTCATATCCAAAAAGCTCACTTTCCAGAAGTTCCTTAGGGATGGATGGGCAATTTACTACGATGAATGGACCCGTTTTTCTTGGACTTGCCATATGGATTGCATGGGCAAATAGCTCCTTTCCAGTGCCACTTTCCCCTGTAATCAAAATAGGTGAATTGGTGATGGCATATTTTTTGGCCAGTCTAATTACTGAGTTTATTGACTCACTCTTTCCTACAATATTTTTAAAAGAATATTTTGCTCCACGGAGTCTTTGTATCTCTTTTTCATAATAATTTACCTTATTTTCTAAGGCCTTATATTTAAGTAACAGCTTTCGTACCTCAGAAATATCATTAAAGACCGTAATAGACATAGCACCAATTATTTTGTTGTTGTTATCGCGAAGGGGAAACCTATGAACAATAGCCTTGGTTCCCCAACTTGTCTCATAGGGGAGTCCTAGTTGAGGAACACCAGTCTTTAATACATCCAACAACTCTGCATTGCCATTTATTGTGGAAAAATGTTTTCCTAACACATCCAAATTGCTTATACCTGAAATCTCTTCATGCCCCCTATTTCTAAAAACTACGACTCCTCTATCATCTATGATAGTTATTCCCAGTGAATTGTTATTTCCTATAGCCTCAAGGAGGGCTAAAGCCTTTTGGTTAGATATCAACATATTAAACTCCTAAATAAGGCTTACTGTAGTTTTTAATTTATCTAGAGCATGAAGCAATTGTCAATAAAAATTACATGTCACTAATATTTACATAATAAATCCCATAATACCAACTGATTAACTAGAAGGGTTACTATTTTTTACAAGATGTTCTTATTAAATTGGTTCAGGTAACATGGTTTTATCTCAAAAATTAATTTGATTTATAAGGTATATTTAATTTTGATAAATAAAAAAAGAAGTTATGGTATAACAATTGCTGTATAAATTTTTGCCTTTTGAAAGAAAGGACCTTTACCTCTAATCCAGGGATGGTTTAGCGCTTAACATCCATTTTTAAAGAATCTCGAAATAACTAAATAGGAATATCAAACAAAAACAAAACAAGCAAGGGAGGTTGCTGTAATGAATGTTGGAAACTGGATAAGAAAACGGAGCATTTTATCCCCAAATAAAACTGCAATAATCTTTGAGGATCAAAAGATCACATATAGCGAAATAAATGAACGGGTAAACCGTCTGGCCAATGCCCTACTTAATAGAGGAATAAAAAAAGGCGATAGGGTCGCTGCTTTACTCTATAATTGTCCTCAATTTTTGGAGGTCTATTTTGCCCTTGCTAAAATTGGAGCGATTTTTGTGACTTTGAATTTTAGACTTGCACCTCGCGAGCTTTTATACATGATTGAAAACAGTGGTACAAGTTTTCTTATATTTGACCAAGCTTTTTCAGAGGGAATTGATTCTATTCGACCTTCTCTTTCTATAAAGGAAAATAATTTTGTATGCCTAGGTAATGAGATACCTAAATGGGCTAAGGAATACGAAGAATTTTTAGGGGAAGGTAGTGCTCTAGAGCCAAAGGTAAAAGAGGAAGTGGAGTTAGAGGACCCACAAATGATCATGTACACATCTGGAACAACTGGTATACCCAAGGGGGCACTTCTACCACATAGAAAGACGTTTTATAACACCTTTAATGCTGTGCTTTATTTTGATTTAACATCTAAAGATGTGATGTTGGTGGTAATGCCTTTGTTCCATTCTGGTGGATTAAATATTGCGGCAGTTCCCACACTCTATACTGGAGGCACCATTGTTATTCAAAAATCTTTTGATCCCAAACAAACCCTGTCTTTGATTGAAAAGCATAAAATTACCCTTGCTATGTTGGTCCCCACTATGCTCAATTTTATGCTCAAACGGGCAAATTTAGATGATTATGACTTGAGTTCTATTAGGACTTTGATGGTTGGAGGCGAACCAATTCCTTTGACCTTAATAAAGGCATATATGGACAGGGGTATTCCTATAAGACAGGTATTTGGTCAGACTGAGACATCTATTCTCTTGTGGTTGTCTGAAGAAGATGCTATTAGAAAAATAGGTTCTGTAGGAAAACCAGTGTTTCATAGTGAGGTGCGGGTTGTCAATAAGAAAGGTGAGGACGTTGCACCGAAGGAAGTAGGGGAAATCATAGTAAAAGGACCTGTACAGATGTTAGGTTATTGGAACGATCCAAAGCAAACAGCCGAAACCATCAGGGATGGATGGCTTCATACTGGTGACCTCGCAACCGTGGATGAGGAAGGTTTTGTTTATATTGTAGATCGTGAAAAAGATATGTATATTAGTGGAGGTGAAAATGTATATCCAGCGGAAATAGAAAGGGTTTTAGGAGAACACCCAAAAATATTAGAAGTGGCTGTGATTGGTGTTCCAGATGAAAAGTGGGGAGAGGTAGGAAAGGCGCTGATTGTTCCAAAAACCGGGGAAAAGCTGACCAAGGAGGAGGTCCTTGATTTTCTAAAGGATAAATTGGCAAAATATAAAATTCCAAAACACGTGGAATTTACTACTGAATTTCCTAAAACAGCCAGTGGCAAAATCAAAAAGGTTGAACTCAGAAAAAAATTCGGAGGTAAAAAGGTAATTGAAAGGGTAAAAAACAGTTAAAAAAGTATATTATAAGGGGGGGTAAAGTGAAAGACAAATTAGAAGAAATAGAACATAAGAAAAAACAATGGGAACAAGAACTATTATTTAAAAAGAAATTTTCAAGTGCTACCACATCCTGGGGTCATGAGCTAGAGGTGGTTTACACGCCTGATAATCTGAAGGATACTGATTATCTTAAAGATATTGGTTTTCCTGGAGATTTTCCTTTTGTAAGGGGTGTTTACCCATCTATGTACAGGGGCAAACTCTGGACTATGAGACAATATGCAGGATTCGGAACCCCTGAAGAAACAAACGCCCATTTTAAATATCTTTTAGAACAGGGAAATACTGGACTTAGCGTTGCCTTTGATCTTCCCACTCAAATTGGTCTGGACTCAGACAATCCCATAGTGGAAGAAGAAGTTGGTCGAGTAGGGGTGGCTGTTGATACCTTAAAAGATATGGAAATAATTTTTGATGGAATACCACTTGATAAAATAACCACTTCTTTTACTGTTAATCCAACTGCATCAATAATCCTTGCCATGTACATTGCAGTGGCGGAAAAACAGGGCGTTTCCCCCAAAAAAATTGGGGGCACCCTACAAAATGATATATTAAAAGAATATCTGGCCAGAGGAACACAAGTTTTCCCTCCAGGTCCTTCAATAAGATTAATAGGTGATATTATTGAATACTGTAAAGATCATGTGCCTAGAATGAATACTATCAGCATTTGTGGATATCATATGCGTGAAGCTGGATGCAGTCTTGTTCATGAAGTGGCCTATTGTCTTTTGGATGCAATTGTTTATGTAGAAGAGGCATTAAAGAGGGGAATTGATATAGATGACTTCGCCCCTAGACTTAGCTTTCTTTTAGGATGTGGCATGAATCTCTTTGAAGAAGTTGCTAAAATTCGTGCTGCAAGGAGACTATGGGCAAAGATAATGAAAAATAGATTTAAGGCAAAAAATCTCAATTCCATGAAAATGCGTATTTTTAGCGGGTGTTTGGCAACTTCTTTTACAGCAAAAGAGCCCCTTAACAATATTATAAGGGGAACTATCATGACCCTAGTTGCAGCGCTAGCAGGGTGCAACGCTATACACACCACTTCCTATGATGAAGCTTATGCTATCCCATCAAAAAAGGCCATCCGTACAGCACTACGAACTCAACAGATCATAGCTTATGAAACAGATGTGGCTTCAGTTGCTGATCCTATGGGAGGTTCATATTTTCTTGAATATTTAACAAATAGAATTGAGGAAGAAGTTGAAAAGGAGATGCAGCGTATTGAAGAAAAAGGTGGAATATTAAAGGGAATAGAAGAGGGAATTATTCAGGAAGATATTGTTAAACAGGCCTTTGAACTAGAACAAAAGATCCAGAAGGGAGAAAAGATAATTGTGGGTGTTAACAAGTTTGTATCAGATGAAAAAGAAGAAGAAATTGAGTTACATCAGCCGAGTAAAGATGTGTTAGATAAACAAGTTTCGAGACTAAAAAAGATTAAAGAGGAAAGGGATAATCAAAAGGTTCAAAAGGCACTCGCCGAAATACGTAAAGTAGCGGCTGGAGATGGCAATTTAATGGAACCAATCTTGGAAGCTGTTCGTAATTATGCAACCCTTGGAGAGATAACTAATGCCTTAAAAGATGTTTTCGGCGAGTATAGCGAAGCAGCACTATAAATCATAACAGGAGGTGACAGGTGAGTAACTTGAATAAAGAAAAATCCAGAATAAGAGTATTGATAGCCAAACCAGGCCTTGATGGTCACAGTAGAGGGGCAAGAGTAGTGGCCATGCTGCTTCGTAATGCTGGCATGGAGGTCATTTATACTGGATTGAGACAAACCATAGACCAAATTGTATCAGCTGCTATTCAAGAAGATGTAGATGTTATTGGGTTAAGTATATTGTCTGGTGTTCACGTGGAAATAACAAAAAAATTGATGGATAAACTAAAAGAAAAAGGTGTAGATATTCCGGTAGTAGTAGGTGGTGTGATTCCGCCACGGGATATACCAAAATTAGAAGAGCTTGGAGTGGAAAAAGTTTTTCCTGTACATTCATCTTTTGATGAGATATTAAGTTTTTTCAAAGAAAGGTTTGAGAAAAAAGATGTATCTAAGGGTGATAGAGGATTTAAGGAAAGAGAACAACCATGTGAGGTTGGGTAACGTGATATTAAACAAAAAACTTGTGTAATTTAATTAAAATAAAGAAAAGGCCTATGAAAAGTAATAGTAACAATGAAACTACTCAAGTTAAAAGTGCAAGAGATGCCCTGGCCTTGTTGGCCAGAAAGATGTATGAAAAGTTTGGCGCAGAGGCATTGCCACTGATAGAGGAAGTTTGTGAAAAATTGGGACAGGCAATAGGAAAACGCATGTTAGAGAATCTTCCAGACAGAAATTTAAAAACCGTTGGTAAGGCATTTGCGGAGGGTGCAAGACGCAGAAATAATCCAATAGATATTATTGAAATCTCAGACACTATTTTTCACTTAAAGGGCTATCGCTGTAATCTTGGACTAAAGAACACACACCGGGAGTTATGTAAGGCAATGATGGCAATTGACCAGGGAATTTTTGAGGCTGCTACAGGTAAAAAGATTAAACTCAATATTGCAAAAACTCTCGCTGGAGGTGATCCTTATTGCGAAGTAATTTTTCAACTCGCAGATGAATAAAAAGAAACAATAAAGACTATTCACGGTAGGAGCGCCAAATTTTACTGGGATGGTAAACCTTTTTTAGCATTTGACTGAATGTCCTCTTGTAATGTTTTTATATTATTTAAGTTTTTTAAATGGAATTTCTTGAGTCTATTTTTTCTTCTTTCAGGTCCATGGTAGACGACCTTTGCTGATATTTGGGTGGTTGGTTTAGTCTTTTTTATCCATATAGCCATCAAAAGCATTATGAGTGGATCTGTTATTTCTGGAGTGTGATCAGAAAGCCATATCTGGGCAACTTCCAGTGAGGTTGCCCAACTTATGCATATAAAAGTGGCCATTGCCCATTTTATTTTGCTTCGTTCCATTGTCCAAATAAGACAGCCATAAAAAAACATCTTTTTTATAGCTGTATATGCGGTAACAAACAATTGTCCTTCTAAAAATCCATAAAAAGGTAAAAAATAAAAGTGATGGATAGGTGTTCTTGAAAATTTAAAGGGCCATAATCCATAGATAGTTAAATATGATATTAAGGAGATAAATAATAATCTCGGATTATATATCTTTTTATGGGCATATTTTGTTAGAAAAAGGGCGAAAGTGCTTCCTATAACCTGTGGCAATCCCAATACCCTTGTCTCAATAAAAATCCTAGCTAACAGAGTTATTATTATAATTAAGGAAAAAGATTTAATGTTCAGTGTTTTACCTGTATGTTCTTTATACATATAAAAAAATAGCAGCCAGCCCATTGTGTATTTTAAAGTAGTTATCATATCTAATTTTGGATGCAATAAAAGGGGTTTTAAACTATTTTTTATATCTCCAAAATCAAGTGTAGGTACAAATGGGATTGTGTTATATGCTATCCAACAAATAAGAAGTATAAATGGTTTAGATTTCCATAATTCCTCTCCTCTTTTGCCACCAATAAATCTAAATCTAGATACTGCACCAAATGCACCTGCTAAAAAACAACCCAAAACATTAAAAAAAGTGTCCATTAAACTTGGGACTCTTTTTTCAACAAAAAATTGTAATACCTGGAGACTGTGTGCAATTAGAATACATATCAGGGTTATAACAAGAGTATAATAAGGTGGATTAAAGGGACTTCGCATGGATCTTACGCCTAAAAAACCAAATGGTATAAACAATAAAAAATTAGTGACAATATCTCCAATGGAAGTGTGAAAATTAAAGTTACAAAAGAGAAAGCTTATAATATTTCCACTTTTCAGTAGATATTCTTGAAAATGAAACTTAAATGGATATAGAGATCCATACATAACAAATAATGTGTAAAAAATGAAAAGTTTAAATTCTGTTTTTGATGGTTGAAAAGGAAAAATATTTTTTAAATTCATATCTATTTGCTTAATAAATTAAAGTATAATTCTTCATATTCTTTTGCCATTTTTTTTGCACTGTATTTTTTTTCAATAAATAGAGACGCATTTTGACCAAGTTGCTTTCTAAAATCATCATCATATGCTAGTTTTAAAATGGCATTTTTTAGAGATACAGGATCCTCAGGCGTAAATAAAAGTCCTGTTTTGTTATTTATAACTATATCCATACACCCAGGAATCCGAGAGGCTATAATTGGTATTCCCATTCCCCCTGCTTCCATAAGACATCTTGGAATGCCTTCTAATCTAGATGGAAGTACAAAGATATCAAAACCTTTTAAAAATGAGAGTCTGTCTTCTCTAAAGCCTGTGAAATGAATTTTAGAATCTATCCCAAATTCCTTTGACATGGAAATAAGTCTATTTTTTTCCTCGCCCTCGCCTATTATAAAAAGGTGCCAATCTATTTCTCTTAGGTCCTTTAGTGCGGAAAGTAATATATCCAACCCTTTTCTTGGGATGAGTTGTCCTATATATCCAATTATAAAAACTTTATTTTCCTTTAGTTTTAATATTTCTTGGGCAATATCTTTTGTATTTTTTATCTCTTCTATATCCACCCCATTTTTTATTAAATGTAATTTTTCTCTTAAAAATGGAATTTTTAAGCAGGATTTGTATAATTCCTCAGATAATGGCACTACTGCATCGAAGAAAGGAAAGATTAATTTATTTATGGTTTCATAAACCATGAGTTTAAAATCTGCTTTCTTGCTCCATCCATGAGGTGTGGTAATAGTCTTGCATCTTGTACTTATGCTTGCAAGAATGCCTATTATATCCTGCTTATATGCATGGGTGTGTATAATGTGTATATTATTTTCTAATATAAATTTTTTTACTTGTTTTACTGCTGAAAAATTAAATCTACCATAAGCTTCAAATATTTTTGTAGAGAATCCAAGGGACTTAGCTTCTCTGCATAAAGGCACTTCCAAACAAGGATGGTCTTTTATTGCAGCAACATATATGTTAAATTTACTTTTGTCTAAATATTTTATAAGAGCAAGTATCCATCTTTCAGCTCCAAAAAGGCCAGTTGGACTTCCAAGTTGTAGTATATTTAGTCTATTCATAGAAAAAATTTATCCTCCCATAGAGAAAATATTAAAAGCCCCCAAAAAAATACACTGTGATTTTCATATCCTTTTAGCTGTTTTATCCACATTGAGTTTAATTTATCTACATTAAATATTTCCGAAATAAAACTATCTTTTTTATTTATAGCATCTTCAACTAATGGTTTTAGGGCACTACTCAGCCAATTAGCCTCTGGAATGGAAAATCCCTGTTTAGGACGTTCAATAATTTCTGGTGGTAAATATCTTTTAAGGGCACGCCTTAAGAGTATTTTCCCCTTTTTTGATTTTATTTTCAAATCAGTAGGTAAATTAAAGCCAAACTCTATTATTCTATAATCTAAAAGAGGGGCCCTGACTTCTAAAGACACAGCCATACTCATTCTATCTACCTTTACTAACACATCTTCTGGTAGGTAGAAATTTAGATCACAATACTGGGCTCGAGTGATTGGATCTAAGGGTTTTACTCTTTTATAAATTGGGTGAATGAGTTCAAATGGATGAAATCCCCAAAGAGAATCTTTAAATTTTTGGGAATAAATTTTTGCCCTTATATCCATTGGCAACCATATAAGATCCTGAAAAAAGGCCATTTCATCAGATACGCCTAAATTTTGAAAAATAGTTTTTAGTCGCAAAAATTTAGGGAGTTTTGAAGATCTGGGGTAGATATTTCCAATAAATGAAAACAAGAGTTTTTTTAAAGTCAATGGAATGTATCTTTTTACGAAACATTCATAAAAATGGGGAATGTATCTAAATGTGTATCCTCCAAAGGATTCATCTCCCCCATCTCCTGACAAGGATACAGTGCAATTTTCTCTTGCCATTTTGCACACATAATATGTAGGAATAGCACTTGAATCAGCAAGGGGCTCATCAAAGTGATATATGATTTTTTGTAAAACATTGGTTATATCTGGTTTTACAATGTACTCCCTGTGGTTTGTTTTAAAAATAGACGCTATTTGTTTTGCAATTGGAAGTTCATTAAATTTTTCATGATCAAAGCCAATGGAATTTGTTAGTATTTTAGAGGAAGAGATTTGACTCATCATTGCAACAACCAAAGATGAATCTATTCCACCTGATAAAAAAGCACCCAGTGGTACATCGCTTATCATTCTTAGCCTTACTGCATCTTCAAATATTTCAAAAAAATTTTCTAAAGCATCCTCTAAAGTGAGTTTATTATTTGGTTTAAATTCTATGTGCCAGTATTTGTTTTTATTAATGCCTTTTTCATCAAAAATTATATAATGCCCAGGTTCTAACTTTTTTACATCCTTAAAGATTGTCCTTGGTGAAGGGATGTATCCATAACAAAAATAACAATCTAACGCTTCATAATCTATATTTTTTGATATATGATTGGTTTTTAAGAGGGCCTTTATTTCTGATGCAAATATAATTTTTTCTTTATTGTAAGAGTAATAAAGAGGCTTTTTTCCTATTCTATCCCTTGCTAGAAAAAGTTTTTTTTTCTTAATATCCCATATGGCAAAAGCAAACATGCCATTAAATTTGTTTAAACATTCAATACCCCATTTTAAATAAGACTTTAAAATAACCTCTGTATCACTGCGAGTGTTAAAAACATATCCATATGATTTAAGTTCTGCTTTTATTTCTTTAAAATTATAAATTTCACCATTAAAAATGATTGCAGCCTTACCTTGCTCAACTATGGGCTGTGTACCAGTTTCCAGGTCAATAATACTGAGTCTTCTATGCCCAAGACATGCGTATTTATCCACATAATACCCTTCATCATCTGGTCCCCTATGAACAAGGGTATTAGTCATGGACTTTATAAGAAATTTGGATTCTTGTTTATTAATTCCTTTAAAATCTATAAAACCTGCAATTCCACACATAATTTTTAATTATTAGTTTGTGTTACTAAGTTGTCTGTAAATCTTTTTATAGTTTTCTATCATATCTTTAAAAAGAAATTTTTCTTTTACTTGTTTTTGACCATTTTTACCTATTTTTTCTAACAATTCCCTATTGTTATATGCATAAATTAAAACTCTAGCAAGAGATTTCCAGTCATTTGATTCTACTAACCATCCAGATAAATTATTCTCTATTAGCTCTACATTGCCACCAACTTTGGTTGCAATACAAGGCACTGATAAACTCATTGCTTCTAGTATTGCCATGGAAATACCTTCACTAAAACTGGTTAAAACAAACACATCAAAGGCTGCAACTAATCTTGACGCATCTTTTTTATATCCTGTTAGGAGTATAATATCTTCTAGTTGTTTGTCCTCTATAATCTTGTTTAATTTAGAAAATTCAGGTCCATCTCCTATGATAACACATTTTAAATTTGGAATTTGATTTTTGGCAATTTTTATACCTTTAATTAACATGGGAAAATTCTTTATAGGGTCAAGTCTTCCAACACTTCCAACTACAAAATCATCTTCATCTAAATTTAACTTTTTTCTACACTCTTTTTTTAAATGGTCTGTATCTATATTTTCTATTTTTATACCATTATAAATTACTTGGATTTTTTTTTCAGATACACCTTCATATTCTATTAATCTGTTTTTTATATCATTAGATACTGCCACTACTTTATGTGTTAGTTTGTTTATCAACAATTTGTTGAATAATATTTTCTTTTTATTCTTTATTTCAGGGTAAAACCTACCATGTTCTTCAAATAAAAGATATGGCTTTGGATTAAATAATCTAGAGAGAGCAGAATAGAACCACGGAGTTGTTTGATGGGCATGAATTATATTGGTTTGAAATTCTTTTGTATATTTTGAAAGTAAGTAGGGGATATATATGTCAACTCCTTCTTCTCTGTATAAAGATATCACAGGGACTTGCTTATTTCTTAAAATTTTTCCCCAGATTCCAACTTCATCTAAACAAATTACAGATAATTGAAATTCTTTTTTTAGCTCCAAAGCCATGTCCAGAGCAAGTTTCTCAGCTCCCCCTGGATTTAGACTATGGACTACAAAGGTAATTTTTGTTTTATTTGCCATATTTTCTCTATAAAAATTCTCTTAATTTCTCTTGAAAAGGTTTTTATGTTTTTTCTAAATGTAGTTTTCCACCTATATTTTTGAGGCACAAAAGTCTCTGGCTCTCCAAAATCGTAATTGTGTTTTAGAGGCCTGTTTGCGGAGTGTTTTTTTAAATTATCGAAATATGCTTGTTGAAAACCAAATACACATAAGATAACCATTGGCCTTGTTAGATAAGCTGTATTAAACTTAAGTAAATCGTCCAAACATCTATTAAAAAAGAATTTAGCCTTTTCTAGGAATAACTTTCTTTCTTTTTCAGATATATATTTTGTTACACAATTTAATACATAAGCCTTTCTTATATCCTGTGCTGGCCATGTTTCTGTTGGAATTTCTACTTTGTGTAGAACATCTTTATAAGGTACTTCGTTTTTTAATATCCACCTGCCATAGTGTATTAGACTATCACGTCCGTAAAAATACATCCAATCTATTTCATTTAATTCTAATTTTAGACACAAATATTTATCAAGGATTTGCAAATAAACTAGATATGACCATCTAAATTCAGGATCATCTAAATTTAATTTTTCTATATCATCTTTAGGATGAATAGTTCTTCTAATAAGTTCTTCTGCTTTGAAAAGATATTTTCTGTTATTTGTTAAAATATATGCGTCTATTAGTGCATTTATTGAATTTCCCGCTCCTCTACCTGGGCGGTGAAACATAGGATCAACTGTTTGTGAAGCTAGTCCTGTTGGGTCATGGTCTAAAATACAAAAAAGAGAGTTATCTCCTTTGTCCATTTCTATTACCCAATTAGCCAATTCTAAGACTGCTTCTTTGGCCTGAATATTCCCAGTTAGGAGGTAGAAATACAAAAGTCCTGTTGTGTAGTTGTGTTCATTTGATGGCCCCCCACCAGGTGAAGGGTTTAGCCGAGAATAGGTCCTGTGTGTGGCAGTTTTTGCTTCCACATAGTGGTCTGTGTGCCAAAACATCCCATGATTATAGGCTGCTTTGTCTTTGTCTGTATGATATATGTCTATATCAAATGTGTGTTTGGCAAGAGGCTCTAAGAGTTCAAACCACTTAAAATCCCCAGATCTAAGGAAATGGACAATTGCACCATATAAAAAATCATATTGGTTATTATAATGGGATACAAAAGGGGTGTCCCCTTTATGATTTACTGCCTCGTGGTCGCTAAATATGTCTCCGAAATTTCTCCAGCCATACTCGTCTATTACCTCATTTTTTTTAAAAAAGGAATTAGGACCAATAATTATGTTTTTTATGTATCTGAGGTAATTTTCGTTAGAATCTTGTTCTTCTGGCACAAAGTAGGGAATTGTCTCTGATGTGTGAACCCAGTAGGGATTGATTTCAAAATTGGGAGGAAACATAAAATTAAATAATCTCTCTCCATTTTCGTCAGAGTCTATATCAATATAAATAGTATGAGTCTTTTTTTCTCCTCCCTGTAATTCATATAGTATTTGTGTTTGTTTTGGAAACAGAGAAAGTTTTATCAAATCTTTTTGAACTTTAATAGATTTGGGAAAATTTTGCCAAAAATTTTTTATACTAAATGAAATGTTTTTTTCTGATTTTGCAATTATTAAAGGATTGATTCTATCTCCACTTATTTTTTTTGTTAAACATCCATCATTAAATTCGTGTATGAAAAAGCCTTTAAATTTTACAGTTAGATTTCCATCCTTATCTATGTGGTTAGGAGAATTCCAATTTGTTCCACCGCTGGAGTTTTGATGGATAATAAATTTATCAAAATTTTTAGATACAATAATCTCCTTATTCTTTGTCTTATCTATATAGCATGTTAATTCCTTTATTGGTTTGTCTAACTTATATAAAATTGAAAAATCTTTAAAAAATATAGATCCTGGATCTCCAAGATCCCATTTACCTGAAGGATGAATAGAAGGATTTGGATTATGTATTTCTGCGTCTATTTTAATAATGGATGAGTGGTAAAAAAAGGAAATTATAAATCTTAAATTTATATATTTTTTGCCTGAAATTAATAATTTGCCTTTAATTTCAATATCTATCCTTAACCTTCCAATATGTAAAAAATTGATATTTTTTTCTTTTAAATCTTGAAAAGAAAACTTTTTATTATTTTTTGTTGTCAGAGAAAAATCAATATCTATATTCTTGAATATAGAGTTTAAATTTTTATCTAAAACAAAATAAAAGGATCCTGTAGAAAGGTTTATTTTTTGTTCTGATTTCTCTATATTAAACTTAATCTTTTCTTGCAATTTTTCCTTTTGGTTAGAGGTCCCTAAAAATAAAAAAGTGATATTCTTAATAGGTTTGGCAATAAAAATATCCAATATGCACCACTTTATACTTTTATCTGGCCAATAAAGAAGAGGTGTAAGTTCACTCACATATGAATTATTATCTTGGTCTAAAACTAATAGCTTGTCTTTATTATAAAGAAAGCCCTTTTTTAAGGGAAGGCCTATTGTAAAAATATATGGATAACCTTGGGTAAACTGTGGGGTGAGGAATTTTATAGTAAATTGAGTATTGCCCATTTATTTTAATTTTGTTAAATGTTCATTGTTGATTTTTTAGTAATAATAAATCTAATTGCTTATATCAAGTTTTTTATTTGTTGATCACTTTTTAGAAGTGAAAAAGCTGAGGTTATGAAGCGCAAAATGAAGAAATGTGTTCACCTATTTTTTAAAACCATTTCCTTCCCCTTGTATATTTATTTTTTGTTTGTGGCCACATTTTTAGAAAAAAAGAGAGTCTTTTCTAATTTGATGCAATTTTGTTCCCTATTTCCTGGACTTTTTGGAGAGTGGCTGAGGAAGTGTGTATTGGAGTGGATAACTAAGACAAATTTAATTGACTCTTTTGTAGGATTTGGTACTACTTTTTCTGATTCAAGGGTGAAAATAGGTAGAGGAGTTTATATTGGTCCTAGGTGTGATATTGGGTATGCTGAAATAGGTGATAACACTTTATTAGGCACAGGGGTTCATATAATTAGTGGTACTAGACAACATTTTTTCCACCGATTGGATATACCAATAAAAGAACAGGGGGGGGAATTTAAAAAAGTCGTTATTGGAGAGGATGTCTGGATAGGGAATGGTGCAATAGTGGGAGCTGATATTGGAAAAGGAGCTGTTATTGGGGCAGGTAGCGTGGTTATGTCTCCTATTCCTGACTATGCTGTGGTTCAAGGCAACCCTGCAAAAATTTTAAAATACAGAAAGTAATAAAAATTTAAAATAATAATTAACATTGAAATTAAAGGAAGAATAGTTTATTATAATAAAAAAGGCAGGATCAATTTATGTCAAAGAACAAACATACAATTTTAATAATTGAGGACGATGCAGTTCAGCGAGAACTATTAAAAGAATTTCTTTCAGAACAGGGATTTTCTTTGTTATTTGCTAAAGATGGATTAGATGGTCTAGAAAAAATAAAAAAATACAAGTATGATTTGGTGATAGCTGATATTAGATTGCCTTATGTGAGCGGTATTGGGTTGATTAAGTGTTTAAGACAGGAACATCCAAATATTCCTGTAATTTGTGTTACAGGATATGGCCATTATCCAAAAGAAATAGCAAGAGAAGAGTCTCCAGATGTTTTATTGGAAAAACCCTATGATCTGAATGTGTTGATAAGAAATATCAATAAACTTCTAAAATTGAAATAGATATTGGTGTAGAAATATGAGCTTGTCTAAACCTAAAATAGTGGGAAAAAGCAAGATAATTAAAGAGATTATAAGGCTTACCAAACAGGTTGGAGATTATGATTTAAATGTCCTTATTACAGGTGAAAGTGGGGTTGGCAAGGAATTGGTTGCACGTGCGCTTCACTATTATTCTTTTAGGGCTAAAGAACCTTTTATAAAAATTAATTGTGCCGCTATTCCGGCTGAACTGTTGGAATCAGAACTTTTTGGATATGAAAAAGGAGCATTTACTGGAGCTACTTCTTCAAGGATTGGCAAGTTCGAATTGGCTAGGTCAGGAACAATATTTTTAGATGAAATTGGTGAAATTTCGATTAGTTTGCAAGCAAAATTATTGCAGGTTCTTCAGGATAGATGTTTTTTCAGAGTAGGAGGACATAGAGAAATAAAGACAACCGCCAGGGTGGTAGCTGCAACAAATAGAAATTTAGAAGCAGAAATTACTGCGGGTAGTTTTAGGGAAGATCTTTTTTATAGACTAAGTACTATATGCATTCATATCCCCCCACTTAGAGAGAGAAAAGAAGATATACTTCCACTTGTTGAATATTTTATTAAGGAAATGAAGAAACAATATCCTCATAAAAATTTATCAATACCTCCTGATCTTGCCGAAGTTTTTTTAAAATACCATTGGCCTGGTAATGTGAGAGAGCTTTATAATTACATTCAAAGACTTTTTGTTCTTGGGGATATAAAGGCAGTAAAAGATGAACTATTGGATAAAATAAAGGAAACAGATTTCGTTGCTCCCAATGTTAATGATTCTATAGATGAGATCGACGCCTCATTAACCAATAGAATAAAAAATAAAGACATTCCCTCTCTTAAAGAAATAAAGGATTCTATTACTAAGAAAGTAGAACGAATGGTTATCTTAAAAATATTAAATGAAACTAATTGGAATAGAAAGGAAACAGCAAAACTCCTCAAAATTAGCTACCGGGCCTTACTCTATAAAATGAAAGATATGAAAATAACTCCTCCCCCAGGAATAAGATAATAATCCAAATTTCTTTTTAAGTCTGCATAAGTTTTTTCCAAGATTAAATTTCTTGTAAACATTTTTAGGAATTTGTCTTTAGTAGCGAATTCGCAACCACTTTAAGGAATTAAGTAGCAATTCTGCAACTATTTGATACAAAATCAAGGCCATGATCTGTTAGTCTTCTAGAAGTTAATAGTTAGTTTTAGTTTGGCATCTAACTTGCAATTAGATGTTTATGAAAAAGAAAGTAGCTTTCACAGTATGGAATGAAAGAATAGCTCCTTTATTTGATGTTGCCAAGAGCTTTTTAGTAGTTGAATATGATGAAAAAAACATTATAGACGAATATATGGAATATGTTAAATCAACTGATTTTTTTAAAAGAATAAAAGATGTTCTATCACTTAATTTAGATGGATTAGTCTGCGGCGGGATATCAAGACCCTATTTTGAAGTACTTACATCAAATGGAATTGTGGTTATTCCTTTTATTTCAGGTTGCGTGCAAAGAGTAAAAGAGGCTTATTTTACAGGCAAATTAAATGAAAAACCATTTATTATGCCAGGATGTGTTAAGTCCAGGCATAGAATTTTAAGGAGGTGGAATATGCCAGGTCAAGGTAGTGGAAGAGGTCAAGGAGGAGGTAGAGGTATGGGTGGAGGCGGAAGAGGTATGGGTGGCGGTAGAATGCGAGGCACGGTAGATGGAATGTGTATCTGCCCAAAGTGTGGACATAAAGAAGAGCATTATAGGGGACAACCTTGTTTTGAGAGGTTGTGCCCAAATTGTAAAATACCCCTTAGAAGGGAATAAAAAATTAAAAAGGAGGTGATGGTTATGCCAGGAGGAGATAGGACTGGACCAATGGGCGCAGGCCCACGTACAGGAAGAGGACTGGGATATTGTTCTGGAAATCCCCATCCAGGCTGGGTCTATGGCCCGGGAAGAGGTATGGGATTTGGTAGAGGTAGAGGATGGGGCAGAAGATTTTGGGGTAGAGGAAGAAGATGGTGCTATGGGCCCTATTATCCCGCTCCCTATTCTGTTCCCTATGATGAGGAGACTGAAAAAAAGACTTTGGAAGCAGAGGCGAATTTTCTCAAAAATAGGCTTAAGGAATTAGAAGAAAGACTGGCTGAACTTACACAGAAGTAGCTGACTTTCGGCTAATGGTGAGAGTTTGTGGAATGGATGTATCAATACTAAATGTGAGGCGGAAGCGAGAAATAATTGCTTCCGCCTCGAAGAGGAGGAATTATGAAAATAGCAATAACAACTACAGGTGATGATTTAAATAGTGAAATAGATCCAAGATTTGGTAGAGCAAGAAAATTTTTGATTTATGATACAGAGACAAAAGAGTACAAAGTAATAGACAATTCCCAGAATTTGAATTTGCCCCAAGGTGCTGGACTTCAATCAGCGCAAAATGTAGCCTCAGAAGGAGCAAAGGCAGTAATAACAGGTCATATAGGTCCAAAGGCCTTTAATGTACTCACAGCAGCAAAAATTCCTGTTTATTTGACTAATCTTAAAACAGTAAAAGAGGCAATTGATGCTTACCTAGCAGGAAAGCTTGAACCTGCAAAATCATTTGATAAAGAGGGGCATTGGATATGAAAATATGTGTTGCCTCAGGTAAGGGCGGAACAGGTAAGACCACTGTTGCAGTTAATCTTGCTACTGCCATTGATGAAGAAGTGGTTTTGTTAGATTGTGACGTTGAAGAACCTAATGTAAATCTTTTTTTAAAGGGTGATTTTATTGACAAGGAAATCTCCTATGTGAAAGTTCCAAAGGTAGATGAATCCTTATGTGATGGATGTCGGAAATGTACAGAAATATGTGAATTTAAAGCCATTATTGTTATAGAAAAGGTTCCTATGCTTTTTTATGATTTGTGTCATAGTTGTGGTGCCTGCTATCATATTTGTCCCCAAAAGGCGATCAGTGAAGTGGATAGAAGAATCGGGGAAATTAACCACTATGAAAAAAATAATGTTCAGCTCTATGAAGGGAGATTAGATATTGGAGTTGCAATGGCACCTCCAATCATCAAGGGATTAAAAAGACATATTGAGAACGATAAGATCTGTATTTTGGATGCACCTCCAGGGACTTCCTGTCCAACTATTGAAACATTAAAAGATAGCGATGTGGCTATTTTAGTTACAGAACCCACCCCCTTTGGTTTAAATGATCTTATTTTGGCTATTGAAGTTACAAGACAATTAAATATTCCCTTTGGGGTGGTAATAAATCGTTCAGATATGGGAGATGATAGGGTACACAACTATTTAAAAAAGGAAAATATTCCCCTTTTAATGGAGATAAAACACGATATTGAAATCGCCAGGTTATATTCTAAAGGTAAAGTGATTGTAGAAGAAATTCCTAAATATAAAGAAATGTTTTTAGAATTAAAAGATAAGGCTTTTGATCTTTCAAAAAAGAAATGATAGCATAATTTAAAAAGAGAAACAAAAAGGAGCATATGTTATGAAAAAGGTGGGAATAATTCGTTGCCAACAAGGAGAGGATGTATGTCCTGGTACTAAATGTTTTAAAGTGACCAAAGAAGGTAAAGGAGCTTTTGAAGATATAGGTCCTGTTGAAATAGTGGGATTTGTTACTTGTGGGGGATGTCCTGGCAAACGAGCGGTCTCAAGAGCAAAGCTTATGGTGGATAGAGGGGCTGATGCGATTGTTTTTGGCTCTTGTATATCTAAGGGTAGTTTCCCCTGTCCTCATTTTGAACAAATTAAAGAGGCTACAAGAAAGAAAATTGGAACAGAAATACCAATAATCGAATACACCCATTAAACTAAAACATGTGCTACCTGCTCCTAACATAGGAATGCGTGATTAAATAGTGGTAAATTACTTATAAGTGAGATGAACAAAAGGTGAAGAGTTATGGAACCAAAAGAAGTTGTCATCATCAGTGGAAAGGGAGGAACTGGGAAGACGTCAATTACAGGTGCTTTTGCTGCCCTTTTTAAAAAACTTGTATTAGCAGATTGTGATGTCGATGCTGCAGATTTACATCTAATTTTAAAACCTGAACTTATTCAAAAAGAAGAT
>Ga0256842_1001402_pt1 | contig 19300 bp, 20 predicted proteins | sample 4559240metaG_FD_185973 | JGI IMG/M metagenome (GOLD analysis project Ga0256842, IMG submission 185973) | Hydrothermal vent microbial communities from Guaymas Basin, Mexico - 4559-240 | ecosystem: Environmental > Aquatic > Marine > Hydrothermal vents | place: Mexico: Guaymas Basin | collected... | reverse complement strand
CCTATATCTCTTAAATAATCCAGATTCTAACGCTATCTTCTCTAATCCCTCTAACTTCTCCCTTAAATCCATAATGTAGTAAATTATTACTACCCCATATAAATCTTTCTGTTAAAGGGTCAGCACCAATCTAATTAAAGTAAAATTTATTAATGACTCGATCTGGTTAAAATTCATGGTTCTTGCGTATAGACTCGAATGCACTCCGAAAATGGAGGGCTAACACACTACGTTATGTTGGATGAAAAATCACCCTTCTAAATTTTTTGAGGTGATACGATGGAAAAACTTGAATTTGAAAATTTTAACGTGTTCCTTGACCCAGAATCAGGTTTTTGGGCTATTACAGATAATGAACTTCCAGATGAATTGAAAGAATTCTGGTTAAAAAATAGAGAACATTTAGCCTCAGAGATCGAGAAATACAGATTTGAAACGGACGTAAAAGTAGTTTACATAAACCCTACCGATCGTTGCAACGCATCATGTCCCTACTGTTATATCCCTAACAAGATAAAAAGGAGAAGTCGGGACATGAGTTACGATGAATTGGACGAAATTTTAAACGCTTTAAAGGATTTTGGTGTAGAATGGATCATATTTCATGGAACTGAACCATTACTGGTTAAAGACACAATCTTTAAAGCTATTGAAGTGCATGACGAATTTAATTACGGAATTCAAACAAACGGTATCTTGCTCAATGAGGATGACATGGATTTCATAATGGACAATCGAATCAACTTGGGAATTTCTTTCGATTCTCCTAAAAAGGATGTAAACGATTTTCTGAGGGGAAAGGGTCATTACGATGCCGTGGTGAAGGCTTTGAACTATATGCAGGGATATAAGCACTTAAATGTTGTAACGACCATAACGAGCTACAACTACGATCAGCTCGTCGATATGGTCGATTTTTTGGCGGAGAAGGTCGAAGTTGTTTTAATGAATCCCGTAAGGGGGACGAGCGAAGGTGGTAGAAAGCTCAGAGCTCCACCGATCAAAGCCGCTGAAGAATTTATAAAGGCTGTTGATAGAGCTATTGAACACACGAAAGCTGGAAGGAGAGTAGTGGTTGGTGATTTCGCCAACATAATTCTAGGTATAATTGCTCCAACTTCTAGAGTGCTACAGTGCGATATATCACCCTGCGGAGCTGGTAGACGATTCTTTGCGATAACATCCGATGGAAAAGTGTATCCGTGTGGGGAATTCATTGGAATGGATGAATTTTCTATATCATTTGACGAAATACTGAAAGATGGTTGTGAAAACGCTTTTAAATCTGTAAAAGATAGAGTTGTTGAGAAGATAGAGGATTGTAATACCTGCGCCTATAGGCATATCTGTGGATCTCCATGTCCTGCAGAAATATACGCTGAGAAATCCACACTTTTTGAAAAAAGCCCATACTGTGAGTTCTATAAGGCTATAATAGACCACGCTTTCAAAGTGATAGCGGAGGGAAGGGTTGATTACGTTATTAGGAGGGAGGTAATGAAAGTTAAATACGAACTTTAATAAATAGGAAATCCATCGAGAAAATTGATTCAATTGAGCACATCTTAAAGCTTGGCATAGCTAGATAGGGTGTCTAGCATGCCAAGGAATGTGCACATCCTTATCTTAGTGGTTACTGTGGCTTCTATACTGTGCTATATTGTGAGCAATTACATTGTGCTCTCGACCCCCTCTGAATTTGAAAGTAATGGGACTGGGTATGGTAAGTAAGGTTAGGAATAAAGAATCTCCATACGTTGTAGGCGGTAGGGATAAGATGAGTTTCAACGAATTTGGAGTGAGAAGAACGGGATTTTATACAATCCTAAAACTTACGCTTGATGACTTAAAGTGGAAGAGCAGCGTGATGACACCTAAAGCTTAAAAGCTTATCGTCAAAGCTGTGATAACTATACCGGCTGCCACTAAAAGCCTTGTGTCTATGCACCGATCGACTATCTTCATGGTGTATCTGGAGTTTGGTATATCCCCTAGCGTATCCCTGCGCTGTTCGAATGTGCCAACATCTCTCTCATCCTGTGCTACGATTCTATACTTCCTTGGCCGAATTATACTGTGGATAAAGTATCGAATAGACGTTAATCTGCCAACAGTTATTCCCCCTGAGATGAGAAACCACTCATCCTTTGTAATTCTTATCCTGCTCCTCGGAACAACACTTCCTACAACTTCTCCAGAGGGATTCGAACCCAGCTCCTGGGATCCACAGTCCCAGAGGATAACCTTTACTCTATCCCGGCTATCTATTAATGTTCTCCGGGTTTGTTTTTAAAATTTTTTGCTGGTTGAGTTAGTTGCTGCTTATTCTTTATGCGAGAAGAAATTTTTCAAAGTCCTCCCCTAATATGTCTAAGTTACCTTTACAATTGTAACCTGAGTCAGCCAATAGAATGTTACAGGATGGAATTTCACTCCCTCGGAATTACACCATCGTTTAATCTTAGATTCAACATCAACAACTACCGTCATTTTGATTCAACTCTTCCTATCTTCCCTTAAATCAGTCTACTACCAAAATATCTAACTTTATCCCCCAACAACTTGGAACTCTCTTCCAACGACTTCTTCACATATTGTAGCACCTCTTCCAAATTCTTCCCTGTTCACTCACCAAAAACTCTTCTCCCGAATCTCTGCAAGTTGTAAGTTATCCCATACAAAAACATGGCAATCAACTGCCAGAACTCGTATTTTTCGGTCCCATCTTGCTACTATACCTCGGTAACGCCCTCTTTGCATATTTCATAGCACATTCTCGCTACTATCTCCTTCTTCGTTACCTTCACTACTTAACCTTATCATCCCTTACCATATCCTTTTTAAACAGAGCATTTTGCCACTTTTGCCATGGATTGGATGGTTCTGAAGGGAGAGAGCAAGAGGTTCTTCGAACTGCTAAAAGGGGATGTGGCATTTCTTTTCGCAATCGGAAATACCAAAACTGCAGAGATTCCGGGTATAACCGTCGCTGGAGCGAATCCCGATCTGATAAAGTTCACGCCGCCAGCAGATGTGGAACTGCTGTTTTACGGTGAGTGCAAGGTGATACCGTTTCCTCCCGCAACGCCCGATGGCAAGCCAACTCCGGCCATAATAACCTACACCGCCTTGAGACTCACCGGAGTTCCCTTCTTCGTAGTTGACAGCGGGCTGATGGTTAAGCCAAAAACTCCTTACGTAAGCATAAATGCTCCAATTGGAGAAAACATAGCTGAGAAAGATGCCATGAAGCTCGAGGACGTGGAGGAGGCTTTCAGAAATGCTGTAGAATTCGGCGAGCAGATATCAAAGTTTGCAGACATTTTGATGATCGGAGAGAGCATTCCAGCCGGAACAACCACTGCTTTAGCAATTCTGAGGGCTTTAGGGATTAAAACTATGGTTTCATCGAGCATGCCTTCCAATCCGATCGAGATCAAGGAGAAGGTAGTTGCGAAGGCGTTGGAGAGGGTAAAGGGAAACGAGGAACCTTTGGAACTCGTTGCAAAGGTGGGAGATCCTGTGATGGTTGGAGTGTGCGGAATAGCCGTAGGATCGAGAAAACCGGTCATATTGGCGGGAGGAACCCAAATGGTTGCGATGGCAAACCTGATAAAGAGGATAGATGAAAGAGCGGACGTCGCCATAGCGACAACGATCTACGTTGCTAACGACAGCGAAGCTCTCAAGCATGCACCTTGCCCAGTCATAATAGCCGATCCGGGATTGGGAAATTCGACGAAGCCGGGACTGAAAGCCTACGCTGAAGGTTTCGTAAAAGAGGGAGTTGGAGCTGGAGGTGCAACTTTGCTCGCATATGCTAAGGGATTTGGTAAGAAAGAGTTTTTGAAGAATGTAGAAAAGAGTTACGAGACTGCTATAGAGACTAAGCTCTGAGGCTTCTCGAACAGCTCTATGAACCTCTTTGCGACCTTATCGCTTCTGTTTTCTTCTACAAATCTCTCAGCCGCTTTTATCAATTTCTTCCTGAACTCATCATCCTCGACGATTCTAAGGATCTTTTCCTTCAGGTCTTCAACATCCTCGTAAACCACAGCCGGCCTAACTCCATCGTATTCCGGTAGATTTTCGAAGTGTCGTGTGTTTGGAACGATTGTTGGAATCAAAGCTCCCAAGCACTGGCAAAGCGTTGAAGAGACAACCACATTCTTGGTCTTCCCCTTCGGAATTAGATGAACGTCGGATTTATGCAGAAGCTCAAAGATCTCCTCGTTACTCAATCTCCTCCTCTCCTGCTTTAGCCATGGCTTGTTGAAGGGCAAAAGACCATCGGATCTGACAACCCTGTATATCAGATCGAACCTCTTGGAAAGCCAGTCCAGAGCCCTTATGTAGTCAAGATACTCCCCAACGGGCTGTCTTCCGAAGCTGAAGAATATCAGTTCGTCCTCTGCAAACTTCCTGTTTCCTCTAACGATGGGATGACATGGATACGGGATCACGTGAGCTATGTCCCTGTATTCTGGAAGCATCTCATTTACAAACCTCTCATCGAAGACTACGATCGCATCAAATATTCTCATGTCCGAATATCCGATGTGCTCCCTGCAACCCTCATGTATCACAGCGAAGACCTTCGTTCCCCTCTCCTTAAGCCTCTTTACAAGCTTTTCCACATCGTTGTATGGAATGCTCGCGTAAGATTCGACTATGAATAGATCGAAGTTTTCCGAAAGGATCTTCTCCATCTCTATCCTTCCGTTGCTCATCGTCCGCGGATCGAGTTCGTCGTAGCACCTTATAACGAAGTTCTCTTCCTCATCCCTTATTATCCTATGATGCCACCACCTATTTGCGGAATCAACGTGAGGAGCAAAAACCTTGACATAATGACCCATCTTTATGAACTCGTGAGCGATCATTTCGGCGTGCATAGAAATTCCACATGTAGCGTTCCACCTTGAAAGAATTCCTATTGCATACATATTTTAATATTCGTTCTATCTGCAATTAAACCTTATCTTTGAAAGAAGCAAAGAGAGAAGAGATTTTGGCGAGAACTCTTTGCTAACAATCAACACAGCCATTAGGATCGACCATGCACGATTAGTTTTAAATCGAAAAACATATTAAATTTTTACAAATTTCAATTTATATGATAGATTCAGGATGGAGTCTCAAAAAGATGATAGTAGGGTTAATGTTAAGTCTTGTAATAATCTGTGTAGTTATAGTAGATTATTTTATATTTATAAATTATGAATTAAATCCAAAACAGCACGGACTCTCATCATCGGTCTTTCAACTTTTATGACTATAATAATTATAATTTTATATTATTTTCAATTTCTTGATCTTATGAGGCTTGAGAGGTTACCAATGATTGTTATTAAGAAAATAGATCCGAATGATTGGACATTCGAGATAATTAACGCTTCAAAATACCCGATTAAAGTAGAGTTTGCCCGACAAATATTACAACGAAAAATCAACAAAAAATCGCCGCAATATGTGCGTTTTCGTCATATATTTGGGTCAAAGGGTATTATTTTAATTCCTAATCAAAGAATAAAAATCACTGACAAATTTGAAGCGAAGATTGATGTTCCGGGAATTCTAAAAGTTAGGGCATCAAACTTGTATTATTCGGATCTTGTTCTTGAATACGATATAAGATCTGGCAAGATAAATAGGGCAGGTGATTAAGAAACCATGCGGGGGGTGGGATTTGAACCCACGAACCCCTACGGGACGGGACCCTCAATCCCGCGCCTTTGTCCTGACTCGGCAACCCCCGCTCAATCTCATTTAACTCTTAAGATATATGATACTTGTGGTTTACCTCAGACCCCCAGCGTGGCTGACGGCATGCCTAAGCAGTGGTTTTATTAGCCTTAGTCCCAATTTCACAGCTTTCTTCGATCCGGGAAGGCAAAAGATCACCTTACCGTGTGAAACTCCCGCAAAAGCCCTCGTGAGTATTGCAGATTCCCCAATCTCTTCGTAACTCAGCATTCGGAATATCTCTCCAAATCCCTCCATCTCCTTCTCAACTATCATCTTGACTGCCTCAATGGTAATGTCTTCCGGCGATATGCCCGTTCCTCCAGTTGTAATTATCACATCGACATCGCGGTGGATCAGATCCATGAGCGTCGAGATTATCCTCGATCTATCGTCAGGGATTAGTCTGTATTCAACGCAGTTCAACTCTTCGGCAAGCAGCTTACCCGATTCATCCTCATCAGGAATGTTCTCAACCCCAACGATGTCTCCAAACCTGTTCCATCTCGATGTCGAAATCGTCACGACTCCAACCCTAACTTCAACATCCGCCTCGTGTTCATGCATACGCAACACCTCAGCCAAACCACCTTTCGAGTGTGAGCTGGCTCGCTTTGAGCCCGGATTTGAGCTTCTCTATCGCTTTCTCAACCCTATCCCTGCTAAAATCGTGCTCCTCGCAGAGGAACTCGATTATCCCATCCTCATCCGGCCTTCCGAACTTGAGCTCGTAGTCATCCGTAACGGGAGGGTTGAGAAAGAATTCCCTTATCTCCTCTATCGGTTCCTTCGGCTCAACCCTCAGCACCCTCAGAACCCTAAATATGTCGCCGTAGTTCTTTATATATTTATACGCCTTCTTGATCCCTATTCCCTCAACACCCTCGTTGTAATCTGTTCCGATCAGAAGAGCAATATCAATGAGCTGTTCTCTCGTAATTCCAAGCTTCTTAAGATTCTTCTCAAGTTCTATGATCTCAGGTTTAATCTCGACGTAAACGTTCTTCCTTGGTAACTTCCTCTTTCCAGTTATCGCCAAGTTCCTCGCAAGCTTGGGGCTTCCGAACAATAGGGAATCGTAATCCTGACTCCCAGTGTAGTCCACATCTCCCTTCTTAGCCATGTATGCAGCCTGAGCTTCTCCCTCAGAAGGTGCTTGAACGATCGGAATTCCCATCAACCTTAGCAAGGTTTTCGCGGACTCGATGATGTATTCGTCAACCCTCGCAGAGGCTTGGGCGAACTTTCTCGCTTCCTCAATCATCCCAAGCTCAAGTGCCCTTTTCCACTTCTCTTCAGCCTCCTCTCTAATCCTCCTCCTTTCTTCTATCTCGGCCCTCTTGAATTCCGGCGGCTTGCCATCGAAGACGAATATAGGCTTAATTCCTACCTCAACCATGTTTGAAACTCTGTAGAGGATTCCAGAGAGATGAGAGGTGATCCTGCCTTGGGAATCCTTGAGGGGAGTTCCGTCGGGTTGTCTTATCGTCGCTATAAACTGATAAAGAGCGTTGAGAGCGTCTATAGCTATCTTCTTTCCTGAGAAGTATTCAACATCCACCTCCTCCCTTTCCGTAAGGAGCTCGCCTATGTCCGCACCCATGTTTAATATTACGTCACCATGCCAAAAATACCTTTGGCTTCGATAAAAAACTAAAATCGAACGACATAGGCGGATCTATGAAGGTCATCGTCTGCGGGTCGGTAGGATACGGCGGGATAGATAATATAAGAAAGCTCCAACGATTTTTGAAGGAGAGAGGTTACGATGTCTTAGATCAGCTCAAGCTCGATTACAGCGAAGTGGACGATTTCAGAGACAAACCGGAGCTCTGGAGTAAGATCGTTCGGAACGATCTCGATTTCTGCGAGAAAGCTGATGTCATAGTTCTAATTGCAACCAATCCAAGTTTCGGAGCGATGGCGGAAGTCGTAGTTTCGGCTATGAAGGGTAAGCCCGTGATAGCATTCTGCCCAAAAGCTGTGAAATCCCCTTGGCCACTCTACTTCGCCACTGCAGTAGCTAAGAGCGGGGAGGAACTTCTGAGTGTTCTGGAATCCTTGAAGATGAGAAGGATAAGGACAATTCCAAACGTTTATGGAGAGCACGAGGCAGAGTTCGTCTATGAAAACTTCACCTGCATCTGTCCGGTGACGGGCAGAAGGGACTATGCGGTGATTACGATTAGATACAAGCCCAAGGACAGACTGATAGAATACGAGTCTCTCGACGAATACTTCAAGAGCTTTGAAGACAAAGCCATGCATCATGAAGCGGTCGTCGATAGAATATTCAACGATCTCATGGAAGCTCTCAAGCCAGAGTGGCTCGAAGTCGTTGTGGAATTCGAGGAGAGGAGCGGTGTCAGGGCTAAGGTCAAACGATCGACACGTTGAAATCGCTCACGTCGAACCGAATTCGATGAGCTCGCACGATGATGGACACGTTGAAAGGGTGAAGAGATGGGCCGTTTACATTGCAAAGAAGGAAGGAGCCAACGTCGAAGTGGTGAGAAAAGCTGCAGAGCTCCACGACATAGCCAGAGATAAGCCAAACCATGCTATCGAAGGGGCTAAGATGGCGAGGGAGATTTTGAGAGAGCAAGGTTACGATGATGATTTCATAGCCAAAGTCGTGCACTGCATAGAGGCACATTCTTTCAGCTCAGGAATCGAGCCGAAGACGTTAGAAGCTAAGATTCTGAGCGATGCGGACAAGCTCGATGCCATCGGAGCTATAGGAATAGCGAGAGCTTTCATGTTCAGCGGAGAAAGGGGAAGAAGCATTGAAGACACGCTGAGGCACTTCGAGGAGAAGTTGCTGAGGCTGAAAGATTTTCTCCACACGGAGACAGCCAAAAAGGTTGCGGAGGAGAGGCACAAGTTCATGATCGAATTTTACGAGAGGCTTAAGAGAGAGCTTGATGAGCCATGATAATGAAATGGTGGTGATGCAATACTGTTGTAGGATATTTAAATAGCACACAGCACGGTGTCTTGACAAATAAAATTAATAATAAGAAAATAAAATTATTTTGATTAAATTTTTTAGTTCATCAACATGATTTACGAATTTTTCGTTAATCCAAACTACTGTCCAGCCGTTACGGCTTAATGTATCATTCTTTTCGATATCTTCTTTTTTAGGTGGGAAATATACTTCATCTGGAGAAAATCCGAATGGTTTTAGAGCTATACCTTTCACTCCCTTAGGTGTATGCCAATACGTGGCTCCCGGTTCGAATACAATCTTTTTATCTAAAAAAGCAAAATCTACAACTTTGCCAAGGATAAGATACTGCTTTTGGTAGTCTATGCCTTCCCGAAATCCCAACTCATTTAGAATTCTTTCAAAACACCTTTCTAAGTCTGTATCGCTGTATTTTGGGGGACTAAATTTCTTTAGATAAATTTTGTATTTTCCGGGAAGTGCACCAAATGGAGTTATAGCCCAAACGTAACCTTCAGGAGGCTCGTGCGTCTCTATGAACTCGATGAATTCTTCTTTAGTGACTATCAATTTCTTTGTTAACGCTTTATGAATGTCATCGTCGCCCAATGAAATTTTAACCATAATATATTATTTTAGCATTTTACATATTTAAATTTTTAGTTTTAGGCGTTATAAGGTTTAATATCGTTATATTTGAATAACGATATGAACAGAAAAGTCATAGCATTCTGCGTTTCACTGCTTCCGCTCATGATTTCCTCTGGCATGGTCTATTCGATTTTGCCGATATACATATCCGACGAACTTAAAGCGAGCAAGGTTGCTGTCGGATTTCTTTTCACAATCGGTGCTCTAACAGGAGTTTTCACATCAATTCTGATCGGAAGGTTATCGGATAAGCTGGGCAGAAAACCGCTGATACTGCTATCCCAACTAGCCTTCGCGATCGTCATGCTCGTCTATTCTCTCATAAGTTACTACATCTACGCTATTCCGATTCACATCCTCGAAGGCTTCGCATGGGCAACCATTGGAACCGTAGCCCCGGCATACATCGCGGATTTAGCTGGCAAGGAAGAGAGAGGGGAATCGATGGGAATATACAACACAGTCTGGAGTTTGGGATGGGTTATAGGCCCGATTTTGGGCGGTTTTCTTGCCGAACTTTTCGGCTTCAGGCTTATGCTCAGATTTGCGTTTCTGATGATAATCGTAGGACTAATTCTGTCAGCTTTTGCGAATTCTCGATGTCAAACAAAACAGCCGTAAACTCCAGCTACGATCAGCAAACAACCCAAGATCGTTCTTCTATCGAAGAATTCCATCTCCTTGATAAAGATGTAGGAGAAGAGAAGGGTGAAGAGAGGATAAATGCTCAATATCGGTTCGACGACGCTGACTGGATAAGAACTGAGGGCGTAATACCTGAGCAGATGCCCCACACCAACAAAGAAGCCAGCAAGGATGAAAAACTTCGCTTCAGATTTCTCAAGCCTGATACCATCCTTAACAAGATATCCCAACACAAATAGCGTAAAGGCTGAGAGGTAGCCTATCGAACTTCCGAAGATCGGATCGTCGTGCAACCTCAGCCCGATCTTGATGACAATAGACGATAAAACCACGAAGATTGCCGTCAACAGTCCAAGCATAACTCCTATAAAATCTCGATTTTTCTTCGGATTTGAGAGAAGGACTATTCCGGAGAATATGAGCGTAGATGCCAAGAACAGCTTCAGCGTTATCTCCTCTCCAATCAGAACTCCGAAAAGTTCCGCGAAATATATCCTCGTAGCGGACAGAGCTGAAGCTACGTTCGCTCCTACTCTCCTTATCGAAGCATAGAAGCAGAGCCTCGCCAAAACGAAGTTCAATATTCCGGCCAATATCATTAGACATATAAAAACCACATCGGCGTAAAACCGCAAGATCAAAGCCGGTAGGAAGAGCAGTGCTGTTGTGGCTATGCTCAAGAAGTTTCCAGTGAAGAGTTCAGCTTTCTCGAAACCCTTTCTAACGAGGATCTGATGGAGGCTAAACAGGATAGGAATCAGGAGGAGTATCATAGTTTGCTCAGGATCTGCTCGAACATCGCAGTCTTTCCTTTGGTTTCGCTCTTTCCGGACTTCAAAGCGTTCAAGATCCCTTCAAGCGATGGATCTTCGATCTCTATTAGCGTCATCCCATAGCCTACGAATTCGGCCTTATGTGCGTCACTGCCAGCAGTTCTCCCCTTTCCAAACCTTCTGCAGAGTAGCTCGGAGAGATAGTTGAATATCCTCAAGCTCTTGGCGTTGAACACTTCGACGCAATCTACGATCTTGAAACAACTCAACCTTACCGCTCCGTGCCTATAAAACTGAAATGGATGAGCTAGGGATGTGATGCCACCGAGTTCACGAACGATCCTAACTGCCTCATTCATCTCGATGCCAGCATCGACATCTCTCTTTATTCCGTAGGCAAGAAGATGGCCTTGGGCTGTCGAGATCTCTATCCCCGGCAGAACTACGATGGGTAAATTCTCCTCCCTTGCGATCTCAAGTGCTTCGAGAGAGCCGTCAACGGTGTCGTGATCGGTGATCGATATAACGTCTATCTTCCTCTCTATCGCAACCCTTAGGATCTCCCTCACAGAACTTCTTCCATCGCTGTGATTGGAGTGAACGTGAAGATCCGCCTTAAGTAGCATCGTTCGAATTGAGTGCAGAAGGTTGAAAGATTTTGCTCAGAACTCAAGACCCTCATCACCGATCAGCGGGGCCCTGTCATCATCGCACTTAATGGATTCAGCTTCGCTGGATTTTAAGCTTTCGAGCTTAAATTTATATTGGCCTCGATCCCAGATAGTTGAGATGCTCAGGATGGATCTAAGAGAGTTCGTCCGACTGAGGAGAATGTTGAATCTTAGGAATCTTGACAGATTTAGCCATCCTAAGCCAATCCTATCCTCCATCTTATCTCAGAAGATAGTCGAGAGAGTCAAGGCGAGGCATCCTATTTACATCAGAAGGCTCGACGAGATTGCGGAGTGCTGGAGAGAGAAGGGCAAACTCCCAAATTGGTTCATAGCACCGCCGATGATAAAGGCAAAGCTTTTAATGAAGGCATTAGGTTTCACCAAGTCCGAAATAAGGAGGTTCACAGCCGATCCAGATCAGATAGAAGAAGAAAGGCTGAAGAAGTTCGTCTGGAAAGCCGTAACGACGGACTTCATATACTCGCCGATAGCCACGAAGTTCCACCACGTAAAGGGAAAGGTAGGTGAAGAGATAATTCGAAGCTGGCTCGAAAACTCTGGAATAGATTTCATGACCGAGGAAGAGCTAAGAAAAGACGGTGGAAAGACCCCTGACTTCTTGCTCGAAAGACCGATGAAAACGGACGGAATGGAAGCGAAGTGGATAGAGAGCAAGGCAATGTTTGGTGATCCAAACACCCACTCACTCTACTGGCGGAGGCAGTATTACGAGTATCTTAAGCAGTTTGGGAGTGGGATGGTTGTCTATTGGTTTGGCCATATCGACGGCCTCTTCCTAGCCTCAACCGGCTCGGAATTCGGAAGACAAAGACTTTTGAACATGAAGATCTACTTGAGCGACGATGGAATGGATTTAGGAAGACCGTTCACCAAGGAGTTCTTAGAAAACATGCTGAGATTGATCGATCTCTTTTACGAAGGCAAAAGGATAGTGATAAAGCCGAACAGATGGGCTGAAAACATTTTAAGCAAGTTAGGATTCGAAATATTGGCCGATGATGAACTGTCGGACCACTGAAGTGTGATGATGCGTTCCTGGTCTGAGGCTCAGTCATACTTAACCACTCTGTAGTATCCGATCCTCGGCGAGAATATCTCTCCGTTCTGCTTGAGCTTAGCTAAGATCTCTTCAACCTTCTGTCTGCTTATTCCCCTTTCCTCAGCCATTCTGAATATCTCTTCCTCCGGCGCTCCCTTCTCATTGCTCTCTTCAAGCTCCTCTATTATCCTCTTGATTATCGCTATTCTATCTCTCTGAGTTGCGGATGTGCCTGTGAACGCGTAATCGATATCTATCTTGCCTGTCTCGGGATCTATGGCTATCTGCTCCAAGCACTTCCTGAATATGCTTATCGCCCTCTCAGCATCCTCGACCGTCGCAACATTGCTGAGTCTCGCTTTGGCCGAAGCTTCCGTGAGCCTCCTCAGAGCTTCGAGCTGTCTTGCGGTAATGGCTATCGTGTTATCCTCCTTGCTCATAGACCTGAGCTTCTTGTAAAACTCCTTAAGCTTTTTCTTAGCTTCCTCATCTATCTTGACATCCTTTATCGTCCTCCTGACATAGAGAATATACTTTCTGAGCAAATCGACTGGAATTTCGGGCATCTTCTCCTCGATATTGTCCGAGAGGATGAAATCCGCGAGCTCTTCATCCTTTCTTTCATCGGGCTCGTCCATTATCACGAAGACCAGATCGAATCTGCTCAGCAGAGGTGGTTCTATGTCTATCTGCTCCACCAACGGCTCGAACTTGTTGAACCTACCCCTCTTTGGATTTGCAGCTGCCAAAACTGAGCATCTCGAGTTTAGAGTTGCGTTGATTCCCGCTTTTGAGATCGAGATTGTGTTGTGCAGGACGAGTCCGTGGGAGACAAAGAGGTGCGTCGGCTCCACGGTCACATCGTAGACCCACTCGGAGTCCTTGTTCGGAACGACCTCGACCTTAACGACCCTTAAAAATCTCAAGTTTCCGTTGATAACGTCCTTTATCTCCTCAAGATCTTTCTCGATCTTAGACAGCTTCTCCTTTGCTTCTTTCAGAATAAATTCGGCGAACGCCCTCAACCTGTAAAGGAAAGTTGAGTAGGGAATTCCGAGCCTCTTTGATATCTTCTTTAAACATACAATCCTCTTGGCGGATTCGAGATCTCCACGCTCCACGTTCTCTTTGATCTCCTTTAGGGTTCTCTCCGCCAAACTCAAGTATTCCAAAAACCTCCTTCTGTGAGCGTTCTGTCCCCTCTTCACGTTGCTCGTCAGGCCACCATCGTTCACGTGAAGGGCGTTCAGGATCCTTCTCAGCTTCACAACGAGATCTTTAGGCACGATATCTCGATGGTTGTCCTTACCCTTGGCAAGCTCTATCAGCCTCCCAATCCTCTCCGCTCTAAGATCGTCCGAAACGATTTCCAAGAACTTCTCCATGCTATCTACGCCGCTTATCACCACCTTGTAGTGCTTTGCTCCATCCTGCTCATACTCATATATGTAGGAGTATATACCCAAGCTGAGCAAGAGATCCTGAAGATCTTCCGCCACGTCCTTGGATGATGCGGAGAATCCCACCCTGTAGTTATCTACGAAACCATCTCCTTTGAAAAATCCGTTTAAGAACGCCTTTTTGGCCTCCTCGTTGGAGGCCATTATCCTCCAAGGTATCCTCTTCTTACGTGCGGGTCTGCAGGAGCACTCCGGGAATATCTCAGGAAACGCTCTTTCGAGCATCGTGTAGAATCGCTTCGAGTTCGTTCTAACGGTATAAAGTCTTCTCGTTCCGGGTCGATCTCTCTTGGTTATGCGATACCTCACGTCGAGCTCTCTCAGCAGAGATACGTATTCCTTTACGAGCTCTTTGTCGGTGTTCGAGAAGCCCACCTCGAACGTCTTCCTGTAGCTGTGGCCTTCTGAAAGCAGGAAGCCCAATAGCTTTGCAAGCCTTGGATCGACGGAGGTGGATTTTTCCAACGGTAAAGCCCTTACGCCGATCGCCAAATCGCCTACCTTAACCTTCTCCGCGGGCTTCTCCCTTATTCCGTTCTCCCAAACCATTATCGGATGCTCTGGAGTTACGGTTATCTCCCTTCCATTGCTGAACTTTATCCTAACGAACTTCTCGGGAGCCCTATGCCTGCTCACCCTGTCCGCCTTAACCCTCACTACCTCCTTCCTTTCGGGATCGTATGCGAGCAGATATAACCCATCAACAGGCAAGATTTCGGTATCCTTCCCTACTATCACCCTTTCCCTATTGGCTTCGATCAGGCCATCGACGAGCTCTCCTATCTTCACTTTCCTCCCGTCCGCCAAGAGGAGTTCGAAATCCTTGTGATAGCTCTGCTGCTCCAATGCCTCCAGAATATACCTTCTATCGTTTTTATTCATCTTTTCGAGCTCGTCTATCAGTGCGATTCCTCTATCCGCCAAAACGAGTGCTCCGGCTTCGATCGTCCACTTTCCATCTTCGCCCTTTACAGCAGTCACCGTAAGTCCCGCTCCTGAGGATGAGTAACCGGTGGTGAGCACTGCTCTTGGAGCGATCTGCTTCACCGCTCTCAGAATCTGAGACTTCGCAACCGATGGATCTCCGACGAGCAGAATGTGAATATCCCCCCTAACCCTCGTTCCGTCAGGATTAACCCTCGAAACCCCGCCGAAGAGTTGGAGGACTATCGCGAGCTTTACAGTCTCATAACCCTTTATCGACGGAGCTATGGATTTCACGAGCAAATCGTATATGTCGGGCCTCTTTGCAAGCTCCCTGATCTTCTTCTTGTCGCTCTCCGTAATCTGCAGACTCCTAACGTCTTGCTGAATATATTCGAGCGAGTTAGCTTCAAGGTAGACATCCAAAATCGCTGAAGAGTTTCTGTCGATCGTCGCTCTCGCTATGCCATTTATTATAACCTTGTCTCCCGGAAGGATTTTTCCGGCAAGTTCGTCCATCAGAACAACCCTGAGAAGGCGGGGTGGTTCTCCGCTGTCCAAATTCTCCGGAAGATCCTGAATCTCAACCCTCTGAACGTTCGTGAGCTTGCACTCGTTTATCTGAAGCTCCATTCTCCCCCTACACTGGCACTTCATGCTCCTCGGAATTTTACTCCCACCTGTTGAGAGTTCGATTACATCTCCGCAAGTCTGACACCTGTAGACGGCTTTAACGACATAGGGCCGGATCTCGGTGATCCTCCTAACTATACCCTCAACTGCGACGAACTTGTTTATGACACTACAATCGATCTGCTTAACCAAAAATCTCCTCGTAGATGGGATGTTCTTGAACCTAACCCTACATCCCGAAAGATCCACATCGTGAATCGTGTGAACGAGACTCAAACCATCCTGAGCGTCTCTAATAACCTTATCGGGATTGTTGAACAGTTCTTCCATCAGCTTCATTTCTCTAAAGTATAGGAGATCCTTCCTAACATCAACATAAAGCGTAGGCTTGTTTCCGTTCTCTACACTCTCCGCCAACTTGTTTATCTCATCCCAATAGTAAGTCTCGAAGAACTCCCTCCACACCTCAGGACTGCTGACCATGACGTGATGAAGTTGGTAAGGATAGGATAAAAATTAAACGGTTCTAATTGTATGGGAGTTTTTTAATCTTAAAAACTTGATCTTAAACATAATTGGCAAGAAGTTGCGGTTGTGACACATCATCGTGGATAACTTGCCAAAAATTACTAGACAGATGAAAGTGCGCCGGCCGGGATTTGAACCCGGGGCAGGGGCTCGGCAAGCCCCTGTGTTACCAGGCTACACCACCGGCGCTTGGAGGTATATTCGCACTGATGTTTATAACGATTGCGGATGGACAATAATATCCTCAACGACGACCCTATGCTCTTCTATGGTTCTGTGAATTTTGTTGATGTATCGTTCAAGCTCGTTTGTTATTATACTGTAACTCGCGGGGTAATTCTCCCTAAGCCAATCCCTAAAGGTTCTCGCCTTCAGATTCAAAAGTTCGATTATATAGTATTCGACAAAATCCTTCGTCTGCTCGATCACGTAACCTAAATCTGTTAGATTCGGTATTACCGGAGCTATGAAGGCATAAGTTCCTATCCCAGCGTCGTGCAACTTCTCTAAAGCTTCAAACCTTCTTTCCATGCTCGGAGCTCTCGGTTCAATTTCTCTCCTCAGCCCCTCATCGAATGAGTTCACCGTTAGCTCGACCTCCACCTTCTCAAGCTCTCTGAGAACATCAGTATCCCCCACAACGAGATCGGATTTGGTCAGAATTCTTAGCTCGATCTTCTTGTTCATGGCCTTCCAAGGTTTACAAGCAAGAGATCGCCAAGGAATACGATATCACCTTTGATGTTCAGTTCTCGGATCTCTGGGACTTCGAGAAGTCCGTTAAGGAGAAGGGTGTCGAGCTGTTAATCGGTCATCCGAGAGGCGGTGCTAAGCTCGCTGGGGAGCTTGGGATTGGACTCGTTAGGGTAGGATTCCCGATATTGGATATAGGGGCAGTTTGAGGCTGTTCGATGAGGTGAACACGATATTGGATACGAGGGTTCCGTGGGATCAGAAGCAACAGTGAGGTGATATCATGAGAATTGCGATGGCTGAATGGAATAAAGAGAAGTTCTCCGCAATCCTAATTCTACTGGGTTTCAGAGCAGTTTTCGGATTTATGAACATTCCTATCGGACTCGAACTTCAGCCGAAGCTCCACCTCGATACGCTGAAAGCTCTCGCAAATCCAACTTTCTTAGCGTTGTATCCCAAGAGCGTCCTCGCATCCTACACGCTGACATTCATAATATTGGCGAGAGTGTTTAGAGATGAACTCGGAAAGAGGTTTGCAAAGTTAGGTTTGGGTTTTCTGATCACAACTGCAATCTTAGGAATCATTTACGAGGAAACCTTGAGAACGTTGGTAGAATACAAGTTCGAGAATGTCATGTCGAGCTCGTTGACGGCCGTGAAGCTAATTCTGATAGCCATTCAATTCGTAGCTTTGCTGTTGTATCTACTGAAGGACGTTAGGTCAGCTTTGATTCCAGCTGGAGCTTGTGCTTTAGCTGGGATACTCGTCGGAGAGACCCTGAACGCTCTGAGCCAGTATCCCTGATAGAGAACACGTCGATTTTGCCAAATGCTGTTCGTTCCGCATCGGCTCCGATAATAAACTTAACCCATCCGAATCCCCTCGCGGAGGTGCAGGGTCTTGCCATGATAACCTGGGCCTTCCTGATCCCGTTGCTCATAGCTTCGGCACTGCCGATATATTTGGTCGCAAAGCCCGAATGATCACTTCAAAACCTTTCCCGTCATCTCGAACCATAGCATCAGATCGAGCTCCGCCAGAGATTTATCCTCATCTTTCGCTATCTTTTTTAACGTCCTTTCGATCTTCTCGTATGATTTGGCACTTACGCTCCTCGGAATTTCTTCAAGGTATCCGTTCTCCTTCAGCCATCTCAAAATGTGTCTGTCGACGATGGCAACGTCCTTCCTTCCGACATTCCTCAAAAAGTGGCTAGCCTCCTTGTATCCCAATCCCCTAACGTTCTTAACCAAAAAAGTCCTTGCTTCGGAGCTCTTCAGCTTTAGAGCTTTCTCGACGATATCAAAATTTTGCAGGGCTTTGAACACGTATTCCGCTTTCCGATTGGCGAACCTAACACCTGCAGACTTCAGAAGTCTCTCGAAATCCTCAACCGAAAGAACCTTCGGATTTAATCTCTCCAAAGACTTTTGAAATCTCAATCCGGCCAAAGCCGAAGAGTTTGCGGTAGATATGCAGAATGCGAGTTCGGTCATTAGAGTGGCCTTCAACCGCAGGTCTATGAAGGGAGAGAAGTCGAATACACTTTCGCCTTTCCTCCCCAACTCCTCGAACTCTTCGAGTCTTCTCTTGATGATCGCATCGACGTCCATAAATATCGATCCGAAGATGGACACGCATGATCCTAATAGATTACGAAAGGTGCGACTCCTGTGGGGAGTGCGTTAGGGGTTGTCCGGCCAAAGTTCTCGAATTTCTTGAGAGTAGTGTGGTGGTCGCAAATCCGCAGGACTGCTTGGTGTGCTGTTATTGCGTGGAAGTGTGTCCTAAAGAGGCCATCAAGGTGGAGGGTTGCTGAACCTCAGCCTAAGCTTCATCAGATCCTCCTTGATCTCCACATTTAACCCCATGTTCTTGAAGACCTCCTCCAAGAACATCTTCACAAACTTCTTCGTAGCTTCATGGTTAAGAACAAGAGTCCACTCTCCGTTTTTAGCGTTGATCCTAAAGAAGTTACAAGCTTCGAGCCTTTCGAGGATGTATTTAGCATCCTTCCCTCTAAACTCCTCCGCATGAGCTCTCGCAACCTCTCTGTGAGTCTCCCAAAACTTATCACTTTCAGGATGCGTCTCGATGAACTTGAGAAATGCTATCCAGTGATCTATGTCCAGTATTAAGTGTTCCCCCTCAGCGGGCATATCGACGTAAGTCTTAACCTTGTTCCTGTCGTAGTTTTCGAGCTCCTGATAATCGTGATAAAATCTCAAAGCTCTCCTTATCAATTCGCTTTGAGAGTTTATAAACTTCTCCTTAAGACGATTGAAGATCTCATAACTCTCCTCATCGAGTGCTACGATCACTCTAATCGGATTCTTCATGCTAAATGTTTTTGCAAGAAAGTCACAAAAATTGTGAAAAATTATCAGGAATTAAGCAAAAATATTAAAAAATTTTTAAAAAACGTTGCTACTTTTGGTGGTGTTATGATACTGTTGATGAATTATAGTAGTGAATCCACAACCTAAGAGAAATTTCGAGCATTTCGAAAGATTTAGAGAATTTGATGGTTTTTCTGGCAAATCTAGGGTTATCATTTCTT
>Ga0256842_1001401_pt1 | contig 19301 bp, 18 predicted proteins | sample 4559240metaG_FD_185973 | JGI IMG/M metagenome (GOLD analysis project Ga0256842, IMG submission 185973) | Hydrothermal vent microbial communities from Guaymas Basin, Mexico - 4559-240 | ecosystem: Environmental > Aquatic > Marine > Hydrothermal vents | place: Mexico: Guaymas Basin | collected... | reverse complement strand
ACTGGTAAAACTATTATGGCAGATATTAAAAGAAATTGCCATTATCGTGATGATTTTACTGCTGAATTATTTGAGCAAAAGGTTGATGGTTAAGGTTTCTTTTATATTTCGTGGGATTTACCTACATCAGTTGTCAAAAAATCATAGAATTATAAAAAAAATAGTAAAATTTAGATAGAATGGATATGTAAAATATACTTATTTATATTTTATAAATTACACAAGGAAATAATTATGGGTTCAAAAAGAGATATGCTAGATTCTGAGCTAAATGATAATAGTATTGATGAGATAGTTCATGAAGATAGAAGAAAAATGAAAAATGAAAATAAAAATGAATCAGATAAAAGAAATAAAAATAGTAAATCTAAAAAAGTTGCTGTTTGGATAAAAGAGGAAGTGATTCAGTATGAGGATGAACTTAAAAAGCTCCAAATTGAAATTTTAAAGATGCAAAACCATATTAAAGAGACTGGGCAGAAAGTGTTGATGATTTTTGAGGGTCGTGATGCTGCTGGGAAAGGTGGTACTATTAAAAGAATTACTGAACACCTTAATCCTCGTGGAGCTAGAGTAATAGCACTTGATAAACCGAGTGATATTGAAAAAACGCAATGGTATTTTCAAAGATACGCGCACTATTTACCATCTGCTGGAGAGATAGTTCTATTTGATAGAAGTTGGTATAACCGTGGTGGTGTTGAGCCAGTTATGGGGTTTTGTACACAAGAGGAGCATAAAGAGTTTTTACATGAGGTACCAGAGTTTGAAAAAATGCTAATAAACTCAAATGTAAAAATATTCAAATTTTATTTCTCTGTATCAAAAGAGATGCAAGAAAAAAGATTCGAGAAAAGAAGAACCGATCCTCTAAAACAATATAAACTTTCGCCTGTTGATGAACTATCACAAGGGCTTTGGGATAAATATACAATCGCAAAATACTCAATGCTGTTAGCATCTCATACCGAATATGCTCCATGGACAATTATCCGTTCAGATAATAAGAAAAAGGCTCGCATAAACTGTATAAAACATATACTTACTAACTTTGATTATCCTAATAAAATAAAATATAAAAACCTTAAAGTAGATAAAGAGATTCTAATCGATGCAAATGATGAGATTAGAATTATGGAAACAGAGATGTCTTTAAAAAAGAACTCTTAAAATATGCTACCTAACTTTTAGGTAGCCCAAATTTTTGAGTAACTAGTTCACCCTCATCATTAAAAAACAGATAGTAAAGTTTATCTTTTTTAACACTAAGACCAGCTAAATATCTAAGTGCCAAATTTGATTGAAGAGATGCTATATGCATAACTATTGGTGCAGCTATCCCCTCTGGGGTTTTATCTACTATTTTAAAGGAATCTCCAAAAGAAGATTCATCTATAAAAGCTACTTGACCATGAAATGCTTCAACACTTCCATAAACCCAAGGAGTACTTTTACTTTTTGCATATTTGTCTATCTCAGCTCTTGTAGGGAGATTATCAGTGGCATCTATTATTAAATCTACCTCTATATTTTTTTCACTCCAAACATTAAAATCACAATTATGAGCTATTGCTGTTACAAATGGGCATCGCTGTTGGAGAATCTCTACATTTACTAATGCTTTGTTTTTTCCCTCATCACCAATTTTAAAGGCAATTTGTCTATGAATATTATGATGACTTACTTCATCAAAATCAACCATATGAATCTCACCTATTCCACTAGCACCCAATGCAAAGGCTATTGAACTACCAAGTCCACCAGAACCAATAATAACAATTTTTTGAGTTTGAAGTTTTTTTTGAGTTTCTTCTCCCCATAGTTGTACTTGCCTATGAAAATAATTCATCATAAATTTATCCTTTTTATGCTCTCTTGAAATCCCCAAATTCTACGAGATTCTACCACTTCTGTATGGCTAATATCAACAAGCATTAACTCCTCTTTATTACCTAAATGTTCAAGTAATTCACCATTTGGTGAAGCTAAAAGAGAATCTCCATAAAATTTCCAAGTAAAATTTTTATCTTGATATTCACCTATTCTATTTGCTCTTAAAATATAACAATTATGTGTAAATGCACGAGATAAAATTAAATTTTTCCATCTATCATAAGATTCAAATGTTGAGATACTTGGTAATAAAACACAATCAATATTCTTAGATGATATTTGGGTAAACATCTCATCAAAATGTAATTCAAATCCACACATCAAAGCAAATTTAATACCATCTACTTTAAAGATTAAAGGTGATTCTAACTCTTTCTTTTCATTTGCAAAAAATTTATCTTCATTCCAATGTGGATAATTTATAAAAAGTTGTTGATGATAATATGATGTTGATGATGGAGCAAATTTAACAATAGTTTTATAAACCATCTGTTTTTTTACTATAACCAATGGAGCAACCAACACCATCCCATATGTTGTTGATAACTCTTTTAAAATTTTAATCTGATGATTTGCTTGTTCTTTGATCATACTAATAGACATCTGTTCAAGTTCTTTGAAGAATGGATTTAAAATATACTCACCAAGTACTAAAACTTTTACACCCTGTTTATGAGCGATTCGAATAAAATTATATAATTTTGTAGAACTCATCCCTTGTGATGGGAGTTGAAGTACTGCTATACGCATTTAGATACTCTTTATTTGAGTTATTTTGATTTGTGCATCTTCTAACATCTTTTGAGCATCAGACAACTCTTTCATACCTTTTTCATAAGCTTTTACACTCTCTTGAAGTGTGATTTCAGGATTCATAAGTGTTTCTAAAATCTTTTTTGAACTCTCTAATTTTGTTTCAAAATCTTGCTTAGCCATCTAATACATCCTTAATATATTTATCAAATTTTTCTAACTCTACTAAAAAAGCATCATGCCCATAACCACTATCTACATCCGTATAATAATGATTTTTATTGCCAATCTCATTTAAAACATTATCAATCTCTTTCATCTCAATATTTTTAAATAAAAGGTCATTTTTAAAACTAATGAGATGAAGTTCAGCTTGGATTTTTTTCATAGCCTCTTGAAGTGAATCAAAACCTCTTGATAAGTCAAAAATATTTATAGCTTTTGTTATATAAAGATAAGCTAGAGGGTCAAACCATTTCGTAAAATTATGCCCATTATACTCTAAGTAAGATTCCACTTGAAACTTACCAAAAAGTTCATAAAGACCATCAGTTCGCTTATACTCTCTTCCAAATTTACTCTGCATAGATTCATGAGATAAAAAGCTAATATGCCCAGCCATACGACCAATAGCCATACCCGACAATCCATCTTTGGAAATAACCTCAGGATCATAATAACCCTGTTTAAAATCAGGATCTTTTAAAATCGATTCTTGAGCAACCTTATTAAATGCTATTGCCCACGGTTGAGTTGCATAAGTTGCAGCCATAGAGATGATTTTTTGAGCAAAGTTTGGGTAGTGAATCGCAAACTGAAGAGCTTGCATCCCACCCATTGAACCACCAATTATTGCATATACTCTATGTATATCTAATCTATCAAAAAGGATTCTCTGTGCTTTTATCATATCTTTTATAGTTACTACTGGAAATGTATAACGGTAATGATTTTGATGTGGTTGTTGCAAACTCATAGGACCAGTAGAACCAAAACAACTTCCAATTACATTGGAACATATTACAAAATACTTATCAGTATCTATCGCTTTACCTGAACCAATCAGTCCATCCCACCAACCAGCCTTTGTCTCACCCTCATAAACCCCTGCACAATGGTGTGAACCAGTAAGGGCATGACAGATAACAACTACATTACTTTTATCTTCATTTAGTTCACCATATGTCTCATAAGTAATATCATATGGCTCTAAAATACGACCACTCTCTAAGTAAAGTGGATTAGTAAAATGCTCTGTATGTGTTTTTAGATTTAAAGACAAATTTGTAGCTCTCCGTAAGAAATAATTGTGACATTTTAGCGAAAATGACTTAATACTAATTTGATTAGTTTAATTAATGTCACGATAAAAAGAATCAGGTGATAAAAATCCACCACTTTTACAAAAAAATCAAAATAGAAAGATAAGCTTTTAAAAGCCTATCTTTCTATATTTAATCCTCTCTTTTATAATCCAAAACACCTGCAACAGATTCTTTATCATTTATAAGAAGTTCTATCTGTTGTTTTACTTTTTCATATCTATACTGCTCTTTAAAGCCCATAATTCTACCACCAGAAGCATTAGGATGCCCACCACCATTTGCCCACTCTTTTGCTATTAGTGCAACACTTACTTTAAAGTTTGCTCTTAAACTCATAGCACCTCTAAAACTAATATCTACAATAAAATCATACTCAGGATAAGCAAGTAAAAAGCCATTTCCAATTATAGATGTATTTCCAACTCCATAACTAAGGTAACCTTTATATCCTTTGTAATAGATAGTATTTGTTTTTCTTTTGCTACCAAGAAGTTCAACAACATATTTTGTTGCTAAATTATCTAAAGTATTATCTTCATCTATTTGAAAAAACTGTTTTTTTAGTTTGTGAATCTTACAATCAAGTAATATAGGTGCATTCTCTTCATTTTGATATTTACTTGCTTCTATTAAAAGAGAAATTTTGTAGTCAGAATCTTCCTTTGCAAACATTACACGACTTAACTCTCTCGTTTCATTGATAAGTCTCATACAAACCTTACCATATTCAAAGTTCTCAACCTCATCAAGTTTCCATAAATCAACAGCATTTACAACATCTACAAATTTTTCTAACCACTCTGGTTCATTAAATTCAAAGTTTTCTTTTACATAATCATATACAATTTTAGTCGCACATCTCTCAACATCAAGATAATACCATTTATATTTTTTTGCACTCTCTTCACCACTTCCATGATGGTCTAGTAATGTTAAAATTACACTATCTTTTTTAGCTTGATTAAGTTTTATAACCTCATTATTTAACCATCTTGATTCATCAGCAGTAAGATTCAAATCACTTATTAAAATTAAAGCATTTTTCTTATTTTTCCTGATGTTATCTAGAATCATCTCTAGCTTTTGCTTTACCTCTGCACCATAATTTGCATTATAGTTTGTTATTGTATATGGAGTAAATTTCATCACTAATTGACAACTGTAACCATCTAAATCAATATGTGACAGATGGTGTACTTCTCTATTTTTCATTTTTTTCCTTTAATTTATTGAATTGTTATAGAACCCATAACTTCAAATGTTGCACTTGAATCTATCTCTGCATGTGATAATATCACAACATCAAGAGAGAATCTTTCATAAATATCTGCTATCCCTTTTCTTAGAGATGGGTCAACAATTATGACAACTGGAGATACACCTTTTTGAAGTAACTCTGCTGCTTTTGTACTTGTTGCTTGTATAAGAGCATTAATCTCATTTACATTAAGTAAAAGATTCCTAACACCATCTTGCTCTTGTGATTTTTCTAACATCATCTGTTCTGAGTTAGTATCAAATGTTAGAAGTCTGATAACTCCATCTTCACTAGAATACATCTGTGTAATAACTCTTGCTAACTTAGCTCTTACTTGTTCAGTAATAATATCTACATTTTTTGTAAACTCTGCTATATCGGCGATTGTTTCCATAATAGTAAGCATATCTTTTAGAGGAATCTTCTCATGAAGAAGTGCTTTAAGTACTCTTTGAATGAGTCCAATTGAAGCAACTTTTAGAACATCATCAACAATAACAGGAAAATCAACCTTAATCTTATCAATAAGAACTTGAACCTCTTGACGAGTAAGAAGATCCTCTGCATTTTTCTTTATAAGTTCACTCATATGAGTAGATATAACAGTAGATGGATCAACAACTGTATAACCATTAATTATAGCATCCTCTTTTTGATCAGGAAATATCCATATAGCATCTAGCCCAAAAGCTGGTTCTTTTGTAGCCTCACCTTGAATCTCACCAGTAGCCATTCCACTATCCATAGCAAGAAATTTATCAGGAACAATTTTACCCTCACCTATCGAGATACCTTTTAGCATTATTTGATACTGTTGTGGTTCAAGATGAAGATTATCTCTAATCCTAACCTGTGGCATTAAAAAACCAAAATCACTCGCTATTTTTCTCCTCATTGACCTAATTCTCTCTAAAAGATCTCCACCTTGACTATTATCTGCAAGTCGTATAAGTTGATAACCTAGTGTTAGCTCTAACATCTCTACTTTTAAAATATCCTCTAGTGCTTTCTCTTCATCTTTAGCTATCTCTTCATTACTCTTTTGAGGTTTAGCATGTTCTTGCTCTTTTTTCATCTGCTCTTTGGACTTAGTACCTAAAATATTTTCTACATCTAAAATACTCAATTCACCTTTTTCATACTTATATATAGACCAACCAAGAACAGCAAATAAAATACCTACTAATCCCATAGAAGCAGTAGGAAGACCAGGAACCATAGCAAATAGAATCATAATTGCACCAACTATCATCATAATTTTTGCATTACCCATCATCTGGTTAATTGCACCCTCTGCAAAGTTATCATCTTTATCACCAGATGAACGAGTAATCATAATACCTGTGGCTGTTGACATTATAAGTGCTGGAATCTGACCAACTAAACCATCACCAATAGTTAAAAGAGTAAAAGCTGAGGCACTATCTCCAACACTCATATTATGTTGAAAAACTCCAATAAGAAATCCACCAATGATGTTAATAAGTGTAATAATAATTCCGGCAACAGCATCACCTTTTACAAATTTAGAAGAACCATCCATTGCTCCATAAAAATTGGCATCTTGTAGAATCTCTCCACGGCGTTGTTTTGCCTCTGCATCATCTATCAATCCAGCACTTAAATCGGCATCAACTGCCATCTGTTTACCAGGCATTGAATCTAGTGTAAATCTTGCAGCAACCTCAGCAACCCTTGTTGAACCCTTAGTAATTACCATAAAATTTATTAGAACCAAAATAGAGAAAACTATAATACCTATAACAAAATTTCCACCTACAACAAAATCACCAAAGCTTGTGATAATACTACTAACATTTTCAGTTCCCTCATGACCATGACTAAGAATCATCCTTGTAGTGGCAACATTTAGAGACAACCTAAATAGAGTTAGAATTAATATTAAAGTTGGGAATGTTGTTAAATCAGTTGGTTTTGGAACATATAAAGATATAAGTAAAATTAAAACAGCCATCGCCATTGAAATTGTTAGTAATATATCCAGCATTGCTGATGGAAGTGGAACTATAATAATTGCTAAAATTGACATTACAAAAAGAACTACACTTAAATCTTTTTGACCAAGTAAAAAATTTAATGTATGTCCAACTTGTTGTTTTAATGTTGCTTTTCTTGCCAATGAATTACTCTAAAATATCTGATAATGTTAATTCTGATAAAAATAGATCTATCTTACCTTGAAGTTTATTTAGAAAAGGCCATATAGAGCATAAATTTGCTTTTTCAGATGGACAATCTGCTAATGATGGTGAACACTCAAAAACAGCTGGTGCTTTCCCCTCAACAGCAGACATAACATCAAGCATTGCAATTTGAGAAGGTTTCATATCTAATAAAAAACCACCATTTACACCCTTAAAGGATTTTAAAATACCTTTTTTTGCCAATGCTTGTAGTATTTTTGCAAGGAAACTTTTTGATATAGCCAACTCTTTTGACAAAGTTTCACTATCCATTGGAGAATCTACTTTTGAAATAACGATTAAAGATAATATTGCATATTCACTAGCACGAGTTATTAACATAGTTTTTACTTTCTATTTATATATATTTTAGATGTTGATTATAGCAAAAAAAATAAATTTCTTGCTTAGTTACATATCTCAGATAGTTTTTCAATAACTACACCGTTATCTTTTATAAACTTTGAAATTGTTTTAGAATGTGTATGTTCATACTCTTTAGCATAAACTATTCTTTTTATTCCACTTGCTATTAAATTTTTACTACACTCACTACATGGTTCAAGTGTTACATATATTGTCGCACCATCAATTGATATACCCTCTTTTGCTGCCCAAATAATTGCATTCATCTCAGCATGAATCTCATAAGTTTTAGACCATTCATGATGTTCACTTGTATACTCACCATCCCAATAATCACAACAGTTGGTAAAACCAGCTGGTGTACCATTGTAACCTGTACTTAAGATTCTACCATTCTTTACAATTACAGCACCAACTTGTTTAGACACACATTTTGAAGCAGTTGCTAATTCTAAAGCAATATTTATAAAATTTTCATCACTTAACATCTTTTATACTCCATTTCTATTGTAATATTATTTAGCATATTCAACAGCTCTACTCTCTCGTATAACATTTACTTTTATATCACCTGGGTACTGAACTTTTTCTTCTATCTCTTTAGCTATCTCTTTAGCCATTAAAATAGATTCATCATCATTAATTAAGCTTGCATTTACAAGTACCCGAATCTCTCTACCAGCATTTATAGCATATGCTTGTTTTACACCATTATAACTAGAAGCTATCTCCTCTATTTCAGTAACTCTTTTTAAGAAACTTTCAAGAACCTCTCTTCTAGCACCTGGTCTAGCAGCTGATAATGCATCTGCTGCACAAACTGCACCAGATTCAACACTTGTAATCTCTTCATGTCCATGATGAGCATAAATAGCATTTATAACTATACTATGCTCATTATAACGGTTACAAATATCTGCACCTAAATCAACATGATTTCCATCGCTATCATGTGTCAGTGCTTTACCTATGTCATGTAAAAGCCCTGCTCTTTTTGCAAGTCTTACATCACCACCCATCTCAGCAGACATAACACCAGCTAAGTGTGCTACTTCAAGAGTATGAGCAAGTGCATTTTGACCATAACTCGCACGGTATCTTAGTCTTCCTATAAGTTTCATAAGCTCTGGATGCATCACACCAACATTCATATCTGCTACAAGCTCTTCACCCTCTCTAAGGATTCCAGCTTCAAACTCATCACTAACTTTTTGAAAAATTTCCTCAATTCTAGCTGGTTGAATCCTACCATCTGCTATTAATAATTGAAGTGATTTTGTAGCTATTGCTCTTCTATATAGATTAAAACTACTTACTAATATCGCATTAGGAGTATCATCTATTATAATATCTACACCCATAAGTGTTTCAAGGGCTTTAATATTTCGACCCTCTTTACCAATAATTCTACCCTTCAATTCATCGTTATCAAGATGAACTAAATTTGTAAGTCTCTCCGATGCAAATTCTCCAGCAAAACGGCTTGTTGCCTGTGCTAAAATATAATTAGCTTTCTTTTTTGCCTCTTTTTTCGCTTCAATCTCATATTTTCTTACTATATGAGCTATCTCACCACGAGATTTTTCCTCTATTTTTTCAAGTAAAATAGCTTTAGCTTCATCTTTTGTCATCCCTGCACAATGTTCTATTGCATGAAGTGCTTCATCTATTTTATTTTCATATTTTCTTTTTAAAGAGTTTATTGATTTTTCAGTTCTCTGTACATTTACTAATTTTGACTTTAAAACTGTACTATCATTATGAAGCTTTGCCTCTTCATTTAATTTGTATCTTTTAAAAGTTTCTTCTTTTGTAATTACATCATTTTCTCTTTGAGATAAATTTGCTTTAGCTCTTTTCTTAGCATCTTCATATCGTTTTGTAGCTTCTAACTCTATCTCTTTAGATTTTATATTTGCTTTTTGCAAAAGTGCATGTGCTTCATTTTCAATTACAATAGCTTTAGCCTTAGCATGATCTGTGTAAATATCAAAATTTGCATTAGTAATTTTTTTAGAGATGAAAAAACCAGCAAGCCCACCAATAGTGACTATTCCACCACCTAATAGTAGTTCGTTTAACATCTAGTATTTCCTCTTATTGATAACTCTTTTTTTTGGAGTAAGTAGTAAATCACATGAGATGTCATAAGAATCACAAATCATACTTTTCGTGTAACAAAATTCAGATTGTATAAAAATAATATATGGTTTATTTTTTAGAGTTTCAAAAAAACGATCATACATACCTTTTCCGAAACCTATTCTTTGTAAATTTTTATCTACTCCAACTGTGGGAACTATCGCAATATCAATTTTATTTATATTTCTTAAACTATTACCCGCTTCAGAAATTCCAAATTTCTTCCGTGTTAAGGGTAACCTAAATGGTACCATCTTAAAACTTTCCCCTTCCATAAATGGGATATAAATCTGATTATTCTTCCTTAGAATATTTAACGACCTTTTTATATTTATCTCCATTGGAAGTGGATAATAAAATAAGATTCTTTTATTCTTTTTCCCTTTTAATTCTTTTAAAATTTTATTATTAACTTTAGCACTACGGTTGTAATACTCATAATCTTTAATACCTTGTATCTTTTTAAAACACTCTTCTCTAAACTTAATTTTTGTCATTTTTTATTCTCATATTTTATTGATTTAAACATTTTACATCAAAATTAAAAACGAACTTATAAACTAGTTAAGTCTCTTAAAATATACAAATGGTTATAATCCGATTCTATACTTAAAAAGAACAAAGGATTATGATGTTAAAAAAATCAGTTTTACCTATAATAATATTAGTTTCTTTACTCCTTAGTGGATGTACAGATAAAAAACAAGATGATGTTTCAAAAGCAAATGAGATAATATCATCAAATGAATATCTATTGAGAGGATTAGACGATACTGAATATATGGTTAAAAAAGGTCAAGATGGATTTAATCTTGAAAACAAAAAAGATAAAATAATAATTTTTGATATTTTTGCCACTTGGTGTCCACCTTGTCAAAAAGGAGCTTCACATCTAAGTTCATTACAAGAAAAATATAAAGATAATTTAGTAGTTATTGGAGTAACTATTGAAGAAAATCTACCAAATTCTAAACTTTTAGATTTTAGAAAACAGTTTGATGCTAAATATATTTTAGTAAATTCTAAACAAAATCGACCTCTAGCAGATGCTATTGCAACTCAATTAAAATTAGGCAAGAGATTCCCTATCCCTGTTGTTGCAATGTATAAAAATGGAAAACTAATAAAACACTATGTTGGTAGAATCAATGAAGAGTTTATTCAGAGTGATATTAATATAGCTTTAGGAAAATAATTATATGTTTGGATTTATAAAAAAGTCACTTCAAAAAACTGTTGAAGCGATAAAAACGATAGCACCTAAAAAAAAGATAAGTTTTACAAAAGATGAATTAGAGGATATTTTACTAGAAGCAGATGTTGAATATGCTTTAGTGGAGATTATTTTAGATCAAACTTATCAAGAAAAAATAACAAGAGATATTCTTCGTTCTAAATTACTAGCAACTCTTGCATACACATCTTATAAAGAGCCAGAGTTTACAACCCCTTTTGTTGAGCTTATAGTTGGAGTTAATGGAGCTGGTAAAACTACTACTATCTCTAAATTAGCTCAAAAGTATAAAAATGATGGGAAAAAAGTAATACTTGGTGCTGGAGATACCTTTCGTGCTGCAGCGATAGAGCAACTTACTTTATGGTCTCAAAGATTAGATATTCCTATCGTATCTTCAAATCAAGGTCATGATAGTTCTGCTGTTGCTTTTGATACTATCGATTCTGCAAAAGCAAAAGGGTTTGATAATGTAATCATTGATACTGCAGGAAGATTACATACACAAACAAATTTAGCAAATGAGCTTAAAAAGATAAAAAGAGTTTGTGAAAAGGCACATCAAGGTTCACCACATAGAACACTTTTAATCTTAGATGGTACACAAGGTAACTCAGCTATTGCACAAGCAAAAGCATTTGATGAGATGATAGGTATAGATGGTATTATAATTACTAAACTCGATGGAACTGCAAAAGGTGGTTCTGTATTTAGTATAGCATATGCACTTGAACTACCAATCCTTTTTATAGGTACAGGTGAACAACCTGAAGATTTAGTCCCTTTTGACAAATATGAATTTGTTGATGGTCTACTTGATGCTCTTTTTGTAGAAACAAAGGAAGAATAAACACTAAAAATATAACTCTAAAGTTATATATATTATTATTCTAGTATAATTAATTTAATAATTTAATATAATAAGGGTTTCTTATGCTAACAAAAAGAGTTAATATACTTTCAGAATCAATCACTATTGCAATTACTACACTTGCTCAAGAACTTAAGGCTGAAGGGAAAGATATACTTAGTTTTTCAGCTGGTGAACCAGACTTTGGTACACCTCAAGTTATTAAAGATGCAGCAATTAAAGCTATCAATGAAAATTATACAAAATATACTGCTGTTGATGGTTATCCTATTTTAAGAGAAGCAATTGCTCATAAACTTAAAAGAGATAATGGCTTAACTTATGCTACAAACCAAATTATGGTAAATAATGGTGCAAAGCACTCACTATTCAACCTTTTCTCAGCAGTTATCGAAGATGAGGCTGAAGTTATTATCCCTTCACCTTACTGGGTTACTTATCCTGAACTGGTTAAATACTGTGGTGGTAAAGTTGTTGAGATAGAAACACACGATACAGATGGTTTTAAAATCACTCCTGAGCAATTAAAAAATGCTATCACTGATAAAACAAGAATGTTAATTCTTACAACTCCATCAAACCCAACTGGTTCTATCTATACAAAAGATGAGTTAGTTGCACTTGGTAAAGTTTTAGAGGGTACTGATATTATCGTTGCTTCTGATGAGATGTATGAAAAACTAACTTATGAGGGAACATTTACTTCATGTGCTGCTGTTAGTGAAGATATGTACCAAAGAACTGTAACTATCAATGGTCTTTCTAAATCTGTTGCTATGACTGGTTGGAGATTTGGCTATATGGCAGCTGCAAATACGGAGCTTATTAAAGCTACTAAAAAACTTCAATCTCAAAGCACATCAAATATTAACTCTATTACTCAAATGGCTGCTATCGCTGGTCTTGATGGTTCTGCTGATTCTGATATTGCTATGATGAAAAAAGCATTTATTGAGCGTCGTGATGAAGCTGTAAAACTTATGAATGAGATTGATGGTTTAAGTGTTCTAAAACCTGATGGTGCATTCTACCTATTTGTAAATATTAAAGATATTACTAATGATTCTCTTACATTTGCTAAAGAGTTATTAGATAAAAAACTTGTAGCTGTTGTTCCAGGTGTTGCTTTTGGTAGTGAAGGTTATTTCAGACTTAGCTTTGCTACTGATATTGATACTATCCGTGATGGAATCTCAAGAATTGCAGAGTTCGTAAAAGAGTTTAAAGCATAATTTACATAAATAAATAACTAAGATTATTATCTTAGTTATTTAACTTTTAAGCACTAAGTAATCTCAGTGCTTCTTTTACAATACTAGCTGTATCTTCCCCAGTACATAAACCAAGAGCTTTTGATATTTTAGCTTTTGTAAATCCTAAAGATTCCAATGCTTCACTAGCCTCATTAAATGATTGTGTTTTTGGAGAATCTGTTGAACTTAATAACTCAACATCGAAACCATTTAATTCAACAAGGATTCTTCCTGCACTTTTTGGTCCAATACCTGGTACTTTTTTAACGCCATTCATATCTTTATTGTTAATAACTGTTGCAAATTGAGATGGTGTGTATGTTGAACAAATTGCCATTGCCACTTTTGGGCCAACACCATTTATCTTTATTAATCTTTGAAATAATTTTTTCTCACTCATCTCTAAAAAACCATAAAGCAACTGAGCATCTTCTCTAATAATTTGTGAGATAAAAAGTTTCAACTCTCCACTCGGAAGAGCCGAAAAAGTATGTAAAGATATAAAAACTTCATATATGACACCTTTGGCTTCTATATGAATAAATGTTGGTTCTTTGTACTCTATATTTCCTTTTAATCCTACTATCATTCTTTTACCGCCTTTATCTCAAATGTTCCCTCTTCAACTTCAACAATTGCAAAGATTCTATCTTGTGATCCCTCTTTAGGGTGAAATTTAAGCACTGTTGGTGGATTAACTAATTTGAAAACTAATTCATTATGCCCTATCCATCTATCACGATTTATAATTCTTGAATCAAATATATTATCTTGAAATGATAATGTTCTTGTTGTTTGAAGTTTAAGCTCATCATTTTTTATTAAATCATTCTTTTTCATCTCTTTTAAATTTTCTGTAACCTTTTGAAATTGTTTATATTTATTTACAAAAGCTTGTGGCATTTTTACACCATTTTTTTTATAGTGTAATAAACGCTTTTTTATATCCTTGAAAGAAGTTTCATTATCATTAACTATTTTTTGGGTTAGCTCTATCTCTTTTTTTAGATTCCTTACTTCAATTTTTAGCTTTTTTATTTGATCTTCATTCTCTTGTAAATCATCATTTATATCTTTACTTAAAATTGGATCTATTGTAAATGTGTTCTCACTTCCCTGAAGTTTTTTTATCTCTATTAATCTAGATGCAGTAGCTTTTACATTTGATGCACACAAATCTATGGTAATCTCATTAGCACTAATTTTTCCACCTAGTGCTTGAGCAATACCAACTATATCTCCCTCAACTATACCATGTTCAAGTCTAGTTATATGTATATTTTTTCCCTTTGCTATACCCTTGTGTACATTAATATCTAACTCCTCTGCAACTATTTCGGCGGTCCTATGTGTTTGCCCACCAATAGTTGCTTTTATAGCTACAACTTTAGCACTTGAACCAACATTACCATCTATTTCAATTTTACTCACTTCAACACTCATTCCAGTACCAATAGCATCTTTTACCATATCTTTTTCTTGAACATTGATAAGAACATCAGAATCTAAACCAGTAGATATTGAGCCTGTTGTTTTAAAACTTATCTCATCAATTGCAACATCTGTTTTAATCAAATACTCTTTATTTTCTAAAGTTATATATCCATTTTCATTTGCAAAATATTTAATATATTCAGATGTTTCCTCTTTTCTTATAGTATCATTAATAGTGAAATCTATTTCATTCTTTATAATTGGTTCTTGTGGCGTAATAATTTTACCACGACAATCTCTACCAACTTTACCCTTTTTAGCTTTTATATATTCTATTAAAAGTTCATCTTTTCTTACACTATTAATATATCCACGAAGAGAATAATCGACTTTTTTGTTATCGTCTAACTCCTCTTTTTTGTCATAATGGATAATAAGTTCAGCATCAACTGTTAATGTAGGTTCGTGACTTTGAGCAACCAACATTGTCTTAGTATCTTTAAAAGCTTTATCACCTTCTCTTCTCACTAATCCAGATATTCTATCTATCTCATCATCAACCATATCGTCAAATATATTAAGTAAAATACCTGCTTTTAGCTTACTTTTATTTATAAGTATTAATAATTCTTTTCCAAATTGGCTACTATAAGTAATTTTAGAACCAGCCTTTATACTTAGATAAATTTTACATTTAGAGCTATTTGCTCCTATCACTGTTTTAAAATTAGTAAATATATTTTTCTCTTTAGACTTAGAAAAAATTTCTATCTCATATACCTGTTTAATCTGAAAATCATAATTTAATAATACTGTCTTATCATCTATTTCATGTAATATATTTGAAGATATTTCTTCCCATTCAACTTCCTTTTTATCTTCATTTATTCTTGTAAATGTTTGAATACCAAGTATATTAAAATCAATATCTTCTAATTTTTGACCATTAGCTTTTGCAATTTTTTTCAATTCAAATAAAACATTTTGTGTACGAACAACAGTTGGCTTGATTTTTTTTGAAACAGATGTTTCAGATGATGAACCAAAAAATGACATGCTTACCCTACTTCATATAATTATTATATTTTTTTTATTTGTTGATTTTAACAAAAAACTTGTTAAAATCATGTAAAATAATTATACAAGTACAAAAAGGAATTTATGTTTAAGGCAATTTTTACCAACAGTTTCGGAATTTTAGTTTCAAGAATCTTAGGATTTATAAGAGATCTTTTGACAGCATCTGTTCTTGGTGCGAACATATATAGCGATATATTTTTCATAGCATTTAAACTACCTAACCTTTTTCGTAGAATCTTTGCTGAGGGTGCTTTTACTCAAGTATTTATCCCTGCTTTTGCAAAAACGAATCATAAAGGGGTATTTTCTGCCAATATTTTTATAGTTTTTTTATCTATCATATTTTTTATTACTATGATTGTAAACCTACTTCCATCACTAGCCACACAAGCGATAGCCGTAGGATTTGATGAAAAAACAATAGAGTTAGCCTCCCCCTTTGTAGCAATAAATTTTTGGTATCTACCACTTATATTTGCCGTTACTTTTTTAAGCACAATGCTCCAATACAAAAACCATTTTGCCACCTCAGCATTTTCAACTGCCCTCCTCAACCTTTCACTCATTTTAGCTCTCTATTTTTCACAAGATAAAACTCAAGGTGAGATAGTTTATTATTTGAGTTGGGGTGTAGTTGTTGGTGGTATTTTACAACTAGCTGTTCATATTTTAGCCATATATAAAATGGGATTATCAAAGATTCTCATCGGTGGATTTAAACATCTAAGAGTAAAATCAAAAATTATAAAAAGAGATACAAAAGAGTTTAGAAAACAGTTTTTTCCTGCTATGTGGGGAAATTCAACGGCACAAGTAAGTGCATTTTTAGACACATTTTTAGCATCATTTCTTGTAACTGGTTCTATCTCTTATCTTTACTATGCCAATAGAATCTTCCAACTCCCCCTTGCACTTTTTGCCATAGCAACTGCTATCGCCCTATTTCCTCGTGTGGCAAGATTCTTAAAACAAAAAAAAGAGAAAGAAGCCTTAGCTTATCTAGGAAAAGCATTTTGGTTTTTAGCTTTTTTACTCACAGCAAGTACTATCGGTGGAATCATATTATCTCAAGAGATAACTTGGTTACTTTTTGAGAGAGGTGCTTTTAGTGCTGAAGACACAGCCAACACAACAGCAGTTTTACAAATGTATATGATAGGACTACTCCCATTTGGTCTTCAAAAACTATTTCTTTTATGGATATATGCACAAGGGATGCAAATGAAAGCTGCAAAAATTGCTACTATCTCTTTAGGTGCTTATATTGTCTTGGCTTTATCGTTAATCTCTCCTATGGGAGTAAGTGGTTTAGCCCTGGCAAGTACAGTTGGTGGAATTTTAGGATTCACTCTAACCATCAGAGCTTTTGGTGTTAAAAACTTTTTAGATATACTTCGCTCTAAAAATTTAGCTTACCTTATCATAGGTTCTATTTTATTCATTATTTTATTATTAATATTTAAGGATTTTATTAGGGGTTATATTTCATAAGCAAAATCAAAGGAAAAAAAATTTATAAATCAGAACATAATTATCAAATAAATTATAATGTTATAGAACTATTTGCAGGAGCAGGTGGTTTAGCTTTAGGTTTAGAACAAGCAGGATTTACTACAAAAATTGCTGTTGAAATTAATAAATGGGCAACTAAAACACTAAAAACAAATAGACCAAACTGGAATATATTACAAGATGATATTACGAAAATTTCCGAGAAAGGTATAAAGTCTTATCTATTAGACGATGAAGAAATAGATTTATTATCAGGTGGTTATCCTTGCCAATCATTTAGCTATGCAGGTAGGAAATTAGGACTTGAAGATACAAGAGGAACATTATTTTCAGATTTTGCAAAAATATTAAAAGAGATTAAACCAAAAATGTTTTTAGCTGAAAATGTAAAAGGTTTAGCAACTCATGATAAAGGTAAAACATTACAAGTGATGCTTGATGTATTTAAAGAAGTTGGTTACTCAGTAACTTATAAAGTATTAAATTCATTAGATTATAGTGTTGCACAAAAAAGACAAAGAATTTTAATAATTGGTACAAGAAATGATATTAAAGAAAAAATTGGTATTGATTATACTTTTCCTAAACCACATAAAAATCAATTAGTATTAAAAGATATTTTACAAAATGTACCAGATTCCCCTTGTGCAACTTATAATGACAAGAAAAAAGAGGTTTTAAAATATGTAAGTCCGGGTGGATGTTGGAGAGATTTACCTGATGATATTGCTAGAGAATATATGAAAACAACATATTTTATGGCTGGGGGAAGAACAGGAATAGCTAGAAGATTATCTTGGGATGAACCCGGTTTGACCGTTCTTTGTACACCAGCTCAAAAACAAACAGAAAGATGCCATCCTGATGAGTTAAGACCATTTAGTGTTAGAGAAAATGCCAGAATTCAATCTTTTCCAGATAATTGGATTTTTGAGGGTTCTATTGCTGAACAATATAAACAAATTGGTAATGCTGTTCCTGTAAATTTAGCAAAAGAAGTTGGATTATCAATAATAAAATATTTAGATAAACTAAAAGAGGATAAAAAAATGAATGAATATAAGTTAAGTTTTATAAGTGATGTAAATCTATTTAATCATGTTAAAGAAACGATAGAAAAATATAGATTTAAAATTAATTTAAAAGAGTTCAATAAGAATTTAATTGACCCAATTAAATTAACATTTGATTCTAAAATTTATGGGAAAACAATAGAAAATATTATTGAATCAGAATCAATAAGACAAATGGATAAATCAAATAGTAATAATATTGGATATTTTCAACAAAATATTTTTAAACATATTTATCATAAAGATACACAAGATACAAATTGGAGTGTACCAAAACAAGGTTTTGATATTGTTAATGATGTGGATAAGATTTATGTTGAAATGAAAAATAAACATAATACTATGAATTCATCTTCATCAAGTGCTACTTATATGAAAATGCAAAATAAACTTTTAAATGATAGTGAAGCAACTTGTATGCTAGTTGAAGTAATTGCAAAAGATAGTCAAAATATAAAATGGGCAGTATCTTTACAAGGTAATCCTATGTCAAATGATAGAATTAGAAGAGTTTCTATTGATAAATTTTATGAATTAGTAACAGGGGAAAAAGAAGCTTTTAAACAGTTGGTAGAAGTTTTACCTCAAGTTATGGATGATGTATTAAAAGAAATACAACAAAATGGTATTGAAAATACAGTATTTAAAGAATTAGAGGATATAGATGAAAATATATTAAAAAGTTTATATTTATTATCATTTAAAAAATATGAAGGTTTTTATAGTTTAGATATATAATATGCTTTTAAAGGAAAAAAATGCAAATATACGATTCAGTACAAAAAACAAAAAGAAAATTCACACCACAAGTTGAGGGGAAAGCGACACTTTATGTTTGTGGTCCAACAGTTTATGATGATGCTCATTTAGGTCATGCAAAATCTGCTTTAGTTTTTGACCTTT